>Ga0193729_1000308_pt1 | contig 24904 bp, 27 predicted proteins | sample U1c2metaG_FD_143036 | JGI IMG/M metagenome (GOLD analysis project Ga0193729, IMG submission 143036) | Soil microbial communities from a riparian zone of the East river system, Colorado, United States - U1c2 | ecosystem: Environmental > Terrestrial > Soil > Riparian zone | place: USA: East River...
CGACCGGCGTGACATTGAGCCAGTAGTGTTGGCCTGAGGGCAGCATTGGCAGAAAAACGTTCAGCCCGGTGACCTCGACCATGTATTCGAGAAAACCCCCGCCCCGGCCAGTGGGAGTAACTTTGGGCGAGTTCGTGGTGCCGCTGGCGATCAACGTGCCGGCGTTCCCTTCGGAGACGCCGGTACGGATTTCCCAATCCGCGCCGGTAATCGGTTGCCCATACGGCATTAGGTTATCGGAGAAAAGGGCGGTCACATTCCACCCCAAGGGAGCGGTCACGTTGAAATCGTCATAAACAGCGGCTTGCGTAACAAGCGTGTTTCGCTCGTTAGCGAGCGCGTTGACGTAGTTATAGTCGCCGTTATACCAAAGGCTGCCGGGAGGCGCTTGGGCAATGGCGGTCGCGTTCAGCACGAACGCGGTAATTACAAACAGCGCTGGCAATGCAGCCCGCCGGGTAAAACTATACGCGGCCCGCACTAACGAGCAGTATTTGTTTTCCATCGCTGTATTATGCGTGGGTTTTTCGATTGAAATGAGCGCAGCCAAGTTTCTCCTGGCCCCGCAGTCGCGGGCTCCATCAATTCTACCGAGAATGAGAAGGCACCTCGGAAATGGCAAGAAGAAAATTCAATGACGATGTGCCCGGGTAGTGTTGGTCAATTGTCAGTTGGATGGTCAGGCGGATGGAATGCGGTACGTGCATCGGGTCGCCTCTCCCTTCCTAAGGGAGAGGGGCGGGTGAGGGTTTACTAGGGGCAACCGACAATTGTGGGGCTCCAACCCCTCACCTTAGTCCTCTCCCCTTTGGCCAAGGGGAGAGGCGAGAAAGGCCACACGAAGTGCGCCCAGCATTGCTTCAGCTTTAAAGAGCACCCAACGGACATGATTTCGGTCGTCTTCTTATATCTCCAAGGACTCATCCTTCTTCCTGATTTGGTTGAGCCTTTCATTTTGCCTTCACCGCCAAAACCGACAATCAACGAGCACTAGCCAAGCGGGCGCGCTACAACCAGTGCCGCTCGTAAAAGAGCCAAGCGTCACCTCATCGCGACTGATTTGCTGGCGGGGAATGCGATTCGCTTGTGTTATTGCATTCTTTTCCTCTGCGGCAGATCATTTCCGCACAATCACAATTGCCCTACAATTTTGGCCGATTCGCGGTTAAATCATTGGCATGGCCGAAGAATGGATTGTTAGCGTCCAAGGAAAGGAATATGGACCGGTTGACGTCGAAACCTTGCGGGAGTGGCGAGACGAGGGCCGCGTGCTTACTTCGAATCAAGCGCGACGCGCCGATGCCGATCTTTGGATAACGGCGGCGGAAATTCCCGGCCTGTTCGAGCCAGTCCCGGTGGCAAGCGGTCCCGCTGAAATTCCCGTTCCTCGCCGCAGCTTTGCCCGCATCCTCGCCGAAACCTTGCGAATTTATCGGCAAGGTTTTTTTCAATTCTTCTATCTGACGCTGCTCGTTGCGATGCCTTCCCTCTGCGCGCAACTGAGCGGTCCGGCGCTGGGCGCATCGCCAAATATCAACATGGATTTGCGCACGCTGATTGCAGCGGTCTTCACCTTTGGCATGCTCCTGCTCAGTCTGGCTGCCTGGCCGGTCTTTATTGCCGGTATTCAGATTCTGACGGCCGAATTGGCGGCCGGTCGCAAAGCACGAATCTTTGGTCTTCTCCACGATGCGCTAAAGTTTTGGCCGCGTGTCGCGATCCTCTGCATCTTTGTCTATGGCGCTTATTTCTTTTGGACTCTGCTGCCCCTGGGCATAGTGCTGATGCTGGCAAGTGGCGGACCATCCCTCATTTCAATCTTTCTGGCGCTGCTGGTGCTGGCCTTTCAAGTTTGGATGATTGGCCGCTTGTTCATAAATTTTCTGTTCTGGCAGCAGACCGTTGTGCTGGCCGGATCGGACGCCGCCAGCGCGCTCAGCCAAAGCAAGAAACTCGCGCGCAGCGGGCGCGACCTTCCCTGGTTTCAACGCCCGCTGTGGCGCGGCATTTTTCTTTTTTCAATCTGGTCGGCGTTTGTCCTCGCGATCACCATTGGGCCTGAGTGGTCCGCGATCCGGCATTATTTTCACGAGCTGACCACCTCGCAGGATCCCCAAGCTCTACTCCAGTCGCTCACGACCAACTATAAGCCTCAAGCTTTCAATCTCGCCAGCTTCCTGCTCGGCCTGGCGCAGACGCTGCTGCGACCGTTGCTCGGAATTGCGTTCGTCCTTTTGTATTTCGACTCGAAAGCGGATTTTTCCGGGGAGGGTGGCGATTAATAGGCCTTTGCCCAAATAACGCGGCGCGCACTCGGGTCGCCCGTGAAGATACATTTGCCCGGCTCGGAGTCGCCAAACGGAATCACACGGATCGTGACTTTGAGGTCGCGCTTGATCTGCTCTTCGACGTCGCGCGACCCGTTCCAATGCGCGAGCGCGAAACCACCGTGGATCTCGGGCTTGGCCGGATTCTTTGGAGTAAAGAAATCGTAAAACTCTTCTTTGCTGTCGATCTTGCGCGTGTTTTCGTCGCCGAACTTCGTCGCGCGATCGTAAAGATTTTGCTGGATCGACCCCAGAATTTCTGGGGCACGCGTAGCGAATTCCTGGATCGACATCGACTCCTTTGTTTTCACCGGTTGATCGCGGCGACTGACGGCCACTGAATTGGTTTCAAGATCGCGCGGCCCGCTCTCCACACGCAGCGGCACGCCCTTTTTAATCCACTCCCAATTTTTTGTACCGCCCCCGATATCACGCCGATCGACCTCAACTTCCAGCGCTAGATCGACATATCGTTTGTCGCGCAGCTCGCGCGCGAGTTTGTCGCAAGCCTCGAGAACCTTGGCGCGCGTCTCTTCCTTAGGCGAGATAGGCAGGATTACGATCTGCGTCGGCGCAATGCGCGGCGGCAGGATGAGTCCGTCGTCGTCGCCATGGGCCATAATGACTGCACCGATGAGCCGCGTGGTCATGCCCCAGCTCGTCGTCCAACCGAATTCCTGTTTGCCTTCGCGGTTCTGAAACTGAATCCCGCTCGCGCGCGAAAAGTTTTGTCCGAGAAAATGCGAAGTGCCGGCTTGAATGGCTTTGCGGTCTTGCGCCATCGCTTCAATCGCCAAGGTAGCCACCGCGCCGGGAAATCGTTCGCTCTCGGATTTTTCGCCGCTGTAAACCGGAATGGCGAGATGATCGCGCACAAACGTCTCATAGACATCGAGCATCTGCTTTGTCTCCGCGCGCGCTTCCGCCTCTGTTTCGTGAACGGTGTGGCCTTCCTGCCAGAGAAATTCGGTCGTCCGCAGAAACAAACGCGGCCGCATTTCCCAGCGCACCACGTTGGCCCATTGATTGATCAGGATGGGAAGATCGCGATACGACTGCACCCACTTGGCATAACTCGCGCCGATGATCGTCTCGCTCGTTGGTCGCACCACGAGAGGCTCCGTCAACGGACTGGCCGGGACCATTTTCCCCTCGTCGTTCACTTCCAGCCGGCTATGGGTGACGACTGCGCATTCCTTGGCGAAGCCTTCCACGTGCTCCGCTTCTTTCGCGAAATAACTCAGCGGAATGAAGAGCGGAAAATACGCGTTGCGATGGCCGGTCGCCCGAAACATCACGTCGAGATGTCGCTGCATGTTTTCCCAAATGCCGTAACCCCACGGCCGGATGACCATGCATCCGCGCACTTCTGACGGCTCGGCCAACTCAGCCGCCCGCACCACTTGCTGATACCACTCGGGAAAGTCCTCATCCCGTCGTGGCGTGATGGCAGTTTTCGAGGCAGCGTTTGGCATGGCGAGAAGGAATTAAACTCGCATGGACAAATTGACCAGTCGCCATTTCTGCAAACGCGACTTTACCCCATGGCAGTTGCTGGTACTTTCAACGTGTGAAAATGAAATTGCTAATGACGATGTCGGCCTTGGCTGCGGCATTACAAATTGCGCCGGTCACTTTTGGCCAAGATGAGAACGAATCAGGGGAAGGCGGGCCGCGCCACCACCAAGAGCGCTTCGCCAATCTGTCCGCTGACGAACGCGAAAAGTTGAAGGCCGCCCACCAGAAAGCGATGCAGGACCCGGCGGTGCAAGCGGCGCAGGAAAAGATGCGCCAGGCCGACAACAAATTTCGCGACGCGTTGCATGCATCGATGTTGAAGGCCGATCCGTCGATTCAGCCGATCCTCGACAAGATGCCGAAAGGCGAGCGACACGAACATTGACGAAGATTGTTCGACACCAATTTGACACTTCCTGGCGCGTCCCGTAATTTCCGTGCCTTTCCGCCCCGATGAAAACGTTTTCTGCCAAAGCCAGCGAAGTTCAGCGCAAATGGTGGGTCATAGACGCAAAGAACCAAGTGCTCGGCCGCGTCGCAGTCAAGGCCGCCACGTTATTGCGCGGGAAAGAGAAAACGATCTTTACCCCACATGTTGATACCGGCGATTTCGTCGTCGTGATCAACGCTGACAAAGTGCGATTGAGTGGCAAAAAGGAAGAGCAGAAAAGTTACATGAGCTTCTCGGGATATGTCGGCGGTCACAAATCGGAAAGCGTCCGGGCGCGGCGTGCACGGCATCCGGAATTGCTGATCGAGCGGGCCGTGCGCGGGATGATTCCGCACAATCGGCTCGGTCGCGCGGTCTATCGAAAGTTGAAGGTTTACCGCGGCGATTCGCATCCGCACGCCGCGCAAAAGCCAGCCGCAGTTTCGCTGCCGTAGTTTCTTTATGGCGCAAACGCAGGAATTCATCGCCACCGGACGCCGCAAAACCTCCGTCGCCCGCATTCGCATGACGCCAGGCAGCGGCAAGATCGACATCAACGGCCGCAGCTTTGAAGATTATTTCCCGACCGCGCCGTTGCAGAACACGGTGCTCCAGCCATTGCAAGCCGCGAAATTGGTAAACGCTTACGACTTGTCGATCAACGCCACCGGTGGCGGCGCGACCGGACAGGCCGGCGCGGCGCGGCTGGCGATCGCGCGCGCTCTTTTGCAAGTGGATAACAATTTGCGCAGCACGCTCAAGGCCGATGGATTGCTTCGGCGTGATCCGCGCATGAAAGAGCGAAAAAAATCCGGGCAACCCGGCGCGCGAAAGCGTTTCCAGTTCTCGAAACGTTAATCGTTGCATTTTACTGTAGCGGCGGTCTGCGACCGTCGCACTTCCTTTCCCAGTCAAGCACTGCGCTCATAGAGCGACGCTACAACTACCGTCTCGGTTTTGGATTGCTCGGACCCGGTTTTGCCGGCATCGGAGGCGGCGCAGCCAAAAATGGCGGAATCGTCGGGGTCGCAGCCGGCTGGGATGGGCCGGCCGGTTTGAGCGAACGCAAGGTCCGCGCCGCTTCGCTCGCCCAAAAGCTCTCGCGATATTGCGTAAGAATTGCTTCGCAGACGTGGCGCGCCTCCTCGTTTTTGTTTTTCGCCTTCAAGAGATGCACCTGCGAATAAAGCGCTAACGGAGCGTTAAAACTTTTCGGATAACTCGCAGCGATCCGTTGGTACATCGACAATGCCTCATCGGTTTTCCCCATCGACTCGAGATTGGCAGCCATCGCTATTCGCGCGCTGGTCGCAAGTTCGTGATTTGGATTTTTGTTGATGAAAACCTGAAGAGTCGCGTTGGCTTCGATGAACTTCTTTTCATTGCGCTGCGCTTCCGCGAGCAAGAGATAAGCTGCCGCGCCGGCTGGCGTGCTTGGATAACGGGTGATCACTTGTTGAAAATCTGACGCGTTCTTCGCGCTGCTGAGCAAAGCCGATGCGGCCGAATCCCGCCGATCCGAATAAAAACGATAACCGGTAAAACCAATGATCGCCAGCAGTGCGACCACGAGTACGGCAGCGATCTTGTTTTTGAATCTTATCCAGAAGACGCGCGCTTCGAGCGCGGCATCGCGGGAAGGAGGCAAGGCTGTCGGCATGTTCAATTGTCGATCTTGCGCGCGGCAATTCCAAGCTGCGCGAGGGTCGTCTTATGCCACGCGAAACTTTCCCGCGCAAGCGCCGCGAGACTCGTTAGGCCGGGAGAGCTCGCTTTTTCATGCCGATTCTTCGGAAATAATCATGTAAGCGATTACGGCAATCGCGGCGACGAGAATGACCACTGTGACGGCGACAACCATCTGCGGATCGGCTTCGATTTCGCCGCGCTTGATTGCCCGATTGACGACGTGATAGCGCCAGGCAGCAAAGATCGTAAGCAACGCACCGAGGCCGATCATGCATTCGCCGAGCGGCGCGGAAATGCCGAGGCGGGGCACCGGCATCTGCGGATTCATTCGCAATGAGAACTCGCCCATCCAAACGGTGAAGCGCGCGATGACGAACCCCAGGCTCATCACCGCGATGTTCGTCTTCACCCAGGCGAGAAATGTGCGTTCGTTGGCGAGAATCTCCGGTTCGATCTTGTCCGGATCGAGCTGCCCCTTTTCGTGCGTCGAACTTTTTTTCGTCTCATCAAAGTTGGACATTCATGATCAATTCGTTTCCGGAATCGTGCCCGGTCTTGCGCCACCGGTTTGGGAAGGTGTTAACTCCACGCCATGAACTTATGGCAACAATTTTGGACGCCGGTCCGCCTTTTTCTCGGTCTCGGCGCCGAACCGCAGACACTAACCTTCATGCAAATTTCATTACGCGGAATCATCGTTTTCATTTTCACGCTTGTGATGGTGCGAATCAGTGCCCGCCGATCGCTCGCGCGCCGCACCGTTTTCGACAGCGTCTTTCTCGTGATTCTCGCTTCCGTGCTCGCGCGCGCGATCAACGGCTCATCGGACTTGCTCCCAACGATCGGCGGCGGTTTTGCGATGGTTGCGTTCCACCGATTGCTCGCCTGGATCGCGTTCTATTCCCATGGCTTCGGCAATCTCATCAAAGGCGCGGACGAAATTCTAATTCGCGACGGAGAATTGGTGCATCGAAAGTTGCGCAGCAACCACATAACCAGACACGATCTCGAGGAGGATTTGCGGCTAGCGTTGCATGCTGAAGATCTCGCGCGCATCCGAAGCGCCCGCCTCGAGCGCAGCGGCGACATCAGTTTCATCGAGAAATAATTCCGACTCTGGGGAGCGCACGCGAGCGCACGCGCCCTCGCGTGCCGATTTGCGCGCCCTCGCGCAAATCATCTGCATTCTGCATTGAATGTTGAACGTTGAACGTTGAACGTTTGCTCCTGTGACTCCGCATAACAAGCTGTTCACGCCCGGCCCGGTCGAAGTCTCCGCGAAAACGTGGGCCGCGTTTTCGCGCCCGATGATCAGCCATCGCGGAGAAGATTTTAAAAATCTTTACCGCGCGGTTCATCCGAACCTGCAAAGACTGTTCGCTACCAAGCAGCCGGTTTTTCTTTCCACGTCATCGGCCTGGGGGGTGATGGAGGCGTCCATCCGGAATCTCGTCGATCGCAGTGTGCTTTGCTGCATGTGCGGCGCGTTCTCCGATAAATGGTTCGAAGTCGCCGAGCGCTGCGGGAAAGAAGCGGAAGCGTTGCAGGTCGAATGGGGGAAACACATTGATCACAAAGCGATCGATCTTCGGCTCGCGAGTGGAAAATTCGACACCGTCACTTTGATTCACAACGAAACCTCCACCGGCATGGTGAATCCGCTGCCGGAAATTTGCTCCGTGCTCGCGAAATATTCTGACGTCGCGCTGGTCGTCGACACCGTCTCCTCCTTCTCTGGCGTCAAGATCGACATGGACGCGCTCGGCATCGATGTCATGTTGACCGGCGCGCAGAAAGCGCTCGCACTCCCGCCCGGTTTTTCCCTCTTTTCCGTTTCCCAAAAAGCTTTTGCCCGCGCCGAAAAAATTCCGAACCGCGGTTTCTATTTCGATTTCCTCGAATTCAAAAAACAACAAGCCGAATGGATGACCCCCAGCACGCCGAGCATCGCGCACATTCACGCGCTGCAATCGAAGCTGGACGAAATTTTTGAAGAAGGCCTTGCCGCACGCTTCGAACGCCACGCGCGCACCAACGCGCTCGTTCACGATTGGGTCCGCCGCGCGGGCTTCAACTTCTTCGCCGAACAAGGGTTCCGCTCAAAAACCCTCACCTGCGTCAAAAACAATCGAGGTATCGACGTGCTAAAGCTCGCCCGCGATCTCCGGGCCAAACATCATTTGGTCATCGATCCCGGCTACGGCAAAATTCAGGACAAAACGTTCCGTCTCTCAAACATGGGCGACGAAACCGAAGAAACGGTTTCGCATTTGCTTGCGTGTTTGGATGATTGCCTTGGGTAGCGCCCGCAATGCCAGTCCGGCTCGGACCTCGCGTGCTGGTCGGCGGGTCTCGCCGAAACAATCTTTCGCAAAGTTGGCAATCCTGAACGCCTTCGGGGTTGCCAGGTCCGCCGCGGCGACCGCTATCCAGACAATTGCTCCTTCGTCAGTCGTGCTTCCGTCATTGTCCGTCATTCTCTCCCTCACGCGGTGCCTGCTATGGGGTTGCCGGCGGAAAAGAATTAGAGAAAGCTTGACTATTTCGCGCAAAACAATCACAACGGGCGCAAGTCAGATAATAAACCAAATAATAGGAAATAAATCTGTGAACCGAATACTTCTTATGATCGTCGTGGTCGCAAGCGGGGCCCTCTCTGCCCGTGCGCAAAACCTCGTGGTAAATCCCGGCTTTGAAACCGGCGACTTCACTGGTTGGACCCAATGGGGAGATACCTCGGCTACCGGTGTCACTAGTGGGTTTCAGCACTCGGGAAGCTTCGCTGCGTATTTCGGCCCGGTATTTAGCGACGGTGGGATTGACCAGACCATCGCGACCACTGTGGGCCAAGTGTACAATGTGTCCTTCTGGCTCGATAATAGAGATACCCTGGCGAACAACCGTTTTTCGGCTTCTTTTGCTGGTGTAACCATTCTCTCGCTAACGAATTCGGGCCCCTTTTCATATACGCAATATTCAATGGATATCACGGCCACGAGCAGCAGCAGTCTCCTGCATTTCTCAACCTACAACCCTCCCTCCTATTGGGATTTGGATGACGTGGACGTGCATGCGGTGGTGCCCGAGCCGGGGACTCTAGGCCTGATTGCCTTGGGTGCGCTTGGACTCGTGGGGGCAGTGCGTAAGCGCCGGTTGGTTTAATCTGTCTCAATCTCAAAGCGCCCGCCACGGCGGGCGCTTTTTTTTGGTACTGACCGCCGGCTCGGCAGCAATAATGCCCTAAACGAATGCGCTCACTTTTCCTTGCGCGCTCTTATCTGCTCCACCGAAGGCAAATCGACGATTCAAGTGGTGCTTCACATGTGTCTAGACGACTGTTTGTAGACGAATGACAGAGGAGGAACTAACCCCACTACTCGACCGCAGTGAAAGTGAATCACTCGATTTCCAACGAGACGCTTATTGTTTCTTGGGCGCGACCGACGGCGTCAAAAGCGAGCTTCTCAAAGACATAATCGTATTCGCCAATGCGTGGAAAGATTCAGATGGCCACATCTTGATTGGTGTTGAGGAAGACAATGGTCGAGTCAAGAGCCTACCGGGAGCAGCGATCACGCTTCACGATCATGAGGTTCAACAGTTCGTCAATTCCAAGACGAATCGCAGAATTGACTTCAATATTGAGATCCTTTCACGCAAGGATGCGGATCTCTTTAGTAATAAACCTTCGGATCCTACGGGGAGTACTTGAGTCACTCCCCGACCACCTGAATGGAAACCGCTCTTACCAGGAAGAGAACTATGCCTCATGCGCGAACGCTTGATTCTAATAGACGAGAGAGCAGCCGAGCTAGATTGTTCGATTCGTTGGAATGTCGGCGCCAACAATTGCTCTCAAAAATCGGAGAGACGAAATTCTCAGAAATTCCAATACACAATCGGCGCCGGTGAGCGTGACGTTTCTTTAGAGAAAGCGAAGGGCGCCTTCGTTCCCGAAAGCGCCCTTCATATTTGACGGCGGTAAGCCGAATTCTGTCCCGCAGCTCCAGTTTCAGAAAAACTGAGGCTGGGCGATGATCATTTATCTTCCAGCCCCAGTTTCGCGAGCGATGCAGCGAAGATTGACATCTTCGCCCGCAAAACTGGAGCTGGACGCAGCGAACTTGCGTCCGCCGTCGTGCGACGATACCCGAGGATCAACTCCGAAAGGTTTCGGGGTGTACGGACCGGCTGTCCTCCCTCTGTTCTGTCTTGCACCGCATGGGGTTTTTCCTGCCTCGCGAATTACTCCGCGAGCGGTGAGCTCTTACCTCGCCTTTTCAACCTTGCCTGCTCCTAGACGCGGGAAGCTGAGAGCTTCCCTACATTGCCAAAGAACCGGCGGTGTCTTTTCTGTGACACTTTCCGTCACCGCAACCCCGAACGCTTTCGGGGCTGCGGCGCCCGCGTCTTTTACGCGGCGTGCTGCCGTATGGTGTTCGGACTTTCCTCTGGCAAGCCTAAGCGACTCACCAGCGATCATCAGCCATCGGCGAGCAAGATATCACAATTAGAGCCACAGAAAAGGAGCAATCAGGGACGCAGGAATGCCTGACTTCGGACTTAACACTTACGGCTTCTGGCTCTCCTGCGTTTGGGCGCGGGATTGTTCGGTGACGTCACGGGCGCGGTCGAGCGAGCGCTTCATCCAATTGTATTGTGACGCCTGGCCTCGAGGCGCCGGCGTTAACGCCGCGGGCGTGGGCTTCGCTGCAACTGACTGCGTTGCGATGGGTTTGGCTGTGGCAGGCGGCGTTTCGTTCTGTCTCTGGCGCAGAAAGACAAATCCTAGGCCGGCGACGATCACGAGGATGAGGAAAGCACGCATTCTTTGTTTTGGAGCAGTTGCCAAGCCACTTCTGCGAACTGGCGCTTTCCTCCAGCCAATTACTCACTGCGTCACCGGTTTTCGCGCCCAATTGAAAGCGGCGTAGATGAGATGATAAAGACCGAATGTGACGCCCATCAGAACGACGGGAACACCGCCTACCCGATTGTCGATGATATCGCTGAACACCGGCACACTCAGGCTGGTGAGCAGAAACGCCCAGCCGAGAAGCGCGAGCGAGCGCGGAGCGAACAACGCGGTCGAGAGAAGCATTAGTCCGTAAAAGGCGATCCACACGACGACGAGATCCTGTTCCGCGGCACCGAGATAGCCGGTTGTAAGAAACCAACCGGTGAATGCCGCCGGGATCACCAAATACGGCGCGATCGTTCGCAGTGCGAGCTTCATCCGCCTTGAATTGACCACGCCGCCACTGTCGCGTGCCGAGCGGGACAGAAACAGCACGCTTACGGTTACGGTAAGGAACAGCACACCCAGCCAGGCGAACGCGAGCTCGCGTGGCCGCACCGGGCGATCCCAAATGCGAGTAACCTCGTCATTGAGATAAATTGCGCCTGCGGTCAGGATCGACAATACCCCGCCGATCAATGCCGTGCGGGCAGAGACTGCGCGATAAATTTCGGCGCGCTCAATCAACTCGCGGATGGCGCCGAGATTCTGTTCCGCTGTGGAGTTATCGTTCAATGTGGATGTCGTTGTCAGAATGGCGAAGGCGCACTCACGAGGAAAACCGCGATCATGACAAGGGCAATGAGCAGTTTGCCCACCATTGCGCCGACATTTCCAAGTAAACTCCCCCATCCTGCTCGGCCGGCGTCGATCATGCGCTTACCGGCGACGAACTCGCCGGCGATCGCGCCGATCACTGGCCCTACAAACAGACCCATGATTCCAAAGAAAATTCCGACAACCGCGCCAACGACAGCCCCGAAAACTGCCCATCTCGTCGCGCCAAAATATTTTGCGCCGAAACAGCTGCCGAGAAAATCAAAGGCGAAAGATACAAGCGTGAGCAAGACGAGGAGGGAGATCGATTTCCAGCCGATGCTTTTCTCCGGGCCGAGCATCATCCGATGAATGACCGCGGCCGCAAGAATGATAGTGGTTCCGGGAAAGATCGGCAGGACAGTGCCGATCAGGCCAACGGCAAACAGAATGATTGCGAATAACCACCAAAACAATTCCATGGGATTCGTGAACGGTGATCCGTGAATCGTGAATCGGAAAGCAGACCCGATTTAACGATTCTGGATTTAACGAATCATCGCTGCCATCTTCTTTTTGACCGAGCAGATGGCGATCTTATACTTGAAGTCCCCCGTTTAGCTCAACCGGAGGATTCGTTATGCCACTTACAGTTGGAACCAAAGCGCCAGATTTCACATTGCCAACAAAGACCGTGGAGGGACCAAAGCAGATAAGATTGAGTGATAATTTCGGGAAGAAAAACACCCTGCTTCTTTTTTTCCCGATGGCGTTTACCGGCACCTGCACAATGGAGATGTGCGGGGTGAGCATGGATCTGTCGGCCTATGGTAGTCTAAACGCGACCGTTTACGGAATCAGCGGCGACAATCCCTTCGCGCAGGAAGCGTGGGCGCAAAAAGAGAAAATCACGGTGCCGCTCCTCAGTGACTACGAGCACAAGGTCGCGAAAACCTACGACGTGGCTTACGATTCATTTCTGCCACAGATGAATCTCGGAATGGGTGGCGTGCCGAAGCGCGCCGTGTTCATTATCGATCGCAACGGGATCATCCAGTATGCAGAGAGCAATGACGATGCCCGCGCACTGCCCAACTTCGAGAAGGTCAAAGCGAAATTGGCGGAATTAAAATGAATTTGATCTGGAACCCATGAAACCAGAAAAAAGAGAAAACATTTTAAGTCTGGGTTTGCCTTTTCCTGGCTTCCTGATTTCCAGATTCGTTCCGTGTTCTTCGAGATGAGCGACGAATTTAAGACGCTGAAGAAATTCGACGCTGGTAGCAGCCGCGAAGGATTTCTGCATTCGTTGCCTGCGCTACAAGAGCAGGGCTTCGGTAAAATTTCGCGGCTCCCGGTCAGCATTCGCATCGTGCTCGAATCGGTTCTGCGGAATTGCGATGGAAAGAAAGTTCGCCGCAAAGATGTTGAGACGCTGGCGAACTGGAACGCAAAGCAACCGGCGAACGAAGAGATCCCATTCGTGGTCGCGCGGATCGTTCTCCAGGACTTCACGGGTGTGCCGCTGGTTGTCGATCTCGCGGCGATGCGCAGCGCGGTCAAACGGCTCGGCGGCGATCCGAAGATCATTGAGCCGCTCGTGCCGGTCGATCTTGTCGTCGATCACTCAGTGCAGGTCGATTTCTTCGGCTCGGCCCAGGCGTTGCGACTGAACTTGGAAATGGAATTCAAGCGTAACCGCGAGCGTTACCAATTTTTGAAATGGGGCCAGCAGGCGTTCAAGACGTTCCAGCTCATTCCGCCCGGCATCGGCATCGTCCACCAAGTCAATCTCGAATACCTCGCGAAAGGAGTTTTGAGTCAGAGCTCAGAGGTCAGAGCTCAGAGGTCAGAAATATTCTACCCGGATACGCTCGTCGGGACAGACTCGCACACGACGATGATCAACGGCTTGGGCGTAGTCGGTTGGGGCGTCGGCGGGATTGAAGCCGAAGCGGGAATGCTTGGGCAGCCAGTTTATTTTTTAACACCGGAAGTTGTCGGCGTTCATCTCACCGGGCGATTGCGCGAAGGCGTGACCGCGACCGATCTCGTGTTGTACATCACGCAATTGCTGCGCGCAGAAAAAGTCGTCGGCAAATTCGTCGAGTTTTACGGAGAAGGCGCAGCGTCGTTGCCGGTACCGGACCGGGCGACGATCGGCAACATGTCGCCGGAATACGGGGCGACGATGGGATATTTCCCGGTCGATCAGGAATCGGTAAATTATCTGCACGCGACCGGTCGCACCGACGAACAATGCGCCGCGTTCGAAAGTTATTTTCAGGCGCAAAACATGTTCGGCATGCCGCGCAAAGGCGAAATCGATTACAGTGTCGATCTGGAGGTCGACCTGGCCGACGTGCAACCGAGCGTCGCCGGGCCGAAGCGCCCGCAGGATCGGATCAATTTGCCGGAACTCGGGAAGACTTTTCGCGCACTGCTCGAGAAACCGATTACAAACGGCGGGTATGGAAAGGGAGATGTCGATCTCAGCGTAAAACATCTCGTGCAGTTGAACGGCACGGCGCCACACAACGGCAAGATGACTTCGACCGACAACGGAGATCAGGGAATTCAGCCGGGCGATGAACGGAACAAGGTCGAGATGGTGGCAAACCGCCCGACGCCCGACACAGCGAAGGAATTAAAAGATTCGACTGCTGATCCGTTTCATCACGGGCAAAGCTATATCGGTCACGGCACCGTCTTGATCGCAGCGATCACCAGTTGCACAAACACGAGCAACCCCAGCGTAATGCTCGCGGCCGGTTTGCTCGCAAAGAAAGCGGTCGAACGCGGGTTGCATATCGATCCCGCAGTAAAAACTTCGCTCGCGCCCGGGTCGCGGGTCGTGACCGACTATCTCGACAAAACCGGGCTGCAGAAATATCTCGATGAACTCGGCTTCAATCTCGTCGGTTATGGTTGCACGACTTGCATCGGTAATTCCGGACCGCTGCATCCGAACATCGAGAAGGCGATCAACGATTACGATCTTGTTGCGGCATCGGTCCTTTCGGGAAACCGCAATTTCGAAGCGCGGGTGCACCAAAACATCAAAGCGAACTTCTTGATGTCCCCGCCACTGGTGGTCGCGTTCGCGCTGGCCGGGCGCGTAGATGTCGATCTTTCGTGCGAGCCGATCGGCAAAGATAAAGACGGGAAAGAAACTTTTCTGCGCGATCTCTGGCCGAACTTGAACGAAATCCGCGACGCCATGCAATCGGCGCTCAAGCCGGAAGTTTTCCGGAAACTTTATCGCGATTTTGCCGAGCAGAATCCGAAATGGAACGAAATCCCATCGAGCACCGGCGAAGTTTATCAATGGGACCAGAAGAGCGATTACATTCACGAGCCGCCGTTTTTTGAGAACTTCTCGATGGAGATCGGCAAGATCGACAATATTACTGGCGCGCGCACACTCGGAATCTTCGGCGACTCAGTCACGACCGATCACATCTCGCCGGCGGGCGCGATCAAAGCAACGTCACCGGCGGGTCAATATTTGGTCTCGCGTGGAATTGAACCGCAAGATTTCAACAGTTACGGCAGCCGGCGGGGCAATGATCTGGTGATGACGCGCGGCACGTTCGCGAACGTGCGGATCAAAAATCTGATGGTCCCAGGAACTGAAGGCGGATTGACGGTCCACCATCCGGACGGCAAGCAGATGTCGATCTTCGATGCGGCAATGAAATACCAAAAAGAAAAGGTGCCGCTCGTCATTCTGGCCGGACATGAGTACGGCACCGGCTCTTCGCGCGATTGGGCTGCAAAGGGAACTCGTTTGTTAGGCGTGCGCGCGGTGGTGGCCGCTAGTTTCGAACGCATTCATCGCTCGAATCTTGTCGGCATGGGTGTGTTGCCGTTGCAATTTGTCGATGGAATGAGCGCGCAATCCCTGGGGCTGGACGGTTCGGAAGTTTTTTCCATCACCGGTCTTTCGGATTCGATTCAGCCAGGCCAGCAAGTCACGCTGGAGATTCAAGGAAAGGATCGAAAATCACGTTCGGCGCCGATGAAGTTGCGCATCGATACGCCGATCGAGATCGATTATTATCGGCATGGCGGGATCCTGCCATTCGTGCTGCGGCAGTTGCTGACGCGATAATTCGCCGGTTCGAAGGAGTCTCGCCCTACCGGCAATTAGGCAGGCTCGATCGTCCGTTGCCAGATTTCGACGGGTGACCCTTCCGCGATGAAAGCGGAGCGTGGCGGAGCAGTCAGAGTGTCGGCGAATTGTCCGCCATAAAGCGCGGCGACATCGGCACGGAGCTCGAATGTTTCCGCGTTCCAAATTTTCCAGCGCGGATGTTCAACTCGATATTCGCTGCAACCGTCGCGCACGCAGGTGAAGCCCCAGTAATGTTCGGTAATAAATTCGGCGTGCGAACTAGCGGGGATTGATTGCGGTTCAGCGCTCGCAGTCATCTCGAGTGATTCCCATTTCGAACCGCGCCGCCACGAATACTTCACCTTCACGCGAAGATCGACGTCTTCGATTTCGTGGTTCATCGGCAAGGCGAGGTAAGGTTCGCCGTAGAATGTGCGCGCGATAACGGCGATGGCGCGCTTGGGAACAAGCTCGCGCACGAAGACAACGCCGCGTCGCCAGGTGTCGGCTGATTTCTTTCGCACGTAAAAGCGGAGATTCACCTCTTCGAAGTCGCGATGCAGAGGAATAGGCAGACCGAGAAGTCGCGTGTCGAGAAAAAGAAAGCCAACCACGCTAACAAATGTCTCGCCATTTTCGTAATCGATCTCGGTCCCGGGCGGGACGAGCGGCGCTATGATTCGAGGATCGACAACGTAATTAAGCATGGCCAGATAACGCCAGTTCGCAGTGAGAAATGGTTTCACGCGCGAAAATTCGTCGACTCGACAGAGTCTTGCCCTACCTACCGAGATCAGTGCAGGAGGTTTTCGAGCGATGGGTCGGGTGCGGTGCCGAGCGAGGTGGCTTTTGCGTAATGCTGTTTGGCCAAGTCTTTCGCAGGCGGTTGCGCGGTCGCGTAAATGACCGCGAGATTGAAATGCGCATCGGCGTAATCGGGATTAGCGGCGATGGCTTCGAGTATTTCTTTTTCCGCCGCTTCTTGCCAGCCCTTTTGGCTCGCAGTGATGCCGAGATAATTGTGCGCTGTGGCGCTCTGGGGATTGATGGCAAGCGACTTGGTCAGCTCGGTGAGCGCGGCATCGAATTTGGCCTGCCGATAATAGACGATGCCGAGTGTGGTGTGGGCAAACTCGTCCTTGGGCGAGACCGCGACGGCCTTTTTCAAGGTTAACTCGGCGGCTTTAAATCTGCCGCTGCGAAAATAAACGACACCAAGATTGGAAAGCGAATAGAGGTTGTTCGGACTCTTGGTCAGAATTTCCTGATATTGTTTTTCGGCGCTCCGATATTTGCCGTGCTCGAAGTTATCTTTTGCCGTGCGAGCCAGAGTCCGCAGATCAGCGGGCACGTCCGGTTGGAAGGCGCTCTGCGCATTGGCGGCGCTGGAATCATCCGTCGCCGCCCCGTTCCCGCCGCCGGCCGGCTTTTCCGTTCCATCCTGACCGTTAATTTTAACAGAGGTCATCGACGATTTTTTGGCGAATGTAAAACTTGCTTTCAACGCTGCCGGATTCTGGTCCGAGAGTGAGACCACCGGCAGCCGCAACAAAGCGAGCTCTTCGTCGCTCAACTTCGTGATCGGCTGCGCGAGCAGTTCGATTTGCTCGTTCAAAGTGTCGGATTTGATCTTCAGTTTGTCGAACTCCGCGAGCATGAGCTTCTTTGACTGATCCCGCCGCGCCTCCTCCTGCCGTTCGCGGACGACGATGTTGCGTAGGATTCCGTTTTCTTTGGTTAGCCGCGCAGTCTCCTCAGCATTTGCGCCAGTGAGCTTCGCTTTTTCGAGCTGAGCGGCGGCCTCATCCAGTTGGGAACGAAGACCAGCGACTCTCGCCTCGAAATCCCGATTTTGCTTCTGGCTCGCAGCCAGTTGCTGTTGAAGCTGCGCGATCTGACCCTTTACGTTGGCGAGCTCCTGTTCTTTTTTCGGCTTGTCCTCGCTAAGCTCGCGCACGCTTTTCTCCGCATCGGCCAGTTTGTGTTTTAAGTTGGTGTTTTCGGCGACGAGCACTTGCACGTGCTGCTGTGCCTCTTTCATGCCTCTTAATTGAGCGAGCGCGTCGTCGCGTTCTTTAGAAGTGTTCGCGATCTCCTTATTGGCTTCGGCGGCTTTCGCGGTCGCTTCATCCTTTTCCTTTTCCAGAGCCACGCGACCCTTTTCAGCGACAACGAGAGCCTTCTTCAATTGCGCGATCTCTGCCACCAACGCTTCCTGCTGCTTAGTGCGATTGTCGGCGGAGGACTCGATTTTCTTTAAAGATTCCTGAGCTTGCGCAAGTTGATCGCGGACCTGGTGTTCTGCGCCTTTGGACTTGTTTAATTCACTGTTTGCTTTTTCGAGTTTGGAATTCGTCGCCTCCAGGCGGCCATGGAGGGATTCCTTTTCTTTTTCCACCGCGGTGATTCGGTCGCGCGATTTTTGAAGTTCGGTCTCCAACTGATCGACCTTTTCGCGCAATTTCCGGGTAGCCTCTCGAATCGCAGTATCGTTCGGCACTTGCACTGCCAGCTCGTCTCGCGGCGTGACAATTTCGACGCTTGGTTGCGCGGGGCCGGAGTTTTGTGGAAGCGGCGGAGGGTTACCCGGCGGTGGTGTGGTCCCGGCCGCCAGGTCATTTTGTGTGGGCACTTTGTCCTGCACCCGCAAGATGCTCTCGCTGATTTTTCGGCCCCGATATTCCACAATGGCGGGCTGCCAAGCGGCGTGTGTTTTGCGCAACGCCTCGATGAGGGTGCCGGCAAATCGGTATTTTGCCAGGGCCGCCCTAAATTGGTTGTCGTGCTCCAGGTTTTCGCCCTCCTGCGAAGTCATGTAGGCCTTCAGAAAAATTTCGTTCGGATCGTCGGACTGCGCCTGGAACCGGCCGGAGGCGAGGAGGAAAAAGAAAACGGCCACCAAAATCGAACCGATTCTCTTCATGCGATGCCGAGGCGGAATGGTAATCCGTCGACGCCCAGTTGCAATCCAAGCTTCCACTTGATTCCCGGGAGAAGCGGAGAGCGTGCCAAAGTACCAGGCGCTTTGCCTTTGCAATCTGTGGTCTAAAAACTAGAATCCAAGGTTTCAGCCGGTGGTCGTAGCTCAATGGTAGAGCTCCAGATTGTGGTTCTGGTTGTTGCGGGTTCGAGTCCCGTCGGCCACCCCATATCACAAATCCCAAGTACGAGGCTCCAACGCGGAGCAAGCCTTCTTGCTCGTGATCTTTCGCTTACTCTTGCTCGCGATCGATTGGCGCTCTTCGGATCGATGGATCGGCACCGCCGGTGCTAGGGCATACTGCCCATGGACCCGACCGTAGATTTGTTTGGTCAATCGCAGTTTTGCCCGGCGGTCTCCAGTTTTCTGGGAGCGCATTCTCAACGATGAACATCTGCCCGATCGCGATCTGGAAAACTGCTCGAGGGCTGCGAGATCATCGCCGCGCTGGACGGTAGGGATTTTCTCGCAGCCTAACGAGCAATCTCCGTCTTCCTAGCGGGCGTGGTGGCGCATTCTTGCAAAGGTAGTGCCGCGCAGTGACAATCCGGTGGGGTGTCTGTAGCTCAACCGGATAGAGCATCTGACTTCGGATCAGAAGGTTGTGGGTTCGAGTCCCTCCAGGCACGAAGTTTTTGACAATTCTCGGTTGTGTTTCCCGGAAACAGGACGAGATTGCTGCCCATTGGATCAAGTTCTGTTCTGTTCGTTGCGTGGTAGATCGTCAATTGAGGTTTCCTCAGTGGTGATTTGAAACCCGATTCCCGGGAACGGCTCTGTAGCTGGCAGTTATTTTCCAAATCAAATCACAATGAAACTATATGTAGGAAATCTCTCCTTTGAGACTACCGAGAACGATCTTCAAGATCTTTTCGCACAACATGGCAAAGTCACCGAAGTGGCGCTGATGATGGATCGCATGACTGGCAAGTCGCGCGGTTTCGCGTTCGTCACCATGGCCGACACGGCCGAAGCCAACGCTGCTATGGCCGCGCTCAACGGCAAAGAAGTCGGCGGGCGAACGTTGAACGTGAACGAGGCTCGCGCACGCGAAGAGCGTCCACGTCCATACGCCGGGGAGCGACGGTAAAAATCTGATCGAGCTGAGCCGGCGCTCATTTATTTGAACGCCGACTCGCCCGGTCGAGCATCATGGATCCCAGGAAAGCGATCGAGCTGGAAGGAAAAATCATTTCCGTTCTCGCGGGCACAATGTTTCGCGTTGAGCTCGCGAACGAACATCTCGTTCTCGCGCACATTTCCGGAAAGATGCGCAAACGCTTTATTCGCCTGACCATCGGCGACCGGGTGAAGCTGGAAATGTCCCCCTACGATATCGACAAAGCGCGCATCGTTTATCGGCTTGGCTAATGGAATTCTAGTTATGAAGTTTTTTGCAACCACAGTGCCAAAAGAACAAAAGAGACCAATCATTAAACGCATCCTGGTCAGATGCCCTTCGACCGCGAAACTGACGCCGACCGGCAAAACGATCGAGGAAAGCTTGTGGGCCGCCGCCAAGGTCAAGAACCACAAATTGACCTGCCCGCATTGTCTGCAAGTCCATACCTGGACGAAAAAAGACGTCGTTCTTGCCCGCTAAGATCAACGAGCGGTTCGAACAAAAGAGTTCGCGCTAGCTACGCTTTGGCGTAAATCTCGACGCCCCACCGGACGCGCATTTTTCGTTGCCGTCCACCGCAGCTTGACATTCCGGTGACGGAGCGATTACGAGTCGCATCCGTGAATGCGCCGAGCGACAGCCGCCGCGAACTCGACGCCATGGTGGTCGAGATCGAGCTCACCTTGACGAGCATTGTCCAGGGCGTTGCGCTCTATTTCCTGATCGACAACGCGCGGACCGTCTTGCCGATCCAACAAAGCGCTTTCTGGCTCTATATCGTCGCCGGATTACTTATTATCCTGATCTTCTGGTCGCGATCGGTCGTTCACACGCTCACACTGATCCGGTGGCCTCTGGAGTTTGGGCACAATTTCCTTTACATCGCATGTACGCTGGGTGAGTCACTTCTCTTTACGCGGCTGAGCAATCCGCAAGCGTGGTTCGCGATCGGCACCTTTTACGCAGCGATTGTCTGGTTGCTTTTCATCTACGACCTGCGTCTCATTCGTGCCCGTGAACGCGACAGCGCAGGGGAAGCGAGCAATCGGTTATACGCAGCGGTCACGCGAGACCAGCGGGTTAATATTGGCGCGCTGGTTCCGGCGCTCTTCTTGTTGAACCTGGCTTGCGTGATCTGCATCCGCACCTGGCCTGAGTTCTTTACCGCCCGCAACGGGCACGTCTGGCTGGCTGCGGTCCAGCTCCTGGCCCTCGGTATTTATTTGCTCTACGTCCTCCGCTTCTTCAGAACTCTTGCGCCGTTAATCTCGCGCGCGCGGCAGGAATGGCACAGTGGGTCGAATCCCTGATGCCGCATCGGATAAAAAACGCCGTGACTCAACGGTGGACTGTCTCTTCCTCGCTCTCATGCAGGAAGGAGCGGATCACGGTTTTGTTGTTGTGCGCGATGGCGGCCGCTCGGGTCTTTCTTTTTTCCGCGGCCTTTCCATTTTTTAACAACGTCGATGAGCGTCGTCATTTTGACCTCGTGATGAAATATGCATCCGGCCATCTTCCTCGCGGCGCGGAGTTAATTTCACCAGCGTCGCTTCCGTACCTCTCACGGTACGCGTCACCGGAGTTTCTCGCTGCGCCGGAAAATTTTGAGGGCGGATATTACGGTCCATTATGGACCCACCCGGCGGAAGAGATCGCGCCGACGCTCGCCGCCATCGAAGAGATCTGGGGCCGCACCCCAAATCAGGAATGCTCGCAGCCGCCGCTTTATTATGTAATGGCAGCCGCCTGGTTCGACATCGGCCAATGGATAGGTGCGAAGGGCGGCAGCATGCTTTATTGGATTCGCTTTCTTAACGTTGCTTTGGTCGCCGCGCTCGTTTGGCTCGCTTACGCTGCGGCGCGAATTGTTTTCCCGGACCAAATTGCGATGCGAGTTGGCGTTCCACTGCTCGTCGCCTTCATCCCGCAAGATGCGTTTTACGGGATCGAGAACGATGTCCTTTCGCCGATTTGTTTCGGCATCACGTTCATTTGCCTGGTTTGTTGGTTTCGCGAAGACCTGCCGCGAATCAGTCTCGGAATCGTAATGGGATCGTCCATAGCCGCCGCTTATCTTACGAAGCTGAGCAATTTGCCGCTCATTTTTGTCGCTATCGGCGCCATTGCGTATTGGTGCGCCTGGGGAGTTCGATCCCGAAAGGTGCGCGACGCAATACCTGCGTTGAGTGCGCTCGCCTGTTGCGCGGCGATTCCAATCGGGGCCTGGATGATCTGGATCAAATCCAATTTCGGCGACTTCACCGGCTCGGCCACCAAAGCGCAGTTACTCGGCTGGACTGCGAAACCATTTTCGGACTGGTGGTCGCATCCGATTTTCACTCTTTCTGGATTCTGGACGTTCCTTTCGGAATTGATCGCCAGTTTCTGGCGCGGAGAATTTATGTGGCATGCTCACACCATCGGTTCGAAAGGAATGGACATGTTCTATGTGGTATCCTCGCTCGGCTTGGTTCTCGTGGCCGTCGTTTCGCTGTTCCGAAAGCAAACCACCGACGCTGCCGAAGCGCAGCACCGCGCACTCTGGATTGCCGTGGCCAGTTTCATCGCGGCTATTGCTTTTCTCGGTATTCTCTCGCTTCAATTTGATTTCGGAAGCTGTATCAACCCGTCGCGCGAGCGGCCTTACTTTTTTCAGGGTCGCTTGATGGCCGGTGCGATGATTCCATTCGCGCTGCTATATGTTTACGGATTGCGCCGCGTGCTCCGCACCGTGCCTGCTCTCGTCCTTCCCGCGCTCGTGGCAATCGCGATGGCGATTACCATCTCCGAATTTTTCGCCAACGGCGTCGCCTTTGCCAGCGTTTACAATTGGTTTCACATGTGATGTGACGCGTCAGATCGACATTTCCGCACCTTGATGCAAAAATTCGGTGGCCTAGCAGCATTCATAAATCGGAAAGAACGCACCCTGATTTTGCTGCTCTGTCTGGCCGCGGCTCTGCGCATTTTTATTTTCTGCGCCGCGTTTCCATTCTTTACCGACGTCGATGAGGACCTTCATTTCGACCTCGTCATGCGATACTCGCTCGGGCGTGTCCCGCGCACGTTTGACTTGCTCAGCAAAGAATCTCTCGACTGGATAGTTCCCTACGCTTCACCAGAATTTGTGCAAACACCCGATCAATTTCCGGAGAGAAAATTTCCGCCGCCGCTGTGGAAACAATCGGGCCCCGAGGCTGAGGAAGTCATGGCTGTGACCAGAGAGGCTTGGAGCACGGAAATTAATTTCGAATCCTCTCAGCCACCGCTCTATTACTCGCTGGGGGCCGTTTGGTTGCGCCTCGGGCAGCGCCTCGGGTTAACGGGAATTGAATCATTGTACTGGATTCGTTTTGTGAATGTCCCGCTGATCGCGCTCCTGGTTTGGTTGGGTTACGTCGCCGCGCGCACAATTGGCCCCGAGCACTTGGAGCTGCGCATCGGCGTGCCGCTGCTCCTTGCCTTTATCCCGCAGGACGTTTTTTACTCGATCAACAATGATGTTTTATCCCCGATCTGTGTCGGCGCCTTATTCCTTTGTGTGCTACGATGGCTGCGGCCCCAGCCACCGGCTCTCTGGCTCGGCATCTCCACCGGTTTAGCAGTCGCGGCCACATATCTGACAAAGCTCGCCAACTTGCCGCTGCTCAGCGTCGCGCTGGTCGCGATCGTGGCAACATTATTGCCGATAGCGCGACAAAAATTTGGTCCCAGACTAGCAGCGTTTGCTGCGCTCGTGCTTTGCGCTGCGATCCCCATCGGCGCCTGGATGATGTGGACAAAGTATCATTTCGGTGGAGTGACCGGTTCGACGACGAAAATCGCCTTACTCGGTTGGACCCGGAAACCGTTAGCAGATTGGTGGCGCCATCCCATCTTCACACCGCGAGGTTTGTGGGTCTTTTGGTCGGACCTGCTTGCAACTTTCTGGCGGGGAGAGATCAAGTGGCTAAATCATCCTTTAGGTTGGCGAATCGCCGATGGGTTCTATTCAACGTCGTCCTTGCTCTTGCTCTGCGCAGCGCTGGCTGGAATACGAAGGCGGGCTGGGCTATCCGCATTTCAGCGGCATGCGCTTGCCATAGCCGGTCTAAGCTTCCTAGCATCAGTTGGCTTTTTTGCCCTGCTTTCAATTCAATTCGATTTCGGCAGCTGCGTTAATCCGTCCCGCGAACATCCCTACTTCGCTTCGGGTCGTTTAATGAGCGGCGCTTTGATCCCCTTTGCTATCTTATATGTTTACGGGCTTGAGCGTCTTTGTCGCTGCCTCGGTGCGGGGCGACTGTCTCTCCTTGTCCTGACAGTTATCATGGCGCTTGTGACTACATCGGAGATCATCGTGAACCGGGTTGCCTTCGCCAGTGAGCATAATTGGTTTCATCTGTAACATTCTCCATAAGTCTTCGTTGACGCCTCGCCAGGGCGGGGCGTGAACCTGAATCACAATCTCCAATCGGACGGACTCGTCCCGTGGCGAGTCGGTGCTTGAAGCTTTTCAAATCATGGTCGAGGCATCTTTGCACCCTAATCCATTCGATGTTGGACGTTGGACAGCCTTCTCGCGCAAACCTTCGGAGTTGAACGCCCTGCTCTCGAAGGCTTTCGGAGTTGGACATGCTCTCAGTCCAGCGCACTTTTAATCGAGCGGACTCTGGACGCCGATGCCCGGCTTATTCAGCACATGTGTATAAATCATCGTCGTGGTCACGTCCTTGTGGCCTAACAACTCTTGGACGGTGCGAATGTCGTAGCCGTTCTCGAGCAAATGGGTGGCGAATGAATGGCGGAATGTGTGGCAACTGGCCGGCTTGGTCAGCGTGGCCGCACGCACGGCTTTCTTCACCGCCTGCTGCAACGCGCTTTCATCGATATGGTGTCGTCGTCTCACCTGACTACGCGGATCAACCGAGATACGCGATGAAGGAAATACAAACTGCCAGCTCCATTCCCGAGCGGCGTTGGGATATTTCCGCGCCAGCGCATCAGGCAACCAGACCTCGCCAAATCCGTCGGCCAAATCTTGCTCATGTTGCGCCTTCACCTTCTGGAGATGCCGTTGCAACGGCGCCGTCAAATTCACCGGCAACATCGTGACCCGATCTCTCCCGCCTTTCGTGTCACGAACCGTGATGCGCGCATAAGCAAAATCGACGTCTTTCACGCGCA
>Ga0193729_1000309_pt1 | contig 24881 bp, 13 predicted proteins | sample U1c2metaG_FD_143036 | JGI IMG/M metagenome (GOLD analysis project Ga0193729, IMG submission 143036) | Soil microbial communities from a riparian zone of the East river system, Colorado, United States - U1c2 | ecosystem: Environmental > Terrestrial > Soil > Riparian zone | place: USA: East River...
ACGTCGCCATCATGCACCCGCTGCTCGTTTGCATGAGAAAAAATCAACGGCGGCATGAACTCGTCCGTTTTGCCGTTTTTGTATTGTTGCTCCACGGCCGCCGGGGACGAAGACTTGCAGATTTCGCCGCGACCAAGAACAATCGCGTCCCACGCTTTTTTAGTACGGTCCCAACGCCGATCGCGATCCATCGCAAAATACCGGCCTACGACCGTGACAATCCGCCCGCCGCTTTTATTGAGTTCTTTCTCGCAAGTTTTTAGATAAGCGGCGCCACCGGTCGGTGATGTGTCGCGCCCGTCCGTGAAAGCATGAACGAAAATCTCCGCAACACCTCCATCGTGCGCCGCGTTCGCAAGCGCGATCATGTGCGAATAATGGCTGTGTACACCGCCGTCTGAAATCAGCCCGATCAAATGAAGGCGGTGACCGCGCGCACTGGCAAAAGTTTCCTGCAAAACTCGGTTACGCGTTAATTCGCCCTCTTCAATTGCCTTATTAATTCGCGTCAGATCCTGGTAAACGATTCTACCGGCTCCCAGGTTAAGATGGCCAACTTCCGAATTGCCCATTTGTCCTTCCGGGAGGCCAACATCGCTTCCGCTTGCGCTCAATTTGGAGCCTGGATAATCCCGGTAGAGCTCGTCATGAAATGGAGTCGACGCGAGAAGGGTTGCATCACCATTTTCCTTGCGCTTGTCCTTGCCGCCCGGATTAATGCCCCAGCCGTCGCGAATAATTAGCATCACCGGACCAGCCATACGTCGCGCACTTTGGCCATGAATGAGAAAGTCGACAAGCGGTTCTTTCTTCCTGGATATGGGTCCAGTTTCCAAGTTTACTAGCTTAGCAACACGCACCTTACAAACTTGCTTCACTATTTGCGACAGTCATAGACCGCCGCTACAGGGAAGGTAATGAAGTGGCGCAACCAGTTGCTGGCACTTTTTTGTCTCCTCGCCTTTGCTGGAATTGGTGTCCTTTATTTTCAGCACTGGGTCATCCGGAAGCCTTTCGGAATTATCTTGTTTGTTGGAGAAGGCCTTTCCCCTGCCCGGCTTGCCCCAACCCGCGCCTATGCCGCTGGCGCTAGCACGCGCCTGAACCTGGATTCGATGTCTCATGCAGCTTTGCTGATGAATTATTCAAAGGATTTCGCCGCTCCAGACCAGGCGGCCGCTGCGACCGCAATTGCGACTGGTGAGAGAGTGGCGAATCGCGCCGTTGCGATCAATGCCGACGGGAAAGCAATCAAGAGCATCATTGAACTAGCGCGGGAATACGGACGGGCCACGGGACTCATAACGGACACGAAGCTCACCGATCCGACGAGCGCGGCCTTTTACGCACATCCCGCCGAGTCGAGCGATGCCGAGAAGATCGCAACCGAGTTTGTGGATCGCGGAAGTGTCGACATAGCGATGTGTGGCGGTGCTGCACAATTTCTTCCCGTCACAAAGGGCGGCGATAGACAGGACAGCCGTGATCTTTTACTCGAGCTCCGTGGCAACGGGTTTGATATTGTTCAAACCCGAGCCGAGCTGGACGCGGTTCCCGCGTGGCGCCGTCCGAAACTGGTCGGCGTTTTTAGTAAAGAAGATCTCGCGTTCGTGAACCAGGTAAAAGAAAGAAGTCAGCAGCCCAGTCTTTCAGATATGGTGCGGCGAGCAATCCAATTGCTCCAGTACAACGTTGGCGGGTATTTACTGGTGGTTGATGCAGGGTTAATGCGAAAAGCAGCGCAGGAAAACAATGGGGAGAGGACCTTGAGCCAAACGGTCGAACTGGACCGTGCGGTTGGCATCGCGCGAAGTTACGGCGGAGAAAAATCGACGATCGTGGTCTGCGGAGATGTGGCGATCGGCGGATTAAACCTGAATGGATTTCCCTTTCTCAAAGACAGCGGCATTGCCCTCTTAGGCTTTAATTCTGCCGGCCAGCCCTGGATTACCTGGGCCACCGGTCCGAATGGCGATAAATCGTACGGAGCAGCGAAAATACCAAGTAAACAAGACGAAAATCAGACCAGACAACCGCAGACGGAACAACCCGAACCGGCGGCGTTTTACACGAAATCTGCTCTGGTGACTGTTGAAGACGTCGTCGCATTTGGCAATGGTCCCGGAACAGATGCTCTGGCAGGAGTAGTGGAGAGCACCAAGGTGTTCGAAATTCTGCGAGATGAACTCTGACGGAAATGACGAAATCCGAATATCAGCGTTGAAAGACTTCAATCGCGGGCGGCTATCCTGCATTTATTTTGCCGTTTCACGATAAGGCAACCCCAACTCATAGAGCGCGATCTGCTGTTGAAGCTCGGGGGCTAATGAATCATCACCCTGGCTCCGCCTCAGCTGCATCGCAGTTCGGGCGCTTTCAATCGCTTTTCCAAATTGGCCAGCTTCCGCATATGCCGCTGCCAGGGTCCGTAGCACGAGCGCATTGGTGCCTCCGGAAAGTTGGTTAGCTTGCCTCGCAAGTTGAATCGCCCTAGCTCCGTTTCGCAGTGAGGCGTTGGAATTTGTGGCCAGTAACCACGCCAGATTATTTAAAGCGGAAACGGATTGCGGAGAAATCTCCAACGCCTTTTCATAGTGTTTGACGGCTTCGGCCGATTGACCTTTTTCATCAAGAGCAATGGCGAGGACCGTGTGACAGTCTGCGTTATTAGGCTGAATCAACAAGGCGGCCCGAGAATGCTCGATCGCCGCATCAAGCTTCCCTTTCTCAAGCAGAGAATGGCCAAGACCGTAACGGGCAAGAAAGTAATCGGGACGTATTGCAACCGCTTTTTCGTAGTGAACGATCGCGTCGTCGATTCGTCTCTTTTGAAGAAGAGCATTGGCCAAGGCCACTTGAGCATCTGGATCGTTTGGTTGCATCCTGACTGCTTTGTCGCAATGGAAAATCGCCTCGTCCACCTGGCCTTTACCCAGAAGAGCGGTTCCGAGATTGTAATCGGCATCCCAAAAATTCGGCTGCATTTGCAACGTCGTCCGATAATGCGCAATCGCATCGTCAAGCTGACCTTTTTCAAACAGTACGATGCCCAAATTGTTGTGAGCCATCCAGCAACTGGGATTTCTGGACAGAGTCGTGCGCCAGAGCGTTTCGATGTTGCCATACATTGCAGCTTGTCGCCACGTCAGTGTCGCCAGGAGTGCCACCACACAGAGCGCCGCGCTAAAGATTATGTTGCGGCTGCTCTTAGATGCCTCGGCCAGATTGACCAGACCGGCCGATGCCAGGGCGATCGGACCGATACAGGCCAGATACTGATAATGATCGGCTACAAAGGTGTAGCGAAATGTATAAAGCATGATGAACCCCAGCACCGGGCTCAGGGTCGCAACAAAAAATGCCGCTGCGACCTCAACACTGCGTCCCACATAACGACGGAGAAAATAGATTGCCCCGCACACGATAACTCCCGCCAACAGCCATGCGTAGTTGAGCAGATGAGTCGGCGCGATATCCCATCGCGGATAAATAAATGCGAGATTAGATGGCCAGGTAAGTCTGCTCAGATAAAACCAAATGGCGCGGCTCGCGACGAGAACCCGTTCGATTGGGCTCAGGAACGTAAAAACAGCGCGGCTCGTCCCCTGATGGTAGCGCTCCCACCACATCGCTAATACGCCCATGGCGATGCCGAGAACAAGGAAGGGAATGATCTGGAAAATTCGTTTCCAACTGATGGGCTTCTTCTGCAGCCACAAAATCAAAACCAACGCTGCCGGCAGCGTGCAGGCCGTTGTCTTGGCCGAAAGCGCCAATAGATAAAGGATCAGGGCGAGTACATAAAACAGCCAGGGCCGCTTCGTTCTCCCGTCAGCAAACGCAATCCAGGCAAGGAGCGTGAGCAAAAAGAAGAAGCCCATTAGTACATTTTTGCGTTCCGTGATCCAGGCGACCGATTCCACCTGCACGGGATGCAGCGCGAAAATTGCTCCAGCCAGCCATGCTCCCGGGACCTTTAACCGCGTCAGTACCAACCAAACCAGCAGTGCGTTGGCGATATGCAGCAGAAGATTCACCCAATGATAACCGGTTGGATCGAGGCCCCAAAGCGCGTGCTCGATGCGAAACGTTGTATAAGTCAGCGGGAAATACTGCGAAGGTGAAGCGAGCGAAAACCAGATCCGCCGTAGACCATCAGGCGCCGTCAACAGCTCATTATTGGTGATGTAAACGTCGTCGTCCCAGAGAAAACCTCCGTTCCACGCGGGCCGGTACGCAAAGATCGTCACAGCCGCCAGAATCAAACCAAAAAGCAACCCGCTCCACCATGCACGGCGAGGCTGCTCCGTGGTTCGTTGGGATATTTCTTTGCTTCCGGCCACTGCTTCCATTCCAGTGTTGGAATTCCCTGATTCGCTCCGTTAAGGGAGGTGAAACCAATTATAGTCGCTGGAGAACGCCGGCCAGTTAAGAATGGATTGCGAGACGACGACAAAGAGCACAATTCCTCCAAATAAAATTATCCGAGGGATCCCCGAAAAGGCGCGGTCCAGCACGCCCGAGTAAAGCAGGAAAAATGGAACTGCGGCAGCGCTGAGCAGCCTTCCGGAAGTGAAATACGGATGCTCGCGGGACGGATAGACGCAAAGCCCGAAGTCGAAGGCCATTGATAGAAGGGCAACGAACAAGATCAGAACTGCGACGCTTGAAAACGCCAGCCAAAGACTCTCTCGTTGAAGGTCAGTGAGCTTGGTTGAACGCGGAAACAGGCTGATCACGGCCAGGCCAATCGCGAGCGTGGACGAAATCCAGTAGAACGCGTCGCTCCCTTGGGAGGCGAGTCGTTTCCCATGCCAGATGAATTCGCCTCGCCACAAACTCGCGATCAACTCTGGCCAGAACTCCTTCACTCCATTCAGTGTGAAAATAGGGTGCGGCAACCAATCGCTAACCCGTTTGCGAGTCCATCCTAGGAACTCAATCTTCGAGCCAGTGGCGGTGAGATCGCCGAACGTATGATAATTCCACGCAAACCAAACAGCGATTGGGACGGCTGCGGATACTATCAATACGGCGAGGGATACTAAAAGGGCGCGCAATGTTCTCCTTTGGGGGAGATTTCGAAGCTTGAAGATCACAGCTATTCCGGCGACGGGGAGCAGAGCAATGTTCGTTATCTTCGCGAGACACGTCGCGGCGAGCGCAAGCCCGGTCCACATTGCCAGAGGCAGAGTCGGTGGCTCGGCCCGCAAAAATTTTATCAAACCGATAAAAGCGATTCCAAAGCAAAGCGGGGAGAGCACATCGCTTTGTATTGAATAAAAAACGGTCTGCGGCCAAACGGCCAGCAATACCGGAACGCTAAGATGTATGAATTGGCGATCGGGAAACACGAGCTTTGCAGCGACGAAGCCTATCCAGACCAAGCTCCCGGCGACAAACACGTTCAAAAAGCGAACCCAATACAACAGCCAGGCGCCCGTAATGCCAAAGACGCGGCCAAGATTTAGCCAGAGGCCCGCGATCGCATAATAAAGTGGTGGTTCCCCTGACTCGTGATTTTGATTGGATCGCCACCACGCCGAGCTGCTTTTTACGGCCTGCTCGCGCTGCTCAGCTGGCAACGTCCAGTTTGCCGGCGGAAAATCGTTCGTCTCGAACTGTTGCGGAGCCATAAAGAACTCCGGGGTGCCGTACAGAGAAATGTAATATGCAGATTCGGAAGAATAATGACCCAAATCGCGCGGCGGCTCACCTCGTGCGTATTTCATCACCAAATCTACGTGCGCCTGCTCATCGACATTATTGAAAAACGGAAATGCTGCGCAGAAGAGGAAGGTGCGAACTCCAGCGACCAGGCATAAGAACCAAATAAACAGCTTCGCCGATTCCTGAGGGCCTGCTTGTTCATATCTTGCGTCAGGTGGCCTCTTCATCGATTTAGCACTTCTAATGCCGACTAAAAGTCGCGATCAAGAAAGAGTGCTGCGGATTGCATGGTGGCTCGCCGCAGCTGGTGTTTTTGGCCTCGTGATTGCCATCAGAATTCGACTTCTTGGAGTTCCACTCGAGCGCGACGAAGGCGAATACGCTTATGCCGGCCAGCTCATTTTGCAAGGTGTTCCACCATACACGCTCGCTTACAACATGAAGTTCCCAGGCACTTATGCAGCCTACGCCGCAATCATGTCGATCTTTGGGCAAACAATAACCGGAATTCATTTGGGACTGCTTCTAGTTAACGCAGCTACGATCATTTTGATTTTTTTACTGGGCCGCCAACTTGTGAATTCGGTAGTAGGACTTGCCGCAGGAATGAGCTATGCCGTGCTCTCTGTAAGCCCCTCGGTGCTGGGGTTTGCCGGCCATGCTACACATTTTGTGCTGCTCCCGGCGCTCGGCGGAACATTGCTTCTGCTCAAAGCCACAGATCGCCGAACTTTTGGATTGCTATTCGCGAGCGGAATGCTCTTCGGCCTTGGAGTGTTAATGAAGCAGCCTGCGGTTTTCTTCGCGCTGTTTGGAGCCATTTATCTTGCCTCCAATAATCTTCATCGCCGATTCCGACCTGAAAGAATTTTCCTGCGAACCCTGATTTTTAATGCCGGCGTAATTCTTCCCTTGGGAATTACTTGCCTCTTTTTCTGGCGTATGGGTGTGTTCGACAGATTCTGGTTTTGGACAATCGATTACGCGCGTCAATACGGCAGCCTGGTTCCTTTCAGCCAAGCGCCGCGAATTTTCTTCTACAGCGCAAAGGAAGTGATTGTGGCGGGCTGGCCAATCTGGACACTGGCTGGAATCGGACTCGTTGCGGGTTTGTGGGCGCAACGAACACGTCCAATCGCAGTTTTTCTGCTGGGCTTACTATTCTTCTCTGCATTGGCACTATGCCCGGGATTCTATTTTCGATTGCACTATTTCATTTTGGTGCTTCCAGCTGTTTCGCTGCTTGCGGGCATTGCCATCAGCAGATTGTCGTATCGCAGTGTAGATCGATCAATCGTAGTCCAATTTACCCCGATCTTAATTCTGGGATTTGCTCTTGCTTGGCCGATTATCACACAAGGAAAGTTCTTTTTTGAAGCGTCCCCTGCCGATGCTTCTCGAATGATTTATCCAGAGAGTCCCTTTGTGGAATCCATCAGAATTGCAGAATACCTGCGGGAACATACGACCCGAAGTGACACGATCGCCGTGCTGGGTTCCGAGCCGCAGATTTATTTTTATTCCGGCCGACATTCCGCAACCGGCTACATTTATACTTACGGCCTGATGGAACCCCAGAAGTATGCCACCCAAATGCAGCAAGAAATGATCCGTGACATTGAACGTGCCCATCCCAAATTTCTCATCTCTGTCGTGATGCCAGATTCTTGGCTGCAACGACCGGAATCCGAGCGGTTGATCTTCACCTGGGCTAATGAGTACACGGCGCAAAACTATACTGTGGCAGGTTTCGTGAACATGGTGGCGCCAGACAAAACAGATTATTATTTGGGTGACGTACCACAATCAGTGCCACAGCTGGGAAAATACATTTTGATCTACCAGAGGAAATCCTAATGGAATGACGAAGTCCGAATGACGGATGACGAATTAATGACGAAGCTGGAATGGCAAAAACACGCACGGCGGTCTTCGCGTCTTTTCAGGTTTCTTCATTTGGATTTCCTTCGTCATTCGCATTCGTGCTTCGTCATTCTTTCGAACGCAGCGCATGCACCGGCTCAGAGCTCAATCGATAAGCGCACCTAAAGTCCACCGCGGTTGGCTTACCATCGGGATCTGCGTCATTCTGGCGGGCCTGACATGGCTTGTTTTTGGCCAAACGCTCTGGCACGACTTCATTAATTATGACGATCCGCGTTACGTCTATGAAAACACGAAAATAACCGGTGGGCTCAGCATTAGCGGTATTGCCTGGGCATTTACTCATATTCATTCCATGAACTGGCATCCGCTAACGACCATTTCGCACATGCTCGACTGCCAGCTATATGGATTGAATGCAGGATGGCATCATTTTACCAACGTACTCCTCCACACCCTGGCGGCCATCCTTCTTTTTCTTGCGCTGCAACAGATGACCGACGCGGTGTGGCGAAGCGCTTTTGTAGCAGCGGTGTTCGCAATTCATCCGTTACGCGTTGAATCGGTTGCCTGGGTAGCAGAACGGAAAGATGTGCTGAGCGGCGTGTGTTTCATGCTCACACTGCTCGCCTATGTCTATTACACGCGCGCGCCGTCACTGAGCCGTTACCTGGCAGTGGCACTCGTGTTTGTGTTAGGTCTTATGTCAAAACCGATGCTGGTCACGCTGCCATTGGTGTTACTGGTTCTTGACTATTGGCCACTCTCTAGAATCGGAGGTCACGGATCAGGCGCTGGACGTCAGTTATTAATGCCTGTCTTGGAAAAGATTCCACTGATAGCTCTCTCCGCCGTTTCGAGTTTCGTCACTTTGCTCGTTCAGAAAGGTGCGGTGGGCTGGACCGAGGACTTGCCGATATTGGAACGAATCAACAATGCGGCAGTCAGCTATGTCCTCTACATCTGGCAGATGTTCTGGCCGATGAACCTCTCCGTGTTCTACCCGCATCCGGAGAACCGGCTACCACTTTGGGAAATCATCTCCTCTCTCCTTCTTCTCATATGCATCACGGCGGTAGCTATCACTCTGCGAAAAAAGCGGCCCTACCTTATAACGGGTTGGTTATGGTATCTGGGCATGCTCGTACCTGTCATCGGATTGGTGCAAGTCGGATGGCAGGGCCGGGCTGACCGATACACGTATTTACCGCAGATTGGCCTGTATATAGCAATTACATGGGCAGTGGCCGATCTGACAAGTTTGTGGCGACGTCAACGCACACTTTTGAGCGCCGCTGCAATACTTGTTATCGGCGCTTTGAGCTTGTGCGCGTGGGTTCAAACCTCGTATTGGCGCGATAGCGAAGCACTTTTTAGGCGTGCGCTTGCAGTAACGGTAAACAATGATGTTGCTAAAAATAACCTCGGCATCGTCTTTTTGCGACAGGGTAAAGTGGATGAGGCTATCTCGCTCCTGCAGACAGCGGTGGATCTTCGGCCGGACAATAGCCCTGCCCATGAAAATCTTGCCAAGGCTCTTCTCCAAAAAGGTCAAGTTGCCGACGCGTTGATCCACTACCGTAAATTACTCGAACTCCAACCCGATAACATAGAGGTTCACAACATCGTGGGCACGGTTCTTATTCAGCAAGGTCGTGTTGGCGAAGGTGTCGAAGAATGGCAGAAGGTATTGGCCGTTCAACCCGACAACGGAAACGCAATGAGTAACCTCGCGTGGGTGTTTGCAACGTCACCGGATCAGTCTCTTCGAGATGGTCCAAAAGCGGTTGAACTGGCAGAGCAAGCCCTACGCCTCTCCGGAGGCAGAATCCCAATACTCTTCCGAACATTAGCGGCCGCTTATGCCGAAAGTGGCGAGTTTTCCAAGGCAATTCAGACTGCGCAGCAGGGGATTGAATTGGCCAACAGCCAGGGAAACTCGGGACTGGCTACCGAGCTCCAGGGCAACATTGAACTTTACCAAGAACAGCGACCGCTGCGGGACCCTAGTTTAACACATGGCACTTCGCCGCCCGACAGCGAATAACAAAAAGCGGCAGGCTTACGAGCGACCGAGTAAGCTAGCTCCAGGTGTTCGCACTCGTAGTAAAACTGTCATTATATACCTGTTCCTTGCTGGAATCAGCCTGGCCGTATTTGCCCAAACAATCCGTTATGAGTTCGTTAATTTCGATGACGATTTATACGTCTACAATGCCCCGGGTATTCAGGCTGGACTAACGATGAAGGGGATAAGTCTCGCCTTTACCAGCCAACATGCACGCAACTGGCATCCATTAACGACTCTGTCGCATATGCTGGACTGTCAACTATACGGCCTGAACGCTGGCGGCCATCATGCTACCAACATTATCTTGCATACGATCGCGGTGCTCCTCCTGTTTCAGGTGTTGCAGCAAATGACTGGTGCAGTATGGAAGAGTACGATTGTCGCAGCACTATTTGCCGTGCACCCCTTGCATGTCGAATCCGTGGCATGGATAAGCGAGCGCAAAGACGTTCTGAGCGCTGTATTCTTTTTACTCATGCTGGGCGCATACACTCGTTATGCCCGCGCACCGTCTATAACGCGGTACCTGGCGGTCGTTGTGCTCTTCGCAGCTGGGCTCATGTCCAAGCCGATGTTGGTAAGTGCCCCCATCATCCTTCTCCTTCTCGATTACTGGCCGCTACGCCGTTTTGAACAACCCTCCTTACCAACAGGGAAGAAGAAAATCGCACGGTGCAATAATCAAAGACACATGATACGACGCCTCCTTCTGGAAAAGATTCCGTTGCTTATTCTTTCTGTAGGCGCCTGCATCGCCACATTTATCCTGCAAAAGCGCGCGGCTGGCGCGATCCCGCCGTTGCCGCTCCTTTGGCGGGTGCAAAACGCGTTCGCAAGTTACGCGATTTACGCGTGGAAAACTTTATGGCCGACAGACCTCGCGGTTTTCTATCCTCACCCAAATGACACTCTGGCAATTTGGGAAGTCATTTCCGCGATCGCAGTGCTGCTGGCCATCACTGCGGCAGCGATCGTTTTCCGAAACCAACGACCTTATCTGTTCACCGGATGGTTCTGGTATCTCGTTATGCTGGTGCCGGTGATTGGCATCATCCAGGTCGGAGAACAAGGTCATGCAGATCGTTATACGTACCTCCCACATATCGGTCTGTTTCTACTCGCAGTTTGGCTTGCTGCTGACGTGATTGGAGTCCGCCGGTCCAGATCACAGTTTGCCGTAGCCGTCGCGGTCGCGATAGCAATTATCGCTGCTCTGGCATGGCGCGCATTTATTCAGACTTCTAATTGGCGCAATAGCGAGACTCTTTGGACCCATGCTCTTGCGGTGAGTCCTGACAACGACGTTGCCCACAATAATCTCGGGTACTTGTGTGCCGGCCGCGGTGAGTTAGACAAAGCGATCTCGCACTTTGAGAGTGCCGCAAGGATTAGGTCTGGTAAGCGGGACGCCCACTACGACTTGGGTTCGGCTTTTGTGCAAATGAATCTCGCTGACGATCTCGCCAGAAAAGGGCGATCCGACGAAGCGATGGTCCATTACGAGGAGGCAATCAGATTGCAACCGAATTATGCAGACGCCTATTACAACCGCGGTAGCGTTCTTTTTGCAAAAGGCCGCACCGACGAAGCGATCGCTGATTTGGAGAAAACTCTCCAAATACAGCCCAATGACGCGGATGCCCATACCGGGCTTGGTAATGCTCTTTTGCGGAAGGGTTCGCTGCACGAGGCGATTGCCCAGTACGAAAAAGCCTTGGCTTTGGCTCCTGAAGATCCTCATTCTCGTAACAACATTGCCTGGGTATTGGCGACAGCTTCTGATGCCTCAATCCGCGACGGCGGCAAAGCGGTCGGATTTGCCGAGGAAGCAGTGCAGCTTTCAGGCGGTAGAGAACCACGGTTTCTTCGGACGCTCGCAGCTGCTTACGCGGAGAACGGCCGGTTCTCTGAGGCCCTCGCCGTGGCGCAACAAGCTGTAGTCATAGCTACTATGCAGGAGAAGACCGACGTCAGGAATCGTCTCGAGAAAGACCTTGTGCTTTATCGCGGACGCCTCCAGCTTCGGGAAAACTCTCCGGAAAACTAGCGAACGGCGGATTACGCAGACACCACAGATAAATGACCAGACGGCAACGTCCGCTGAAATGACGAAGCACTAATGACTAGTGACGAAGGAAGCACAAAGCTCGAATGTCGAAGAAGCGACGTCGCGACGTCTCCTTGTTTAATCATTCGTCATTCCTTCGAGCTTCGTCATTCGGAGTTCGTCATTGTCTCATCCTTTATCCGCTAATTTGCATGATTCGCGGGTTAAACCTGGCGCTAAGTAACACTATCTCGCTTCCTTGTGATAAGGGAGACCCAGCTCATAGAGCGAGATTTCATCCCGGAGAGCGCTGGATAAGGTGGAGTTCCCCTGGATCTCTGCCGCTTGCAACGCCTGTTCAGCAGTTTTCTTGGCCTCAACAAAGTGGCCAGTCTCAGCGTATGCCGCAGCAAGGATGCGTAGAACAATCGCATGATTTTCGCTCCGAGAGCTTTCGGATTCTGCTCGTTCGGCCAAGAGGACGGCCTCTGATCCATTTCTGAGCGATGGGTCGGCAGCCGTAGCCAGCAGCCATGCCAGATTGCTCTCGGCAGCTACGTTATCAGGCACAATCCGAAGCGCATCCCTGTATTGCGCAATCGCGTCTCGGACGCGGCCTTTTGCGAGGAACACGCTTCCCAGATTTGCGCGAGCATCCGCGTTCTCCGGGCGCAACTCGAGGACTTTTTGATAATGAACGATCGCCTCATCTTTCCGACCCGTTCGAAACAAAGCGCTCGCAAGGTTGTACTGAGCCTCAGCCTGGTTTGGCGATACCGCGAGGCAGGCTGAGTAACAAGCGATCGCACCATCTAAATCACCGTTGGAAAGAAGCGCATTCGCTAGATTGCAAGAGGCATCGGCGTAATCTGGCTGGATTGCGAGGGCCTTCCGATAATGAGCAATCGCCTCATCTACACGCCCACTCGCAAAAAGCGTAGTACCAAGATTATTGTGTGCTTCTGCATCAGCAGGATTTATTTCCAGTGCTTTCTCATAATGAGCGATAGCTTCGTCGATCTGGCCTTTCTGTACGAGAAGCCGGCCTAGATTATAATGCGCCTCCGCATAACTTGGCCGCAGCTCAACGGCCCGGCGATAATGAGCAATCGCCCCATCAGTGTCGCCTTGGTCATTGAGAGCGATGCCCAAATTGTAATGCGCCATCCAGCAACCGGGATTCTTTGTCAGTGTCCCTGTGTACAGGGTGACAAGATTGTGGTAAACGGCAGTTTGTCGCCATGTCAAAAAAACGAGTCCAAGCAAAAATAGTCCGCAGGTTAACGGAAGCAGAGACGATTTCCACCCCATCGCAGCAATGCTTCCACCAGAAAATTGTAGGGCGTCTGTGTCAGACGCCAACTGGGACGGCGTTTCACCGAAACGCCCTACAATCGTTACGATGCCTGCGCCAGCTAATGCCAGCGGCCCCATGCTCGCCAGATATTGAAAATGATCGCTCACAAACGAGTAGCGAAAAAAATAGACGCTGAAAAATCCAAGCACCGGGAACAGGGAAACCACGTAGTATGCGGCCGCAAAGAACGCGGCGCGGCTCCATTTCGCCCGGATCAACCACAAGGCAAGCAAGCCAGCTAATGCCGAGACGAGTGGCAAATAAGCCATTAGCTGGGAAGAATCAATTTTCCACCGCGGATAAATAAAGATCAACGGATACGGCCATGCTAGTTTCGCCAGGTAAAACCAGATTGCACGCCCCGCGATGATAAGCCGCTCCGGCCAGGTCTGCGCCCATTCAGCGCCAATTGCGCCAGCGTGGAACTTCTGTTCCAAAATCGTCCAGGCGCTCGCGAGCGCGGATATTAACATAAACAGCGCGAGCGCGGCGATATCACGCCAGGAGATCCGCCCTTTTCGCCACCAGACACAGAGGCCAAGTACCACAGGCAACATGACCACGGAAGGCTTGCTTAGGGTCGCCAGGATGAAGAAGGCCAAGGACAAAGCGAACCACATCATGCAACAACCGTCGCCAGCTAGCCGCCAGGGCGGTCTGGAGACAGCTCCTTCCTGGTTTGCAGTCCCTTGGATCCGTAATATCCGCCTAATCCGCGGTCGCTCGTCCCACTTCAAAAAACAGAAGATCGACCAGAGATAAAAGAAGCCCGATTGCGTGTTTTTCAGTTCAGTTACCCAGGCGACTGATTGAACCATCACCGGGTGCAAAGCCCATAGCGCCGCTCCCAGCCACGCGCCGCGAACATTTAGTTGTCGCAAGACCTGCCAGAGCAAGACAGCCGATCCGGCGTGCAAAAGCACATTCAGGAGATGGTATGGCCAGGGCGACAGGCCGACGAATTTATGCACAGTCCAAAAAGTCGTAAGCACCAACGGGTAATAGACGGCCCGCGCGCTGGTCCAAATTTCTTTCAATCCCAGCGGACCAACGATGCAGGGGTTTCGAGTCAGATGTGATTCGTCATCCCAAATGAATCCGGCGGTAAAGACTCGGGCGTAGGCGATGAAAACGAGGGCGATGACAAGGAATCCCAAGAGCCACGCCTTCTGCGACACCCGCCGTCGCGCATTGCACAGTTCCCCAACCTGCGAGGCCATGCTGTTCAAGGGAGTGTTTGCCGGCAATAGCCCAGCGTTTTAACGCTGGGCCTAGCGAGTGAAGAATGAGAAGTCCCGTGGGGACGAAAGAGTAGCTCAGTCCAACATCGATTCCTCATAATCAAAACCGTGCCTGCGAAGCATCGTAACAAACTCCTCCCGAAACGATCGGGTTCGGTGATGGTTCGGTTGATCGCGAATGTAGGCCGTTGTCGCTTCGATACCGGATACACCGATGCTGAATGCACCATAGCCTTCCTGCCAACAAAAGGAACGCATCTTCGGGAATGTTTCGTGAATCCATTTCGATGAGTTGCCTTTCAGGAGTTGGATCGCTTTGGCAACGGATAATGTCGCTGGTAGGGAGAGCAAAATGTGGACGTGATCTGTGGCTCCACCGATAGCGAGCGCTTTCATCTGGTTTTGTCTGGCAATGCCGCCCAGGTACGGCCAGAGGCGGTCTCGTAATTCCGAGCTTAGGAAAGCTTCGCGAATTTTTGTGCTCCAGACAGAATGAACAAGACAACTCGAAAACGAATGCATGATCGATGACTCCTTTCGTCTCTACTGGGACTCGCTGTGAATTGTATCATGGTTACCCAGCGTTAAAAGCGCTGGGCTATTATCGAAAACGTTAGTGATCGCGCCCGGCCATAACGCGCGATCGCATTGGCTAACATGCCGCGGCTATATCGGCCCGGGGCGACCCCCCCTTAGGACACGGCAAAAAGCAAAACGACCGGACTCTGTAAGGAGTCCGGCCGCTGTAAATTTGCGCTAGCTGATTTTTAGAATCTCTTCTTCAGCCCGACGTACCAGAACCGGCCTTTGATCGTGGTCAGCGATTCGTCGTAACCGTTCTCAAAGCTGCCAGCTACAAACGGTGGATCTTCATCCAACACGTTCTGCATGCCGAGCGTAACCGTGGTGTTGTTAAGCCACCATTTCCAGTTGTTGCAGCCGTACTCAGCCGTGGACACTGGGACGACATTCTTGTCCTTGCCGTCCTTCATCCTCACGTTCTTGCCGCCATCCTTGGCAAAGCCTGGCACCTCGGCGGGCGCGGGCGGCGGCAGGTTGAACGTGTAGTTTAAGATCAGGTCGAACGTGGTCCACGCCGACACTTTCCGCGCAAACGGGCTCTCGTCGCCGGGGCCAAAAGTCTCACCAGTTCGAACGACGAAGGCGCTGCCGTTTGCCGGGATTGTTCGCGGGGTCTGCGGTTTGCTGCCAACGATTGATTGGTTGTCATCTTCGTATTGGGCAACCCAGTGGACCACCACTCCGACATCCACGCCACCCAACCATGTGTCAGCCGGGCCATCGTAGAAGATACTGAAATTGGCCCGATTTCTCGGCAGCGAACTGGTGAGCGTGAACGACGAGGGCAAGAACTCGCCCGCGATACCGAAACGCTTGGTACCGGGAGCAGGTTGAAGCTCAGCCCGGGACAACCAAGTGCCGTTTACTGTACTGGTCAGCCTACCCCAATCTCCGTGGCCGAAGATCGTGGAGTCCATGATATAGATCGCTTCGTAATCGAGCCCTTCGAAAATCGCGCCCGAAACGTTAAAGTTGGGATCGTTGACCAAAAGAACCGGGCCCAAATCCGGACCACCGTTCGGAGCCGGAGGAGAACCCGGTGGCGGAGGCGTCCGAATTACCTCGGAGGCAAATGCTGGGTTATTACTGTTGTTGATAAGGAACTGGGCACCGAGCGTTGCAACGATGTTACGTAAGTCGATGTGCCACCAATCGGCGCTAACTGTCAGGCCCTTTATCCATTTGGGGCTGTAAACGGCTCCGAAGGTCCATTCATAGGCAGTTTCAGGCGTCAGGGCAGGGTTCCCGTTGATGCGTTCCTCGACCTGGTTCAGAGTGAAGTTGGAAAACGGATCGACAACCTGCGGGAAGTTCTGCGAGCCCGCAGGATTGAGCTCGAGCACTGTCGGCGCGTGGAACGCTTCGGTGTAACTGCCACGCAGTGTCAGCGCACCGATATACTTGGGATCAATCGGTTGCCAGCGTACCGATACCTTTGGCTTCTGCGCGTCGTACGTACTGTGCGCTGCCGGGAACGATGTGCTTAGCACCGGCGAAGTGTTCTGGCTGAACCACTGCTCGCGCTCGGCAAAGTCAACTTCGAAACTATAGAACCCGGGGAAGTTCCATGTAGGGCTCGTGAAGGGTACCCGCACTTCCTCGTAAATTGACCAAACATCCCGGTTCACCCTGGCGCCTTCACGATCAGTTGAACCGATCGTTTGGAACGTTGTATTCAACGAATCAGGCTTGCGGTCCCATCTCTCACCGTAGTACTCGCCACCGATCGCAAAGGAGACAGGGCCGGCAGGCAGATTAAACAGGTCGCCGTTAATCGTTGCATAAGCCAATGGCTGCTCCCAAGTGGCGGTGTTATGCAGGTTAACATAAGTCCGGGCTATCGCCGCATTCGTATTGCGGCCGAAAAATCCCAGGAAAGGGTTGAACGCCGTGGCTGGGTTTGTCTCCAGCAGCGCGTCTCGCAAGCCAGGCTGGCTGACCTCACCCAGGGACAAGTCGAGTCCCTCGTTGCGAGAGTAGCGGAAGCCCAATTCCCAGTTCCACGTCTTGAAATAATCGCCAAATTCTCCCATTTCGCCCTTAATTCCGACATCGAAGAGGTAATCCCAGTAAGTGAACTTCTCGCTTCTGGGGCCTGTGTCTTGGATGGAACGAAACCGGACTCCGGTACTCACAGGCAGCGGGACCCCGTTAAGAACCACGGTCGTATCCCCGACTGTGAAGGGATTAAACGGGTTCGAAATTGGGACACTTATGCCGGAAGGGCTAAACCCTATGGTGGTTCCCGGAATCTTAAACGGATCCGGCGTGAACGGCGCAGCCGCCAGAGATGAATCAAAAAATGAGCGCGCGACCTTGAAATCAGCGAATATCGTCAGGTATTTGTCGCACAGATCACGGGTGAACGAGCCGTAGACCACCTGGCGATCTGCCGGGGGCAGCGCCGGGGTGAACGCCGCGAAGTTAAAGGCAATGTAGTTCCCATCCCCTAACACCGAATTCTGGATTCCAGGGACGGCCCCCGGGGAAGTGTAAAAGGGAGAAGTCGAAACGTTAGCAGCCGAACGCGGCGGCGGAGAGTTTGCGCTGAAAAACAGGCTCGGGATGAGCCGCTCACCCTGCACCCGGCCGGGGAAATTGCTGCTCCGGAGATCGAATCCTCCAAAATTCCTATGGTTCCCGTTGGAGGTAATGTCGCGGTCACGACTGAACAGGCCACCCGTGCGCTGATAGAAATCGGCGATCACCACGATGTCTGTCTTGTCATCGCCCGTGCCGGCTTTCAACCACGCTTCCCATTCACCCATATCGTTGGACGATCCCATGTTTGTATTCCCGTAGGTGCCACCGATCTCCAAGCCACGAAATTTATGGATCAGGAAGAAGTTGACCACCCCGGCTACAGCATCGGCACCATAAACAGCCGAAGCGCCGTCCTTAAGGATGTCGATGTGATCGATCATCGAGAATGGAATCAACTGGATGTCGTAGCCACCGAATAATGCAGCCTGGGCGATGCGCTTGCCGTCTATCAGGATCAGGGTCTCTTTTGGCAGCAGGCCGCGCAGGTTCAGTTGGACGGTACCGTCACCGCCATTGGCGATGTTCTGGTTAACCGTGCCGCCCGCCTCTTGCGGGATAAACGTGGTCAGATCGGTTGCGTTACGGATACCCAGCTTCTCGATGTCCTGCGGACGGTAGGTGTCCACCGGGTTCGGGCCGGTCTCTTCCGCCGTGGGAATATTCGAACCGGTCACGATGACGCGCTCGACCTCAGCCTGGGGCGCCGGCGCCGCCGGGTTAGCCGGAACTGCCGGAGCCGGCAACTGAGCGGATGCGGTTGATGCAAAAATTAAAGGAAATCCCACGGCCGCCGCAAAGACGGCGCCAAGGAATCCGAGTTTATTCAGCACGTTTTTAGTCATTAGTTTCTCCATTGGTTTGGTTAGGTTTCGACACGCTTATTAAACATCTATGGCGCTGACAAGCTTTTTTTTCACTTTTTTCAAAGTTTTTTTGAACGGCCTTCCGGACATACTTGTCGCGTCAACTCCCCGTTTACTGGAAGGCGTCAGGGGCTGACAAGCTTTTTTTCACTTTTTTTGAAAGTTTTTTTGAACCCGCAGAACCGCCGATTACGCGGACGTCGCGGATATTTCGGAACACGAATTTTTCTGTTCGACCGCCGAGCGGAGGCGTAGCATCGGCGGGGAAATGGGTAAACTGATTCACGAGAAGTTAAGCGGAGAAATCATCGGGGCGGCGATGGATGTTCTCAACGAAATGAAGCCTGGTCTTGATGAAAAACTGTACGAGCGTGCCCTGGTTATCGAACTGCGGAAACGCGGGCATTGCGTTGAATCGCAGAAGAAATTTCCTGTCTTATATCAGAACGAGCTGATCGGAAACTTAACTCCAGATTTAATCGTTGACGAAAAAGTGATCGTCGATCCCAAGGTCGTTGCTGTGTTTAATGACGCTCATGTCGCGCAGATGGTTGGTTATCTGACAATCACCGCGCTCGAGCTGGCCATCTTGCCCAATTTTAAGAGCGCTCGGTTAGAGTGGAAACGCGTCGTGCGACAGCAAAGCCCAGAATGTTCTCCACCAAATCTTCATATTTAATTTAATGTCTCTTATCCGCGCCATCAGCGTAATCCGCGGTTAAATCATTCGTGGTCGATCGGAGGATGAAATCCGAACTCGCTCTGCAATTTTCCCCAAAGCCAATCGACAAACCAGTTTCTCTTGATTAACGCGGCGTTGTTCGCGGCGAGCGTTTCCGCTTTCTGCACGCTGCCGTTCAAACAGTAGAGATAGGTAAGTAGGAATGTGTCGTTGAGGCCAAACCTGCCGCGAACATTCTCACTCTCTAGTAATCGAATCGCCTCATCGATATTTCGTCGGGCCAGCGCTCCTGCAATTAGATCCGGTATGATTTCGGCCGGGGGCGTCTCCGACTTGCGCGCAATCCTCTCCGCGATCGCCAGCCGAAATTCATTACTGCCAAGAGCTTCCAAGACCGGTGTCCGCAATGGGGAATGGCGCAGATAAATGTCGAGCTCGGCCAACGTATTGCAGCGCCCCACTATTCCACATCGATATCGCGTCTCGCGGAACATAAAGCACGACTCGAGAGAATCTTTCAGCGTCTCCGATCCAAATCCGCTGATCAGTGGTGATCGGAGAAAATTACGAACAGCGAGTGCAGCCTCCATGTAAGTCAAAGCAAAGTGGTGGTTTGCTTGCTCATCCCAGTGCTGATCGGTGAGTCGCTTCGGATAATCATCTGTTAGGGGGGCTGTGTCATGGGTGATGCGATCAATCTCGTCAGCGCCCATCAAAAACAGCGCGCCTAATTGCTGCGGAACCTCGATACCGATACGATCTAGATCCGCATTGATGATTGGGTCACTCCACAACCGGCCGATCTCCTGCTCCTTGATTGGACGAGCCTGGCCCTTGATTCCCATCATGATCCATTGCTCGTCCGCGCTGGCCCAGACCGAGGCATTCGGGAACACATTACGAAAGGCCCGAAGGATGGCTTTTGTTTCATCCACCTTCAGCTGATTGATCGGCAGCCAAAAAGTAGCGATCCCGGCTTCCTTCAGTCGGCCATTCATCATCGAGAAAAATTCCTCAGTGTAGAGATTGACGGATCCGGCCACCTTTGGCGGCGGGGGCTCTCCGGAAATAATGTCATATTGTTGCGGGCTCGCTTGCAGGAAAAACCGGCCATCCTGGACGACCGCGTGCACGCGGGGATCACGCAATGGATTGGAGTAGTTAATGCCCGAATAAAAATCAGCGAGCGCGAACACTTCCTTGGATATGTCCACTATGTCGATCTTCTTGAGACTCGACTGGTGAACAAACGCGTCCGCCGTGACCCCACACCCGTAACAAATAAGCAGCACGTCTCTTGATTCCGGGCGAAAAGCCAGGGGGAGATAGGCGAACAATCTCATATAGCGCTGGCTCGGTGGGTTTGTACCCGACATCGAAAACCCGCTGGTCACGAGCTGGTAGTAATAGGGTTCGCCGAAAAGATCGTACCGCAGCAACTGATAGGTGTCGGACGGTCCCTCGACCTTTTTCACCAAATGACCAAGAAAATTCCTGGCATGAGCGAAGTGGGTCTCAGCCCGCCGGTACGGAAAAATTGCGATAATGAGAATTGTGACGGCGTAAAGCGCGGCAATTGTGAATCCGATGGGCCGTCTAAAGGACCAGGCAGCTCGTTCGCTGCAAAACGCAGCAAGCAAAGCATAAGCCAAAGCGCATAGTAGGAGACTCCACTGAAAGCCGATGCCCGGCAAAAGGATGAAACTTGCGATCAGTGGGCCGGCTGCTGCTCCAGCCGTGTTGAACAACGTGGTGACCGCAGCGCTATTCATCCAGTTTTCCACGTTTGCTTGAACACATGCAACGATCGATGGAAACAAAATTCCCGACAGAAAGGCGGTAGGGAACATTAGTGCCAGGGAGAGCAGTCCGATCTGGCGCCAAGTGACATTAAACGGGCTCGTGCCCGTTTGAATGACCTCCGCAGGGAAAAACAAATATGAAAGAAGCGTTGTAATTGCTGCTACCAACAACATGACGGGGAGCAATTGATTCAGTGGGGCCAGGCGACGGTGAATCGCACCGGCAGCAATTCCCCCCAACCCGATTCCTGCCAAAACGACCGCGAGCATGATAGCGAAAGCAGTCGGCGACGAAGCAACATACAACCGCAGAAACCGGAACCAAATCACTTCCAGCGCAAGAAGAATGAAGCCGGTGCCAAAGCTGACCAAAAGCAAACGCCATGGCGGCCGATATCTGGCATCCATGCGAAGCGGAAACGTTCGCTGCAAAGCATGCGCGTTTGTGTCACCTTTGTATTTCGCGATCAACAAAGCCGCCCCTGCGGCGATGCAACTCGTCAAAGCTGCCGCCAAACTTGTGCCTCGAAGGCCAAACGCCCCGATGAGATAACCTTCACCGAGAACAGCACCCACCACCGCGCCTAACGTGTTCGAGCCATACAGAAGACCAATCGCGCGGCCAAAATTGGTTTGCCGCAACATTGGATCTTCGATCAACACGGGAAGCGTCAACCCCATAGCCGTTGTCGGCACAAGTAGAATCAGGAAAGACACTATGAATCGCAGTCCGAGGAGCGCGGGCTGATAATTCCAGAGCAGCTGCCAAATGGGTCGCAACACTTCGCCTAGCGCCGGAAGACCAAAAACAATTGTGCAGCCAAGCAAAGCAACCAGCACCTCCAGCAAGGCGTAAAGATGAAGCGGTCGCCATCGCCGAATTCTCGATGACGCGGCGATCGCGTTCCCCAGCGCCAGGCCCGCCATAAAACTGGAAAGGATCAACGCCGCCGCCCAGACCGAGTTGCCAAATGCCAGGCCGCTTAGCCGCAGCCAAAGAGTTTCGAATATGAGTGCACCAACCCCGGACAGAAAAAGAATGAAAGAGAGAACAGCAACAGGCGCGCTCGGACGGACGTTCTGGGACTGCGCTCCATATGACACTTGTGACGTCTGAGTCGTATGGGAACTATTGATCATCGCGAAAAGCGGGGGCGATCCTCAAAACAATAGCGCCTGCAATCCCGGCCAGAAATGACCCAGCGAGAATGCCTGACTTCGCTGCATTAAGTGGCCCCGTTTCATCGAACGCAAGCATAGCGACAAACAGCGACATCGTAAAACCGATCCCTGCCAGGCAGGCATAACCAAGCATAGATGCCCATCCGACACCGCGGGGAAGTTTAGCAATTCCGGATTTGACAGCGCCAAATGCTGCCACAGTATGCCGATCGGTTTGCCAATAACAAGCCCGAGCAACGCTCCGGCCGTGACCCAGGCATGCTCCCGCGGGCCACCTATTCTGCACCCCAGTATTGGCGAATGCGAACAGCGGCATCACGATAAACGCTGAGAACTTGTGAAGCCCGTGATCAAGTCTGAGAATCGGCGCCGTTACGCTCGCCGTCGCATACTCGAGTGCAAAGAGCGCTTCCTGTTGTCCCTTGCTCGGCAAGACAAGCAAACCACCGCTCTCGGTGCGGTCGAATCGATCCAAAAGAGCGCGCGCTTCGCGCGAGAACTCCACCGCATCGATCCGCGTGTGCGTGGGCATGGTGAAGGCGAGTGTCACCCCCCCGGCGACCGTAGCGTGCACACCGGATTCGTGCACGAAATACCACAGAACGTTCGCGCGATTCGCGAGTTCGTTAGCGCCTAGAAACTACTATCTATTCCTGTTCATTCCCGGAGGGGGATGAAATCCGAAGTCGCTCTGCAATTTCTCCCACAGCCAATCGACGAAACTATCCTTCTTGATTGAAGCAGCATTTGTGGCGGCGAACGCTTCTGCTTTGTCCACGTCGCCGTTCAAACAGTAGAGATAAGTAAGCAGAAATGTGTCGCTGGGATTAAACGAGCCACGATCTTTCTTGTTCTCCAGGAGACGAATTGCCCCGCTGATATCTCGTTGCGCAAGCGCTCCCGCAACCAGGTCTGGCATGGTTTCCAGCGGAGGCGGTTGCGATTTTTTCGCCACACGCTCCGCAATTGACAGCCGAAACCCGTCACTTCCCAGCACCTCCAGGACCGGTATTCGCAGGCGGGAACGGCGCAGATAAATATCCAGTTCGGCCAACTCGTTACTTCCAATCAGCTCGGAGAGATATCGCGACTGACGGAGATTAAAAAATGACTCGAGTCCGGCAGCTTCCGGGTTGAGCGCCTCAGGCCAGATTCTGTTGATCAATGGGGACCAAAGAAAACGTTGGAACGCTGAGGGCGCCTCCAAATAGCTCAAAGCGAAGCGGTGACTCGCTTGGTCATCCCAACGCTCATCCGACAACCGCTTCGGATAAAGGTCAGTGAGCGGCGCGACGTCGTGGGTGATGCGGTCGATCTCTTCGCCGTCCATCAAAAACAGCGCGCCGAGTTGTTGGGGAACCTCAAGTCCAATCCTCCGTAGATCCGCGCCGCTGGCTGGATCATCCCACAACTGCCGAAGTTTCTCTGCTTCGATTTTGCGGCCAGGACCTTTGATGCCCATCATGATCCACTGCTGATCTGCGCTGGCCCAGACCGATGCGTTCGGAAACGCGTCGTGGAACGCACGGAGAATTGCTTTTGCCTCTTCAACTTTCAGCTGGTTGAGCGGCAACCAAAATGTGGCAATCCCACCTTCCTTGAGGCGGCTTTTCATCAGCGCGAAGAATTCCGACGTATAAAGGTTAACCGAGCCCGCTACCTTCGGCGGAGGCGGTTCCCCCGAAATGATGTCGTACTGCTTGGGGCTGGCTTGCAAGAAGAACCGCCCATCCTGCACGATTGAGTGGACGCGAGGATCGCGCAGCGGATTCGAGTAATTGATGCCAGAATAGGAATCAGCGAGAGCGAACACCTCTTTGGAAATGTCCACGATATCCATTCGCCGGACGTTCGGTCCGTGGAGAAGCGCATCGGCGGTGACTCCGCAGCCATAACAGATAAGCAGCACATCCTCTGATTCGGGGCGGAACGCCAGAGGAAGATAGGCAAACAATCTCATGTAGCGCTGATTGCGCGGACTTGTGAACGACATCGAAAAGCCATTGGTCAACAGTCGGTAGTAATACGGTTCGCCAAAGAGATCGCGTCGCAGCAACTGATACGTGTCTGAGGTTCCCTCGATCCTTTTCACAACGTAGGCCAACGTGCGCCCTTGGCCGTCCAGTTCGTAGGGACGACTCGCATGTTCGAGAGGCGCGTCCGCACGATGGTACGGAACAATTGCGACGATAAGAAGTAATCCGGCGTAAAGCGCAGCGATTACGAATTTGATGGGGCGCTTAACGGACGACGCTGTTTGTTCACCGCTAAGCGCGGCGAGCAAGGCATAAGCTACAGCGCATAAGACGAAACTCCACTGAAAGCCGACGTTCGGTAACAGCGTGAAACTTGCAATCAGTGGACCAGCTGCTGCCCCCGCCGTGTTGAACAAGGTCGTGATGCCAGTGCTGTTCATCCGGTCTTCCACACTGGCTTGGACAAGGGCAACGATGGTCGGGAACAGAATCCCTGACAAAAATGAGACGGGGAACATTAAGGCCAGGCATAGCAATACGATTTGCGGCCAGGAAGCGAGGCTAAAAGCACCAGCGGGCGTTTTTACCGCCTCGCCCGGAAAGAAAAGATATGACAAAAGCACTGAAAGCGCCGTCAGCAGTAACAGGATGGGAAGCAATTGATTCGGTCGAGCGGAGCGTCGATGCATCATGCCCGCCGCAACGCCGCCCAAGCCAATTCCCGCCAATACAATCGCGAGCATTACGGCGAATGCCGTGGGCGATGAGACGACGTACAGCCGTAAAAATCGGAACCAAATCACTTCCAGCGCTAGAAGAATGCACCCGGTCCCAAAGCTCACCAACAGCAGACGCCACGGTGGCCGATATCTTGCCCCTAAACGCAGAGGAAGCGTTCGCTCAGGAACAAGCGCAGCCGTGTTCCTGTCAATTTGTGTTATCAGCAAAGCGACCGCTGCAGCGATGCAACTCGTCAAAGC
>Ga0193729_1000310_pt1 | contig 24857 bp, 21 predicted proteins | sample U1c2metaG_FD_143036 | JGI IMG/M metagenome (GOLD analysis project Ga0193729, IMG submission 143036) | Soil microbial communities from a riparian zone of the East river system, Colorado, United States - U1c2 | ecosystem: Environmental > Terrestrial > Soil > Riparian zone | place: USA: East River...
GCGGCGCAAGCCATGGACGTGTTGCGCAAAGTGAAACCCGACCTGGCGATTGTCGATATTAGCCTGCCGGGCACCAACGGCATTGAGCTGATTAAAAACATCCGCGCCGAATTTCCACGATTGCCCGTTCTGGTTCTCTCCATGTACGACGAATCGCTCTATGCATTGCGCGCGCTTCGGGCCGGGGCACAGGGCTACGTCATGAAACAGGAAGCGCTCGCTAATGTCGTCAACGCTATTCAGGGAGTCTTCCAGGGACGCCCTTACCTTAGTCCATCCATGTCCGCCACGGTCATCGCGAAGTTCGCGCAGGGTCCCGGCGAGAGCAGTGTGAGTACGGTTGAACAATTGAGTGACCGCGAATTGGAAATTTTCGAGCTAATCGGTAAAGGCCAAGAAATACGTGCCATTGCCAAAATGCTGCACTTGAGCCCGAAGACGGTGGAAACACATCGTGCCCACATTAAAGAGAAACTCAACTTAGAGAACGCGCGGCAAGTGGCGCGCCTCGCGGTGCAGTGGGTAAGTCAACACGAGCGTTGAAAATGCTGTGTGGCATACGAAACGTGGAACCGATTCCGGAAAACTTTTCCCGTAAAATAAACGACTAAGACTCCGCCTATGCGCGATTACTTTTCAACATGGAACTCGAAAAACTCAAAGACCTTTACATTCACGAACTCAAAGACCTCTACAGCGCGGAGAAGCAGATTATCAAAGCGCTGCCCAAAATGGTTAAAGCTGCCACTAACAAACAGCTCGCAGCTGGGTTCAAAGGACATCTCGAACAAACTAAAGAGCACGCTGTGCGGCTGGAAAAAATTCTCGATCGTCACGACGAATCGACCGACGGCCCGAAATGCGAAGGCATGGAAGGCGTTCTTAGGGAAGGAGACGAGATGATCGAAGAAGAGGCCGAAGACGAAGTGCGCGATGCCGGACTAATTGCTGCGGCGCAACGCGTTGAGCACTATGAGATCGCTGGTTACGGTTGCGCTCGAACATACGCCGAGCTGCTCGGCGATAGGCAGGGTGCGCAGTTGCTTGAGATCACCTTGACGGAAGAATCAGACACGGACAAAAAGCTAACCAAGTTGGCGAAATCCGTGATCAACGTCGCGGCTAAATAGTTTGAGATAAACAAGACTGCCGGCCTTCTCAGCCGCGAAACAACCCTGTCAAACGAGTAATTATGAAACGAATCTGGTTGGCTTTACTTTCTATCACAGCATTTAACCTCACGACATTGGTTGCGGACGACAAGACGGCCCTGCCCGATAATACAGCGAAAAACCAACGCGATCGCTCCAGTCAAACCAAAACATCTGGGGACCAATCCAACAGTCCGGCAGATTTGAAAATCACCGCGGCCATACGGCGGGCATTGATGAAAGATGGTGGTCTTTCGATGACTGCGAAGAACATTAAAATTATCACGGCCGACGGCCTAGTCACTCTCCGCGGGCCCGTTAAAACTGCGGAAGAAAAAACAAAAATCGATCAGCTTGCGAAGTCGGCGGCCCCCGGCGCCAAGATCGACGATCAACTCGAAGTTAAAGGGTCAAAGTAACAAACAACCTCACACAAGCGAAAGAAAGTTCATCATGTCTAAATCAGTATTCGGTATTGCAACTTCACACGGCCAGGCCGAGCGAATCGTCGAGCGACTCCAAGCTCAGGGTTTCGCGACCTCGGAAATTTCAGTGCTCATGCCCGATACGGGCGGCACGCGTGACGTTGGCCACATCATGGCCACGAAGGCGCCGGAGGGCGCAACGACCGGGGGAGCTACTGGCGGCGTCGCGGGCGGCGTAATCGGATTGCTGGCTGGGATCGGCGCATTGGCGATTCCCGGTGTCGGTCCGCTAATCGCGGCGGGCCCCATTATGGCGGCGCTGAGCGGCGCGGCCGTCGGGGCGACTGCCGGCGGTATAGTCGGCGGCTTGATCGGTCTCGGTATTCCGGAGATCGAGGCGAAGCGCTACGACGAGAAGTTAAAAAAAGGGAATTACTTGCTTGCTGTGCACACGCATGAGAGCAAGGACGTTGACCGCGCGAAGGAGATCTTCAAAAATGCTGGCGCGGAAGATATCAGCACCATCAGCGAAGCATCGGCTCCGAAAGCCGCTTAAGAAGGACATCGAAGTTAAGACTTGTTCGAAATCTGTGCTGCGTCCTCGGTCGCTGCGAATTTAGGGAACTAAGCAGGAGAACTACTATGACTGATGAAAACATGAACCAAGGTGGCGGGACAACCGGCGCACAAAACGATTTGGAGAGCAGCAAGACGCACGCGAAACGTGCGGCCGCGGATTTGAAAGAGGCGACGACAGCAATGGCGGAGGACTATCGCGACAAAGCCGCTCAGGCGTGGGACGATGCCAAGTTGCAGGTGCGCACGCTGCGGGAAGACGGCGAAGATTATGTGCGCCAAAATCCGATGAGAGCGGTCTTCGCCACGCTTGGCATCGGTTTTGTGCTGGGTTGGATCATCCGGCGCTAAGCAGCCATGACTCGCGCCAGCGCGAGGTGGCAAAATCAGGCCGGACACGCCGGTAGTGTCCTAAACTGGATTGATTTTTATTCTGGCAGCGCTCCGGTCGGGATCCTTCACGCCGTTCACGATGACTCGACAAGAGAAAGAAAAGATTGCCGATCCAAAAATCGTCACAGATGCGGTCGAAGTGGCAGAGGAGGCGGGATTACGCTACGCGAGCGACGATCAGCCCGGGTACACGCGCAAAGCCAAGAGCGACGACCTCGAGTATTTCGACGCTGAGGGCAAACCGATTCGCGACGAGCAGCAGTTGCTGCGAATAAAGCGTCTCTGATTTTGCCGGATGAGTAAAGATAATAGGGGTGAATCTGCGTCAGAGCCCGGTTCCTCCCCGTAAGCCCTCCGGCGACCGACGGCAATCGTTCACAAAGCGGTTCGGAGAACCGCCGCTATCTCTTTTCTTTGTCAAAGTCTAATTTAAATTAGTGGTTCCCTTTCCGCGAATCTCCTATCCATGCAGTCGTTTCGATTTCATCCCGCGGTCGCGCGGTGGTTCGAGCAAAGCTTTGGGTCGCCGACAGAGCCGCAAGCTCGCGGCTGGCCGGAAATTCAGTCAGGCCGCCATGTCTTGATTTCTGCTCCGACAGGTTCTGGCAAGACGTTCGCGGCATTTCTTTCCTCGCTGGATGCGCTTTTCCGCGAAGGCGCGAAAACCGAATTACCGGATGCAACGCGGATTGTTTACGTCTCACCACTCAAAGCGCTGAGTAACGACATTCGCAAAAATCTTCAGGAGCCGCTTGCCGGAATTCGTACTCTGCTACACGAAAGCGAAGGCCGCGAGATAGAGGTGCGCGCCGAAGTTCGCACCGGTGACACCAGCGCCGCTCAGCGTCAGGCTCTGATCAAAAAACCGCCCCACATTCTGGTGACTACCCCCGAATCTTTGTATCTGCTTCTCACTTCGGAGTCTGGCCGGCAAATGCTGAGCACGGTGCGGACCCTGATCGTCGACGAAATTCACGCGGTCGTGGACGACCGCCGCGGAGCGCATCTCGCCCTGAGTATTGAGCGGCTGGCGGCGTTGACGAAGAATCCCTTACAGCGAATCGGATTGTCCGCAACGCAAAAGCCGATCGAAGAAGTCGCGCGATTTCTCGTGGGTACTCGCGCCACGGGCAGTGATGGCAATCCTGATTGCGCGATCATCGATATCGGTCATCGACGGGACTTGGACCTGGCGATTGAACTCCCGAAATCGCCGCTCGAGGCAGTGATGGCGAATGAAGTTTGGGAAGAAGTGTATCATCGTCTAGCGGAGCTCATTCAGGCACACCGCACGACTTTGGTATTCGTGAATACACGCCGGATGGCGGAGCGCGTGACGCATCATCTGAGCGAGCTACTTGGCGCGGATGCGGTGACTTCTCATCACGGAAGTCTTTCGGCCAAGCTGCGTCTCGAAGCGGAAGACCGATTGAAACGCGGGGAACTGAAAGCACTCGTGGCCACGGCCTCGCTGGAATTGGGAATCGACATCGGTTCGGTCGACCTCGTTTGCCAGCTCGGCACTACCCGCTCGATCGCTACCTTGCTGCAACGCGTCGGTCGCGCCGAGCATAAACGTGGCGGTCTTCCGAAAGGCCGGATTTTCCCGTTAAGCCGCGACGAACTTGTCGAGTGTGTCGCGCTCCTGCGTTGCGTCCGAAGCGGCGAACTCGATCGTCTGCAAATTCCGGAGAAGCCGCTGGACGTGCTCGCCCAACAAATCGTCGCCGCAAGTTCAACGGAAGATTGGGATGAAAGCAGTTTGTTTGAGCTGGCGCGATCCGCCGGGCCGTATCGAAACCTCAGGCGCGAAGAATTTGACAGCGTTGTGAGGATGCTGGCCGAAGGTTTTAGCACGAAGCGTGGCCGGCGTGCGGCGTTGATTCACCACGACGCGGTGAACCGTCGGTTGCGCGGACGACGCGGCGCCCGGTTAGTTGCGTTAACTTCCGGCGGCGCAATTCCCGATAATGCCGATTATCGAGTAATCCTCGAACCATCGGAGACTTTCGTTGGAACTGTTAATGAGGACTTCGCCGTCGAAAGTCTGGCGGGCGACATCTTTCAACTTGGCAATTCTTCATGGCGAATTCTCCGTGTGAATTCGGGCGTCGTTCGAGTCGAAGACGCGAAAGGCCAGCCACCGGGGATTCCGTTCTGGCTGGGTGAAGCGCCGGCGCGCACATCCGAGTTGTCACGGTCTCTATCTCGTTTGCGCGTTGAAATGGAAAATCTCCTGGCTGAAGGCAAAAATGTTTCTGAATGGTTAGCTCGGGAAATTGAGTTGTCCGTCGAAGCCGGTCGACAAGTTGCCGATTACTTTGCAGATAGTTTTCGTGCCTTGGGCGCACTTCCTTCACAGGAGACGCTTATCATAGAGCGTTTTTTTGACGAATCAGGCGGAATGCAACTGGTTCTCCACTCGCCATTCGGGAATCGAATTAACCGAGCCTGGGGCCTCGCCTTGCGGAAACGTTTTTGCCGATCTTTCAATTTCGAACTGCAAGCAGCAGCCACCGATGATTCGATTGTAATTTCGCTCGGCACACAGCATTCGTTCCCGCTCGAGGAAGTCTTTCGGTACCTGAATTCCAAAACGGTTCGCGATCTTCTCGTCCAAGCGTTGCTCGATGCGCCGATGTTCACCATCCGATGGCGCTGGAACGCAACGCGTTCCCTGGCCGCGCCACGTTTTCGTGGAGGAGCAAAAATCGCAGCGCCGTTGCAGCGAATGGAATCTGAAAATCTTCTGGCCGCAGTGTTTCCGGAGCAGCTCGCTTGTCTCGAACACATTGCTGGCGACCGCGAGATTCCAGATCATCCGCTGGTCAAGCAGACGATTGACGATTGTCTGACCGAAGCGATGGACATCGACGGTTTGGAAGAAGTTCTGCGCAAAATTGAGCAGGGCGAGATTCGCTGCATAGCTCGGGATCTGCCGGAGCCATCACCGCTGGCGGCGGAAATTCTGAACGCCCGGCCGTACGCATTCCTGGACAACGCGCCACTGGAAGAGCGGCGCACTCGAGCTGTTTACACCCGTCGAGCTTCCGAACGTAATGGCAGCGACGGACTCGGAATTTTGGACTCGACCGCCATTGAGAAGGTGCGATTGGAAGCGTGGCCGGATGCAACGAATTCAGATGAATTGCATGACGCATTGATGTTGCTCGGCGTCATGACTGAAGAAGAGACACGACGGACAGTTACCATTCGCAGCGAAGAAAACGGCGCAGCCGCCGAGCAACTGAGCAGGGATCTAGTGGACGCAGGTCGAGCAACAAGACTGACCTTTGCAGGTAAGGCGTTTTGGGTTGCGGTCGAGCGTTTGCCGATGTTGCAGGCGATTTATCCAGACGCCGCGCGCGAACCCAATCTGGTCGCGCCTGAGTTTGTTCATCGCCAAAAATGGGAACGCGCAGACGCGATTCGGGAATTAATTCGTGGACGAATGGAAGTCTGCGGGCCTGTATCCGTCGATGAACTCATAGAAAATCTAGGCCTTGTGAATTCTGAGATCGAGGCCGCACTAACTGGCCTTGAAGCCGAAGGATTCGTTCTCCGTGGGAAATTCAATCCGGCGGCGAAGGAACCGGAATGGTGCGATCGCCGGTTGCTCGCCAGGATTCATCGGCTCACAATTGGTCGGCTGCGGACCGAGATTCAGCCGGTCTCGCCGCAGGATTTTTATCGTTTTCTTTTTTTGTGGCAGCGCGCTGACGCCGAACATCGGGTTGAAGGTCCGGAAGGCTTGCAGTCAGTACTGGAGCAACTTGATGGATACGAACTGCCGCTGGCGGCATGGGAGTCGGCCGTTCTACCTGCGCGCGTTGCGGAATACGATCCGGAATGGCTAGATCGCCTTTGCTTTTCTGGTCGCGTTGGGTGGGGTCGTTTAACCCCGCCGCAAGATCCCTACGCACGTACACCCGCGCCGCTCCGAACCAGTCCGATCACGCTCTATCAACGAGAAAATCTTCAAGATTGGCTGCTTTTGACTGAGAGAAATGCAGAAATGGAATTGTCGGCAAGTAGTCAAGGTGTACTGGACGCACTGGTGGACGGAGGTGCCCTCTTCTTCGGCGAGCTGGTGCGACGAAGTGGTTTGCTTCCGTCGCAAGTCGAAGAAGCATTGTCTCAACTCGCGGCGTTCGGCTTTGTCACATCCGATAGTTTCGACGGGTTGCGCGCTCTTTTAGTTCCTTCGAATAAGCGGCCGACATTTGGACGCAATCAGGGCAAACGCCATCGCAAAACCAATATCGCGAATATCGAATTCGCTGGCCGCTGGTCTTTGCTGAGAATACCGGGCACATCCGGCTTACAACAGTCCTGCAACGGGGCAGGATCGTTTTTACGTGATACTGCTAGCAATAAATTTGCCCGGTTATTGCTCCGCCGTTACGGGGTTGTGTTTCGCCGTTTACTCGAACGCGAGAGTTTCGCCGTGACGTGGTACGAATTGGGACGAATTTATCGTCAGTGGGAAGCGCGCGGCGAGATTCGCGGCGGTTATTTTGTCGGCGGCGTAAGTGGCGAGCAATTTGCCTTACCGGAGGCCATTGGCTTGTTGCGTTCCATCCGCAAAACGGCGCCAACATACGAATTGCTTGCGCTTAGCGCTGCCGATCCGCTGAATTTGCAAGGCATTCTCACCCCGGGGCCACGAATTTCTGGGTTTACTAAAAACCGCCTGCTGTTCCGGGGCGGGCTGCCGATCGCGGCGCTAGAAGCAGAAAATGTTCACAAATTTTTCGACGATTGCGCCTTTGATGCGGAAATTGAAACGGCTCTTAGAGTCGGGAAGCTACGCGCTTCGTTGCGGCCGTACTATAAATAGAATAGAGCTGCGTGGCGACAAGGTCGAACCTACTCTGCAAACACTGCTGCACCATCTATGCAGCTTGCTGCGCGGCTGCAAAGGCATTGTATTGTAATTTGCATTGAATTTTTCGGACATTGGACACGCTAAAAGTGCGACTCGTCGCCTCGAAAAGTATCGCTCTATGTTTAGCCATCCGATGATAATTTCATATGACATATACAAGTTTTGATTTGGAATCAGACTGCTGAGTTCGAGTCAGATGTTCGAGCGGCGAGTTACTCTTACGGACCGTTGTCTGCCACGGATTCTGCAACCGTGACCGCCGATGTGGCGACATGGCAGACGCAACGGACTTAAAATTGAAGTTTTTGCGGTTTCTTTCCTTTTCGTCGCGCTTCAATTCAATCGCGTTTTCCCAGGTAAATTGCGCAAAATTCGTGATTTCGCGGCCCGCACGCTAGGATGGGCAGAAAACCCGTCACTCTTGCACAAATTCTTGCACATGCGGCTAAGCTTCGGCGCGCGATGTCCGGCCGACTTAGGGGGCCAACAGAATCTCACTAATGAATTAATGCCCGCCGTGTATAAATCCCTTATAAGTGCCCGCACCCGTAATGTCGCATCCCTGGCTGGGAGGCCCTAATACGCAAGATCATGCCGGGTGATACGAACACCTTAGAGCCGGGAAAGCTGTCCATCACTTTCAATTATGATCGGTCCTTCGAGCGGTATTTTTTAAACACACTCGAGGGCCGATTTGGGCTCGTCGGCGAGGAAGCGAACAGAATATTGAACCGCATTCGCGTAAAGCACGTTTATGGGCAGCTCGGCACGCTGGACGAAGTGCCGTACGGTGACTATAGCAAAGCACAAGAAGCGGCGAAACACGTTGACGTTATTCGATCGGACGTCGATGTCGACAAACAGAAAGAATTGGAGCCGCTGATCAGGCAATCTCTCTACGTTAATTTCATAGGATTCGGCTTTGATGAAGACAATATCAAGCTACTGGGACCAAAGAACTTTCGCGGAAGAAGGATCTATTCGACCTCGGTGCGTCTGGGTAGCAATACACGCCGAGTTGCTGAAAAATTGGGTGTTCAGTTTGACGATGTTCTGGCTGTCTATAAGCTCGATCGGTTAGGACGAAGCCTACAGCACCTTGCTCAGCTCATCGGCGAGCTCGAAGCGCACGGGACCGCGCTTGTTGCAAGTTCGCAGGGAATTGACACGAGCGACAGCAATCCTGCCGGCCGCTTGCAAATGCACGTATTGGCTGCCGTCGCCGAGTTCGAGAGAAGTGTAATCGTGGAGCGAATCAATGCTGGTTTAGCGGCCGCACGCGCCCGCGGCGCCACGCTCGGCCGGCCGCGCACACTTGATCGGCATCACGCCGCGGTCGCGAAACTCAACCACAGAGGATTGTCTGGCAGAAAGATCGCAGCAAAACTAAATATCCCGGCCGGATCGGTGTTTTCCGTGATTAAATCGGTCCGGACGACAGAATTCTGAGGCGCAACTGCTGAGCAACAGCGTTTTCCTAATCAGAGGCGCGGACTAAAGAACCACGTCCGAGAAGGCAACGCCGATTGGCCCAATCAATGCTCACGGTGGTCGATCGATGCAAGTTTTGGTTGTCGAAGACCATCGGGATAGCCGTGAGCAGCTTGAACGGTATTTAACCCGCCGCGGTTACGACGTTACCACAGCGGGAGATTTACAAGCCGGTATCGATCTTTTAGACGAGCAGCGATTCGATGCCATCATTAGTGACTTTGCCCTTCCCGACGGCACGGGCTACGCGCTCATGAGCGAAGCTCGGCGGCGAGGGATTCGCGCATTGGGCATCGCCATTTCAGGTTACCCGTATCCCTCCGATGTCAACGAGCCGGGAGTGACCGGATTCGATTACCACCTGACGAAGCCCGTTAATTGCGACCGTCTCTGCTCTCTTCTCAAAGAAAGCCGTGCCACTGAGGGCGACGCCTCAACCAACGTCTAAAAATCTAGCAACCCGATCCTGATGATGTCTTCGTCACGGGTCAGTATCGCCTGCTTCGTTGAACACGCGATAGGACAGCTAAGCTCTGAGGCTTCGCGACAGACTTGTCCCGCCTCGCCAAGCTCGCCGGTTGTTCAAACTGACAACCGAAGATCATTATGGAATTTGTGGTATATAATGCGGGAATGCACATCTACGAACTCAAACCAGGGAAGGATGGCCGCGGGTTTTACCTAATCTCCGAGGCCCTGCCGTTTGGTCGTTTGTGGTTTCAGGATGCGGATGCCGCCATCGGCTTTGCGAGGTTTTACAGCCAGTCAAAACGCGGCGAGGTCTGCATCTTCGATGCTGCTGGCAGTCTCCTTTATGTGCGGAGCTGGGCGGGCAATTTCAAAGAGGCGTGAAAGCTGGTGTCGCGCAGTCACAACGCGGTGATTTTTAGACGTTCGAACTCAGAAGCAAGGGCGGCGGGGGGGATCCCCCAGGGGCCAGGGGGGCCAGATGGCCCGACTCGTTTAGGTCCTCAGAATTTTTTATCCAATGAGCCACCGGCTTCTCCGACGCAACACGACGCAAAGCGCAAGAGCAACTGTGGCGCCGCAGATGTCGATCATCACGTCTTTTACTGAAGCAGTTCGCACCGGGACGAATGATTGGTGAAATTCGTCTGATGCGGCAAAAACCGCAGACGCAAAAAAAACAAGCCACGCGATCGCAATCGATCTCACCGATATTAATGTGCTGCGCAAAGCACACCACAAAAGCGCCGCCAGAATTGCATACTCAGCGACGTGACCAAGCTTGCGCAGCGCGAGATGGATGGTGGTGATCGTCGCGACCGAGTTTTGCGGATTAAGCCAGAGCAAAAACGGAACAACAACGTGTGACGTTTGCTCGGCGGAAAGCACTGCGGTCGAGCTGACAAAAATCAAAAACATCCAGCCCGATGCCTACCTGCGTGGTCTGGCTTACACACTGAAAACGGGAGACTCACCCGCCAACGCCCTTGGCGCACAGAAATATCTCACAGAAGCGGTGCGGTTGGACCCCAAGTTCGCCCTTAGTTGGGCGCTGCTATCATACGTCGATGCGCTCGGCTACCTCCCACTGACTCTTCAACCAACGGTCGCCCTCCGCGAAGAGACGCGGCAGGCAGCTGAAACCGCGCTCACTCTTCAGCCCAATCTCGGCGAAGCCGTATTGGCCAAGGGATATTACCACTACGCCTGCCTGAAGGATTACGACACCGCAGTGCGTTACTTTGAGCAAGCACGTCAGTTTCTGCCCAATAGCAGCCAGATTCCTGAATCGCTGGCCTATGTCGCGCGCCGGCGAGGCCAGTGGGACCGGAGCGAGACCTACTTCAACGAGGCCGAGCGGCTCGACCCGCGCAACGTTAACCTACTCACCTCGCACGCAGCATCCTCCATTGTATTGCGGCGCTTTCCCGAAGCGCTGCGAAAGCTTGATCAGGTTCTCGACATTACACCGGACGACGTAGATACCCTTGCTGAAAAGGCGGCTATTGCACAAGCCGAGGGCGACCTGCCGCGGGCGTCGGCGCTCCTGGCTCCGCTCCACCCGAACGCCGACGACACCATCGCCTTGGGAACACAAGTTTACCAAGCGATCTTGGAGCGTCGCCCTGCACAAATCATCCCTCGACTAAAGGAAATACTTGCCAAGCCTGACCCAGCGTTGGGTTATTTCAATGGCGAACTGTGCTTTTGGTTAGGCTGGGCGCAAGAAGTCGCCGGCGACCATGCCGCCGCGCAGGAAAGTTGGCGACAGGCGCGCAGCGAACTGGAACCGTTTCTCAAAGAACAGCCGGAAAATTATAACCTCATGGGAGATCTCGCGCTGACCAATATGGGCCTTGGTGACAAAGCCACCGCGCTGGCTCTGTCGGAGCGGGCGATGACCGTGATCCCGATCGAGAAGGACGTGGTAGCTGGTCCCGTTCCGATCGAGATTCTCGCCCGGGTGGCGGCGCAGCTAGGAGAGCCCGACCGCGCTATTGCCGCGTTACAGAAACTCCTCTCGATACCGTACGCGGGCCCACTGGCTTCGAACCTGCCGCTTACTCCTGCGCTGCTCCGGCTCGATCCAATGTTCGATCCGCTCCGGAACGATCCGCGCTTCGAGAAACTTGCTTCGATGGCGCCGAACCCGGCGGACAAATAGTGCGACGCGGTAACTTGGTTCGCAGGAAATCTGACCGCGACGCTGGGTTCGAACGTGCGACTCGTTCCAAGGAGTCTTTGTCCGCTGCGTCTGCTGATTCCTCTACTATATTGCGCGAAGCGGCCAGGGCAGTGTGTCAAGAGTTGTGCAAGATTCGGTCGAACGGAACCATGCGCTGTGGCTCAAGTAATCCGTAGCAAAATACGTAGCAATGGGTGTTCGCCTATCGAAGCAGCATCATTCCGTAGTCAGATGCTCTATCCAGTTGAGCTACGGGCGCCGAGAGCAGCCTAATTTGCGGAGGAAGGAGCGGACGTCAATTCAGCAGCGGAAGAAAACATTCAACGTTCAACGCTCAACGTCGAAATCAGAAGAGGCTCTCCATTGAAGGTTGGAAGTTGAAAGTTGGACGTTGAGCGTTTGTTTTTGTATTTCATTGTCGCGTGACGGTTTTCCTCGGTTGCGGGTTTGCGGCGAAGTATCGCGAAGGCGGCGGCAACTTTTCCGTGCCGCTGCAATGGATGCACGGGCTGCGCAGATTAAAGCTCGACGCCATTTGGCTGGAGTTGCTACCGGCCACAAACGATCCGCGTGCCGACCAGGCTAACATCAACAATTTTCAACGAAGGCTGCGCGAACACGGACTCGGCGGCCGTTATTGTTTGCTTTTTCAAAAATCTGCGAACGATGTGCACGATCTCGACAAGATGCGTTACATCGGCATGTCGAAGCGTGAACTGCTCGACCGTCTGAATGGTCCGAATGCACTGCTCAATCTCAGCTATTCGCTTCATCCGCCGCTGCTGCTGCAATTCGAGCGGCGAATTTTTTGCGACCTTGATCCGAGCGAAATCTTTTTCTGGATGACGAGATTGGAGATGGGGCAATCGCAGCACCACGAATTCTGGACGATCGGTCTCAACCTCCACGGACACGATTGCCGGCTGCCAAGATCGTCGCTTTGCTGGAAGACATTTTATCCGTTGGTGGATACGCAACTCGTTCGCCGCCAGCCCCGGCCACGCCTACCGAAGTTCACGACTATCGGTCAATGGTATTGGGGCGGGAGCGTGGAAGTTAACGGCACATTTCCCGATCTTTCCAAAAAATTTGCATTCGAACCTTATCTCGACTTGCCGAAGCGCGTTCCGGAAGCGCGTTTCGAGCTGGCAATGAACATTAAGGCGGACGATCCGGAGCAAGCGCGCCTGAGGGGGCACCGGTGGCACGTCGTCGATCCACACCGCGTCGCGCGGACACCGATCGCTTACCGGCGATACATGGCCGGCGCGCTCGGCGAGTTCACAGCGATCAAAGGCGTGGACGTGGCTTGGCGGACCGGTTGGCTAAGCGATCGGGCGGCTGCTTTTCTGGCGCTCGGCCGGCCGGTCATCACCGAGGACACCGGCGCGGAAAAATATGTGCCGCGGGAGAGCGGATTCCGTTTTGTGCGCGACGCCCGCGAAGCGGAAACTGCAGTGAAAGAGGTGCTGTGGGATTGGGCGAGGCTCTCGAAAGAGGCACGCAACTGCGCGGTGGAAATTTTCGATTCCTCCAAGAACCTTCGCCGCATTCTCGCTCTTTAGTTGTACCGGCGGTCACTGAACGCGGCCGGCGTCAGCGCCGCCGGCTACAGTTGAGCGCCCGACAAAACCCCTCGATTTCGGCATTGCAAAACAAATTTCGGGTGTTACTCGTTGTCCCGTTATGGCTGACTTGATGAAAACGGACGAGCTGAAGGTCCGCCTGAAAAAAATCCCGGAGTGGGAGCTGGAGAAGAAGCATATCGAACGGACCTTTGAGTTCGATGATTTTGCCGACGCCATCGATTTTGTGAATGCGGTGTCCGAAGTCGCCGAGGACGAAGAGCATCATCCGGACATTGACATCCGCTACAACAAAGTGCGCCTGATTCTTTCGACCCACAGCAAAGGCGGCCTGACCGAGCTGGATTTCGCGCTCGCGGAACGGATCGACACCCTGGCTGAATAGGCAGAATGGCGAGTGATTAGTGACGGGTGACGAGTGGAAGAAGAGCCAAGAGAAACTGCGTCGCACGACGCGCGGGGCACATCGACCACTCGCTTTTGGATTGCAGCGGCGGTCGTAATTCTAGTCGTGATTGCGGTCTGGAAATTTATTGATTATCGGATGCGACCGCCACCACCACCACCGCACAACGTCGTCACGCCCGCGACAACACCATAAGCCCTCGATCTTATTGGCGGCGTTTGATAGAAACGCTCTACTCTTGATTGACGACTAACGAGCGCCCTTCATCGGCATCAATAAAGGCGAACATCGTCTCGATTTCCGAGCGGTCAGCCATCCCGGCTTCCTTTTTCCGGCGCTTGAGCGTCCCAGAGACTTCGTCGTTCCAGCCTCGCTTGCGCATAAATTCATTCCAAACATAAATCCGATCTTCGGACGGCTGCCGGCCCGCATTGAAACACCAACGTAGAATTTCTTCGTCGGTTCCGCCCTTTTTCACGCGCTCGACCAGTTGATTGTAATCGACTCGTAAGAATGTGACACAACTCGCGTCGAAGCCTCTGCCGAGATTGGCCTGGTAATCCGCCGGCAACTCACCTTTGGCGTGCGCCCGAATTTTGTCCACCATTCGAGCGAAGTGGACTAACCCGCCCACCTTCACGAAGGGGCTGCGGAGAACTGAGTTACTCATGGGCAAGCCAGTTTGTGCTTTTCTCCGAGTTCTTTCAAGGCTGTCAAATAGACTTAGAGATTTAGCGATTCAGTGATTAAATGAATCGTTAATTCACTGAATCGTTAAATCGCCAGTTGACGCCATGGATCGGATTGTTGGAATAGAAACTGAATACGGCTGCCTGCTCAGCGAAGAGGAGCAGCACGTTAATTCCGAGGTCTGGCCAGCGAAGGTTAAAAACTACCTTTTTCGAAAAGCTCAGGCCGGAACGATCGATCTACACTATCGCGATTACGAGGAACCGCCGGGCAACGGGGGCTTCCTTCTCAACGGCGGCCGGCTCTATCTCGACATGGGTCACATCGAGTACGCGTCGCCGGAATGTTTGCATCTGCGCGATCTCGTTGCCTACGACCTGGCCGGTGACGACTTGCTCCAATCGTCTCTCGCCGCCCTGGGCGCGGCCGGCCGCGTCTCCTTTATCAAGAACAACGTCGATCATCACACGGGCGCCACTTTTGGTTGCCACGAGAATTACTTAATGAAACGGGAGGCGCAATTCACACCGCCGGTTCTCGGAACGCTGCTGACTTTTCTGGCAACAAGACAAATCTTCACCGGCGCCGGCCGCGTGGGCCAGGCCAATCCGCTGGCGTTCGATTTTGAACCGCCGCCGCAAGAGGCACAGGTCAATTTTCAACTCAGCCAGCGCGCCGATCACATCGTGAACGACATCTATCAATGGGTGCAGTTCAATCGCGCCATCATCAATGCGCGGGATGAACCGCTGGCCGATTACCGGAAGTATCGGCGCCTGCATTTGCTCATTGGCGATTCCAACATGAGCCCGTTCGCAACCGCGCTGAAAATCGGCACGACGGCTTGCGTTCTCTCGCTTCTGGAAGAGGGGCATCTGCCGCGAAATCTTGTCCTGGCCGATGCCGTGCAGAGCACACGCGACGTTTCGCGCGATTCCACCGGACGTTGGATTGTCGATCTTGAAAACGGCAAAACGATCGGTGCGCTCGATGTACAATGGCAGTTCTACGACCTGGTGCAAAAATATCTGCGAGAGAGAGCCCCGAAGGCTTTCGGGGCGGAAGCCGATTGGCTGCTGGAAAGCTGGAGCTTTGTCCTCGAGGCGCTCGAACAAAACCCTCATTCACTCATTGGCGGGGTCGATTGGATCACCAAGAAATGGCTGCTCGAGACATTCATCGAATCGGAAGGATTAAGCTGGGACAATCCGTGGCTGCAAAGTGTCGATCTCGAATATCATAATATCGACCCGGCCCGGGGATTGTTCTTCGGCGTCACACCGGGGAAGCGAATCGGTGAATGGAACAATAGCGTGCGACGCCCGACTGCGACGCACACCCCTCCGTCCAATACCCGCGCCTCGGGTCGCGCTCAGGCGGTTGCCTCTTTTCAACAGCGCAATCAGTCCTACGTCATCAATTGGGATTCTATCGCCTGCGACAGCCGCGATTTTCTCGTGATGGGCGATCCATTCAAGACCTACAACGAAGAAGTCGCGAAGTTTCTGACCGCGGCACGTCCGCTCTCACGGAGCGGCGGAGTGGACGACGGGGCGATCGGTTGAGCATTCCCGGCTTTAGCCGGAAAGAAATGGCAGCTGCGGCAGTTTCGCGCTGCGGAGATTATCCCCCGCCTTTATTCCAGCCGCTGGAGCGAAGGGATGCCGTAGGTCTCTTGGAGCGCGGGAGCCTCCGCTGCCACTTGGGTCGCTTCGAGTTCGATCTGTTTCGGGTCTTCCTCGGTTTCGATTTTAATGAATCCGTTGATAGGATGTTGCACAGCTTCAGCCAGATCGCCTAACGAGCTGATTTCTTTCCCGTTCACTTTGGTCACCGTCAAATAAGCGAAATCCTCGTAACCGATAGTGTTGTTGGCTGGCAGAACCTGGCTCAAGATCACGATGCGGCGATGGCCTTCGGGGAAAAGTTCGGACTGACAATGGTCGAGATAAACAAATCGCTGCGGCGCTTCCCTGAGCCAGTTTCCACCCCATTCCTTTAAATATTGGCGCGACAGCTCCTGGAAGATTAAGCCGCCCAGCACATAGTAGGCCGGCGGTTGATCGAGATTATACGGCGGGACGACGTAATCTTGCTCGGAGCGATGATCGAGCGTGACGTTTAATTGCATCGGTTTGCCATCGCGCTGGATTTTCAGCGCAAGGGCGTCGCCGGCGTAGGCGTGAGAAGTAATCAAGTTGGTGAATTCGATTTTGCCGTAAAGAGGATCGACATAGTTGCCGGTCGGATCGATCTCGTTGTTGCCGATCGCAGTTACAATGTCGCCCACTTGCAGTCCCGCTTTTCCTACCGGCGTGTTTGGTTCGACGCTCGTTACGTAAACTCCCGCCGGCTTGCCCGTTTCACCGGCGAAGCTTCGCAATTGTGGATCGCGCGTCGGAAAAAATGAAAACCCGACCGAAGGGAAACCGCGATAGTGCTCGGTTTGCACGTCCTTCAAAAAATGTGTGATGATGGGCGCGGGAATCGCGTCGAGCAATTGCGAGCGCGAATCGTAGCGAAGCAATAGCCCGGCCAGCTTGTTGTTCTTGACCAGAGGGACGGTGTAACTGTTCTCGCGGTATTGCATCGCGATGCTCATCCGATAAGTGAGAAATTGCCCGACATCCATCGGGTAATGCATCATTTGCACCGTCGTCACCAAGCCTTCCGTCACGACCAGCGCGCCGGTTGGCTCAAGTTGCCAGGCCGCGAGTCGATCACCCACCACGGTATCGAGGGCGAGCTCGAGCGGGCTGAGACCATCCAGGAATTTTTTCTCGATCGGCTCCAGCAGCGCCAAGTTCGCTTCGTAATCGACCACCTTGACTTTGGCGGCAATCTTTTCTCCGGACTCAGCCCGCTCGAGTTCGACGTAATTTTCGTTTGCAACGAGGTCCGCCGTCACCAGTACGCGGCCCTGCGGCAAAACTGCGCCAAGTGCGCGCTTGGAGAAGGGCGCCTTCTTTTGCCAAGGCCGGAAGTAATCGTAAGGCTGGCCAGTGACATTCACCCGCACCAGAGAAAGTTGCTTTTGCGCGCCGGCAGGGGCGGGGAGGGCCGGTTCTTTCTTTGCGAACACCGGCGCCATCGCGGTGAACAGAAAAACCAAAATAACGCAATGGATTCTTCGCATCTTAGATTTTGTTCTGCTCTTGAGGCGTCTTCGCGGCCGGCTGTTCTTCGAGATTCTGCTCTTTCAGCACGTTGTAACGCGTCTTGATTCGCTCGCGTGCCGCTTCCACTTGTTTCGGATCGAGCACCAGCGGAGGTCCTTCGCCGATCATCTTGACCACAAAACGGTCCGGCGTTTCTGAAAACGTTTTTGCCAACTCCTCCAGCGTGCGGATCTTTTTGCCGTTGATTTCATCGACAATTCCCCCGCGATATGCCGCCAGATAAGTATTGATCGGGTCCGGTAGAATGTTTGTCAGCACAATTACGTCCGGATGCTCGAGATAGATTTGCTCGAGTACGAAATAATCGAAGAAATGGCGAATCCGCAGATCCGTCGGCTGATAGGCGTCGATCAAATCGAGATTTAACGGTTGGAAAAGCAGCCCGCCATAAACGACGTAGCGCGGCCGGACATCGTACCGGTGACCTTGAATCGCGTACGGCCAGACTGTGTTCAACTCGACATTCACCGTCATCGGCTGTTTGTCGCGCCAGATGTTGAGCTTCACCTTATCGCCCTTGAATTTTCGCTCGACCACTTCCGGAAATTCGACGCGCGCGCCTTCCAATTCCACATTCGAATCGCTCGCGATCGGGTGATCGTCCATTGCCAGCAACACATCGCCCTGGCGAAGAACTTTCGCGCATGGTCCCGCCGCCACCACCGTGGTTACGAGCACCCCGCGATCGTCATCTTTCAAGCCGAGGAATTTTCTTTGCGCCGGGTTTTGTAATTTCGAGTAGGTGATCGCAAGGTCGACATACCCATTGTAACGCCCGTCCTCGATATCCTTCAGAAAGCGGCGGATCACCGGAGTCGGCACCATGTAAGCGACCCCCTGCGCGACGTCGCCGCTGTAACCTTGGAACGCCACGCCAATCACCTTGCCGTTCTGCATGACCGGGCCTCCGCTGTTTCCAGGATTGATCTGCGCGCTGATCTGAATCGCTAGGTGCTGGTCAATCGACGAATGGGTGTAAAGTTGGAAGTCGATGCGCGAGACGATTCCAGCGGTGACCGACATGCGCTCGCCGCCAATCGGATAACCGTAGGCCGAGACCGTCGATTCAAGTTCAGGAATCCCGCCGAATTTCAACGGTGTCATGTTCTTGAAAAAATCCGGCGCCGATACGGTGATGAGCGCCAGATCGCAATCGTGCGCCACGAACAGCACCGTCGCCCGATATTTGTTCGGATCGCCCTCGCGCTCCACCGTCAGGTAGCGGCTGTTGCTCACCACGTGCGCATTGGTCATGATCCGCGATCCGTCGATGACAAATCCCGCGCCCACACCGCGTTGAATCGCACCGGCATTCCACGGCGCTTTGTAATCTGGCTCGGCTTCTGTGACCGTAATCCGCACGAGACTGTTTTGAATTTTGCCATTCGGTCGTGGCGGTGTTACCGGCACGGGCACGATCGCCGGCGCCGGCGCGCTCGGCTTTGCTGAAGGGTTCGGCTGCGTCGGGAAGGGCGGCGGCGTGTCTTGCTGCGCATCGAGGTGGCGGCCGCAAAGTAGAAGCAGCCAGATAAAAATAATCGCCCGTTTCATTGCGTGAAGTTCGAGAAGATGAAACGAACTTCGGAGAAAGCAAATTCGTCGCGGGCCGATTGCTTCCAGAGTGACCAGCGCGGCAATTCGCTTTCAGGCCAGGCTCAAACGCCGGCCCGATCCAGCAGTGAGGCGAGAACTTTTTCCGCTTCGAAAACCTCGCGGGCAACCTCTCGGGCTGCGCGTGAATGTTTCGCATAATCGGCATTGATCGCTTTCACCGCATCGACAATTTCCTTTATCGAGCTAAACGCGAACAATCCGCCGTCGTTTCCGTAGTGGTTGGTAAAGCCACTCTGCTGAATGATAACGGGACGACCGGCGGCGAGATAGCACGCACTCCGATCACTGAACCAACCGGTATTTAAGCGGACGTATTGATCTTTCGCCACGGTGAATTCGCCTTTGGAACGGCGGACATAATCGCGGTAGAGCCAGTAATCGACGCTCAGTTGCAGCGGAGAGTGAAACCGCCAGCCGTTGTGCAGAAATTTCGCGCGCGTCTTTGCATCTTTGATGTTCGTTGCGAGCTCAAATGTTTCGCCGACTTTCTTCGGCGCGGCCACGAAGCGAAGAAACTCGCGCGACTTACTCCAAAGATATTTCTCACCGCGCCAGGTAATGTCCTTCAATCCGCTGGTCGACCAATTTGCGACCGAAGTAAAAACCGCGGCACGCGACGGCGCGCGACTTGTTTTCCAAAGATCGGTCACCACTGGTTGCCGCGTCGGCAGCCAATTCAAGTTGTGCGTCGGCACGGGAAAACTTTTCGTGCCAACATTTTCTCCGAAGGTGAAGAGAGCGCAATGACGCTTCAAATAGTCGATGGTCGATCTTACCCCCTTATCGATCCGGATCTGCTCCACGCCCGGATCGCTTTCGACATAAATAATGCGATCGCTTGCGAGCAGGTCGTTGTTGAATTCCTGGGCGCCGCAAACGTTCAAGATCGCATCCGCCTCGCGATAAAGCCGCCGGATTTCTTTCAACGAAAGACCTGCCGTTGGCTGGCCGCGGAGATAACGCGCGCAAAAAGTCCACCGATTCTTGAATTCGAATTCGCGCGCCAGTCGCTCAAGAAGCCGCGCCGCATAATCGAATTCGTTGTTCACTTCGAATGTCTCCGGGTTATAGGGAAGCCGCGCCGAATCTTCGATGTAGTAAACGTCGTGCCCGAGCCGCTGGAGCCCGGCGATATAATGCAGGTGCTGCCAGATCACACCGGCGATCGGGCACGAGCCCATGAAGCCCATCACGACAACGCGCTTGCGCTTCATCAGATAGAAAACGCCCAACATCGAACATCGAACATCCAACGCCCAATGCAGTCAGACGTTCGGTGTTCGATGTTTGGTGTTCGATGTTCGATGTTAAAACCGATCACGCTTAAAATTGTTTTACGATAATGGCCGGATTTCCCGCGACCACGACGTTCGCGGGAACGCTCTTTGTGACGACCGAGCCCGCAGCCACCACGGAGTTTTCCCCGATGGTCACGCCTTTCAGAATCGTCGCGTTCATGCCGATCCAAACATTGTCGGAGATGGTGACCGGCGCGGTTTTTAATTTTGGACGCTGGGGGCGATCTTTGAAAAATGGCGCGAGCGCCTGCGCATCGATGAGACGTTGCGCCGGCTCGAGCGGATGAAAATCGGAATCGGCGATGCCGACGTTCCATGAAACGAGGCAGTGCGATCCGATGTCGATCTTGTCTTCGGCCATGATAAGCGCGCCATTGAGCAAAGTGAAACCGCCGATCGTGCACTGGCCGTTCTCTCCGACAGAAAACGAGCAGCCGGCGTAACAGGAAACATGATCGCCAATGACCACCGCGCGCGGTTTCGTGCTGCGCAGGTGCCGAAAAATTTGTGCGCTCTCACAATAAAATCCCTCGCCAAATTTTACGTTTGGCGGGATTGGATGCGGCCACCAATCGCCTTCCACATGTCGATCCGCCTTGACGTTGCTCATGATGGATAATGGCCAGAGGCGTAAAGTTTCGCGTAAACGCCGCCGCGCGCGACCAGCTCCGAACCGCGGCCTTGCTCGACGATATGGCCATGCTCGAGCACGATGATTTGATCAACATTGTGAACCGTGGCGAGCCGATGCGTCGCGATCAACGTCGTGCGCCCACGCATCAGTTCCTTGATCGTTTCCATGATCGCCGATTCTGTCGTCGGATCGAGCGCCGAGGTCGGCTCATCGAGAAGCAGTACCGGCGCATTTTTCAAAAACGCGCGCGCGATGCCGAGGCGTTGCCGCTGACCAACGCTAAGATGTCCACCACGCTCGCCCACTGCATTCTGGTAGCCGTTCGGCATTTGACGAATGAACTCATCGGCCTGCGCGCGCCGCGCGGCATCGACAATCTCTTCTTCTGTCGCCTCCGGCCGGCCGTAAGCGATGTTTTCGCGCACGCTGGTCGAGAAAAGCAGGGTGTCTTGTAAGACAATCGCGATTTGTGCGCGCAAGGATTTTTTTGTGATCTCGCGCAAGTCACAACCGTCGAGCGTCACTGAGCCGGATGTCGGATCGTAAAATCGCGGGACTAAACTCAGGAGCGTGCTCTTGCCTGCACCCGTTCCACCAACAAGGGCAACGATCTGATTGGGCGAAATCGTCAGATCGAGGTTGTGCAGGACATGTCGATCTTGCGCATAAGCGAAGGAGACATTTTGAAATTCAATCGACCCGTGCGCGGATGAAATCGCGATTGCGTTCGGCGAATCAACCACGTCATCCTGTCGATCCAACACTTCGAAGCAGCGTTTCGCGCCGGCAGTTGCCCCTTCCATTGCCCACGCCGTGTAGGTGAGCGATTCCAACGGTTGATACAACATGAGCAGATACGCGCTGAAAACGAGGAGCGAACCCAGCGTAAGTGTTCCCGCCAGCACATGCAGCGTCCCGACGTAATACATCGCCGCTGTCCCGATCACCATGAGCGTACTGATGACAAGCGCGCTATTCACATTCGTTAAAGTGAGACGCAGGTTTGCTTCCAAACTTTGCCGGGCCTGCCGGTGAAATTGTCGGACCTCGAACTCCTCGCGCCCAAAGGCGTGCACCATCCGGATCGAGCTCAAGCCCTCCTGCGCTTGCGCGAGCATCGCGCTCTCTTGCTCCTGAATAAATGTCGATTCGCGGCGAATCCGATGCGCAAAAAAATAAATCGCGGCGACAATCGGCGGAACAATCGCAAGCGACAGGAGCGTGAGCTGCCAATCGAGCCGAACCATGATGACGAACGTGCCGGCAAGTGTGATGGTCGATCCAAAAATATTGGTGAACCCTTTATTGTAGATCGTCTGGATCGATTGCGAATCATAGGCGACGCGGAAACTGGAATCGCTCGAACGGCGCGCGTCGTGATATTTGAGCGAGAGCGATTGGAGGCAGGAGTAGAGATCGGTGCGCAGCTTAAGCAGCGCTTGCAGACCGATCTTTACGAACAGATAATTTGTAATCCAATTGATGATTCCCCAGAGAAGTTGAATCGCGACTAGCGCAAGACAGAGCAGGGCGATCCAAGTGCGCCAATCACTGCGCGCCGTCGAATTCCCTCGCAGAAAATCATCCACAATGATCTTGAAGGGCCACGGCTTAAGCAGATTCAATCCGATACCGGCGACCGTGAGCACCAGTCCAAAAATCGTCTGCGGCAGAAATGGCCGGTAATAACGCAGGACGCGCCGGTAGATGGACATGGGAATTTGGGATTGCGGATTTTCGATTTCGGATTGAACTAAGCCGCGAGTTTCAATTCATGCTCAGGCTAAATCCGAAATCTGAAATCCGAAATCCGAAATTGTAACGTGCATCATCTTCTTGAGCTCTGGTTCAGTTGGGTCCTCACGGGAGGGTACGTCGGCATCATCGTGCTTATGGCGATGAGCAGCTCACCGTTGCCGGTGCCAGCTGAAGTCGTCATTCCGCCGGCGGCGTTTCTCGCAGCGCAAGGCAAGCTCAACTTTGCCGGTGTTATTTTGGCGGGAACGCTCGGGGCGTATCTTGGCGCTGCGGCAATGTATTGGATCTCGCGATGGCTGGGACGACCGCTGGTCTTACGATTTGGTCGCGTTGTTTTGTTGACGCCGAAGAAATTGGAAGAAGCAGAGCATTGGCTCGCTCGCTATGAAGCCGGCGGAGTTTTTTTCGCAAGAATTTTGCCGATTGTGCGGCATCTGATCTCGATCCCAGCGGGGATTGTGCGGATGAATTTCACGATGTTCAGCTGCGTTACCGTTATTGGCTCAGCAGTCGCGTGTTGCATTCTGGCTTACCTAGGCGAACGCGCCCATCGGGCGGAACCGGCACTTCTCAGCAATCCAGAGGCGTTGGTTCACTTCATCCGCGCGCAATCACGATGGATACTGCTATTGGTCGTAGGCTTTGCGGTTCTCTATATCTTGGCGTTGCGGCTGATGAAGCGGAGTTCTCGCTTAGCTGCAAGTGTTCATAAATTTAACACAAGTGTCACAGCCTCGGCACTTAGACGATTGATAACCCCGGTAACAACTCGGCTTTGACGCAATCGTAGATTCTTCACATCGAACGTTGGCACCGCAGTTGCTGTCTAATGACTCAGAATTCAATGAAAAAGAATACTTTGATCCTTAAGCAGCGCCCCAAACTTTCCCTCGGCGATCTCATCCTGGCGGTGAGTTCGTGCACGAAAAACACGAAGGAAACCGTTGCGACCGTCGCTGACCTTTTCGCCAGTGGCCGGGTGCGCGTCCAAAACAACGGCCGGTTTATCCGCGCCAGGGTTTGCTAAACGCTAAGTTCGATAACCGACTTTTGAAGTCGCTCCGGTGATTTTTTTGCCGGAGCGATTCTTTTTTTTGCCGCACAAAACGCTTTCCGCGTTTGCGGAGCGCTTTTATCTTGGCGCGTGATCGATCGTTATTCGCGACCGGAGATGCGCAACATTTGGTCGGACGAGCACAAGTTCCAAATCTGGCTTGAGATCGAACTGCTTGCCTGCGAGGCGATGGCCGAGCTGGGTCAGATTCCAAAAAAGGACGCGGCGGAAATCCGAAAGCGGGCGCGCTTCTCCATTCCAGAAATTGAGGAGATCGAGAAGCGCACCAACCACGATGTCATCGCCTTTCTCGAAAACGTCGCCGATTCTGTTGGGCCAGCCGCGCGCTGGGTTCATCAGGGGCTGACTTCGTCGGACATTCTCGATACGACATTGGCCGTCCAATTGAGCGAAGCGGGCGCGCTCCTGGCGAGTGATTTAAAATCGCTCCGCCCAGCCATCGCGGCTCAAGCGCGTCGATTTAAGATGACGCCGATGATCGGACGGAGCCACGGCATTCATGCCGAGCCAATCACATTTGGCCTGAAACTCGCGCTGATGTTCGATGAGTTCGGTCGCGCCGAGGAGCGGTTGATGCAAACGATCGAGCGCGTTCGCGTCGGCAAACTCAGCGGCGCAGTCGGCACACATGCTCATGTCGATCCAAAGGTTGAACGCGCGGTCTGCGAGAAACTTGGCTTGAAGCCGGCCACAGTATCCACGCAAATCGTGCAGCGGGATCGACACGCGGAATTCCTGTCAACACTTGCGCTGATCGCATCAAGCATCGATCGCTGGGCAACTGAGTTTCGTCATCTTCAACGCACGGAAGTTCTCGAAGTGGAAGAATTTTTCGCTGAAGGCCAGAAAGGCAGCTCCGCGATGCCGCACAAACGAAATCCGATCACGAGCGAGCGGCTGAGTGGTTTGGCGCGCGTCATTCGGGGAAACGCGGTCGCGGCACTGGAGAATGTCGCGCTGTGGCACGAGCGCGATATTAGTCATTCGAGCGCGGAGAGAATTATTCTGCCGGATTCGTGCACGCTGCTGGATTATATGTT
>Ga0193729_1000311_pt1 | contig 24760 bp, 20 predicted proteins | sample U1c2metaG_FD_143036 | JGI IMG/M metagenome (GOLD analysis project Ga0193729, IMG submission 143036) | Soil microbial communities from a riparian zone of the East river system, Colorado, United States - U1c2 | ecosystem: Environmental > Terrestrial > Soil > Riparian zone | place: USA: East River...
AGCTGGCAAGGAGAAAGAACATGATGTCGATCAACGGAATGATCTCGATCCGGGCTTTCTTATGCGGAATGGGTGAGGCGAGACGCATGGTAGAATCTTTAGATCGACGCGCCTTTCCCAGAGGTTGGGGCTCCCCCCGCGAGCTCCACCTCGCGCTCCGCGGTTTGTGCTCCTAACATAACCTCCAAGTTGGTCGCTGCCGTTTGCAGTTCGAACTCTAAGTTAGACACTCGGGAAGTGAAAAAGTTAAACGGTATTAATGCGAAGATGGCAATGCCGAGACCGCAGGCCGTAGCGATCAGGGCTTCGGCGATACCGCCGGTGACCGCAGTGACCGCGAGTTCTTCGTTGCCGAGGAAGCTGAATGAACGAATCAGACCGGTGATCGTGCCTAATAGACCGAGCAACGGTGCGAGCGTGACCAGCGTGTCCATGACCACGAGAAACCGGCCCGCGCGCTTGATCTCGATGCCGGCGGCGACTTGCAACGCGCCTTGCAGCGAAGCGTGCTGATGATTGAGACCGTTCCACATCATGCGCAAGACCGGATCGCGCGATCCGCGGGAAAGCCTGGACGCTTCAGCCAAGTCGCCGCTTTCAATCGCGGTGAACACCTTCTCGATCCGTTTCGGATCGCGCCGGAACCAGCGGCCGGCCCACCAAAAGATTCGCTCGATGACGACCGTGAGTCCGATGATCGACACGATCAGGATAGGCCACATGATCGGGCCACCCTTGCGGAAGTTATCGATGAGAAAGTTACCGCTAAACGCGCCCGTGGCCTTCACTTCACCAGCGGGCGACGCAGTTGTTGCCGGCGACGCGGTTAGCGTAGCCGGAACGCTCTCTCCTGGCGCAGGCGAACCGCCGACCGGTCCGGCCGGAGAGGTCCCAGCGGCTGGCGCAGGCGACATGCCGGCGGCCGGCGGCGGCATCTGCGCTGCCGGATTCGGCGGCGCGGCGGTGGCCGGCGCATTCGGCGGCGGTGGCGCAGGGGTATTTTGACCAAACGACGTCAGCGTGAGGGCGACGACACAGAGGCAGAGAGTAAGCAATGTTTTCATAGTTGAGGTTGAGTTACCGACTCGGTTTCGGTGACAGTTCTTTTCCGGCTCTTTTATCCCAAATGGACTGGCCCGGAGTCCAGCAAAAACTTTTCATCTTATTTGATTCGACACTTCGCGTAATTAATAATTCGAATTATCTGCGCCTGCGGGATGTAAGGCAAGCTTATCAATACTCACAGGAACCATCGATCCTGCATTCACCACGGAGTTAATCAAAGCGCGTTTACGACGCTGATTCGCAATGGCGGCCAATTGTCGATCTTTGCCTCAAGCCGATCGCCCGCGCGGATTGGTCCCACACCCGAAGGCGTCCCGGTCAAAATCAAATCACCAGGCACAAGCGTCATTGCCTGGCTGGCGAAAGAGACGATTTGTGCCACGGAAAAAATCATCTGGCTGGTGCGCGCGCGCTGTTTGATTTCACCATTTTGCCGGAGCTCGATAACGAGATCGTTAACATCAACATCGGCATAGACAAACGGCCCCACTGGCGTGTAGGTGTCGAACGATTTGCAGCGGCCAAATTGCTTTTCCGATTTTTGCAGAACGCGGTCGCTGATGTCCAAGCCGATGGTGTAACCGCAGACATGATCGACGGCGCGTTCCGCCGTCACATTCTTCGCCGGTGCGCCGATGACGATCGCCAGTTCCACTTCGAAATCGGTTTGATGTTCGGGAAACGCGATCTCGATCGAGCCGTTATGCGGCAAAAGTGAGCTGGGCGCTTTGAACCAAATCAACGGTGTGCCGAGAGGCGTGCGTTTCATTTCCGCAATGTGATCGGCGTAGTTCAGCCCGACCGCGATCAGCTTTGATGGCGCAACCGGAACATCAACGTGTACCTCTGCAAGCTTCAGCACTTCGCCCGTTGGCTCGAGGTCGATCCAGTACGGCCGCGCCAGGGCGTGCACCTCCTCCCCGCGCACTTCGCCGTAGAAAAATTCGTTCCTCAATCTGAAGCCGCCGAATGTTCTCATCGACCAGTTTTTGTAGCGGCGGTCTATGACCGTCGCAAACTTCTTGTCAAAAACGGCGACGCTCACAAAGCGCCGCTACGGTTCTTATCTCGGAATCACGCCCACGAAATCGCGCACCGTTTTTTGTTCGGGAATCGAAAACGCGCTGCCGTCTTTGCGCGCGAACCAGAATGCGCTCGAGGATCCGCCATCGAGATTGAGCGCGCGCTGAATTTTGAAATCGGTTGCGAATGGCAGCACGAGAATGGTTGCGAAATCGGCCAGTGTAATGTCAGAACAAAATCCCAGCGCTGCGATGTCGTTACCCGCGATAGCGGCAAACGTCCGGCGTGCAGGGCGCGCTGATTCCAAGCCGCGAACAGGCTTGCTAAAATCGACAATCATCGGGCCGCACTCGATCGCCGCATCGGCTCTTTGTTGTCGTGAGAATTCGCCGACCCGCCAGATTTGAACTTTACTCGCCAACGCGCTGAGCACTCCGGTGAGTAATCGCGCTCGCTGCAATGGCGCGATCATCCTTCCATCGGCGACCAGCAATCCGATTGGTCGGTAATCCGGATCGAAATAACCGCCGTTGACGCCGGCGAGACATTTCTCCCGGAGCATCACTTCATCAAGATCGGCCCGCGGTTCCGTCGGCTGGTCGATCACGCGCAGCCTGCACCATTTCACTGAGAAGAGCGCGAGTTCCATCGACACGCGCTCACCGGTGGCGGAATTTTCAAAAACGATGTAGCGATGTTCGAGTCCGCGCGCAGGCGACGGTTCGATCTGAGTGGAAATCGCCTTCCAATCCGCATGCGCCGCTGTTGCGACGATGAGGAACAGAATCGCGGCGCTAAACTTTCGCACCGTACTTGTCGATCAAAGCTTGGAAGCGCGGCTCTTTGCGCAACGGGTCCCAGATCGGATTAACTTTCAGACCCGGCACGGTGATGGTGCTCGGCCGGCTTAACAAGCCACCCAACAGCTCGATCGCCCGTCCGTTTTCGCCCACGATGCAATAAACTTCGGCCACGCCCTCCGCAATTTCCGGCCCACCAAAGGCGTCTTTGCTTTCGGGAAGCAATTCGGTGGCGCGCTGCGCTTCGGCCAGCGCAGCATCTTTTTCTCCGACATAGGCCAGAACCTTCGCGAGCTGAATATGCATCTCCGGCGCATCGGGACTTTGTTTCAGTTGCGCTTCGAGAAGGTCTCTTGCTTTCTGGAAAGCGGCCCGCGCGCCGGTTTCGTCCTGAAGCGCTATTCGCGCGAAGCCGATGAGATAATATTTGCCGCTCAAGGCTGCGGGAATTGCTGCGAGGAGATCGTCAGGCAGGCTTTCCGCTTCGCGCAATCCTTCTTTATATTTCCGTTCCAAAAGGAAAACATCTACGCGCGCGCCGGCGATTCTAAGTTTGTCCGCGTTGTTCATCGGCATCGATTTCACCGTCTGAATTGCTTTCTCCGAGACGCTGAGATCGCCTTTTTCGGCGATAGCCAATTTGGACTTGATCTCCCAAAGTCCGAAGCCGTTAGGATTGACTTTAAGCCCGCGGTCAATCGTTGTATTAGCCGCATCGAAATCTCGCAGCATCTGGTAATTGAGAGCGAGATTCTGCAGCACCCAGCTGTCTTTCGGATTTAGACTGGCAGCCTTCTCGAGACTGGCGGTGGATTCCGGCCATTTTCCCAGCCGGCGCTGGATCGCTCCGAGAGCCAGATAACCTTCGGCCTCGTTAGGCAAACCGCGTTGCGCAGTTTGGAATTCTTTCAGCGCCGCCTCGAAATCATTGTCGCCATAATACTGCGAAAACCCCATCGCGAGGTGCGCCTCCGGCAGGTCGGGCTGCAATTGCAACGCTTGCTCCGCAAGAGCGCGGGCTTTTTCGCGGTGTTCCCGAGCAGGATCAAAGGTGTGGCCAATCCAGCTTTCCAACTGCGAGTAGCGCGCGAGCGCGAGCGCAAATTTCGGGTCGAGCTCGATGGCGCGCGCATAAAGCTGCTCGCTTTGTTTCAATTTCTCGATGTCCTCCATCCCGGTCACAAAAAGATTGTGCGCCTGGATAAATGCGAGATAGGCTTCGCCATTCTGCGTCGGCTTGCGCTCGATCTGCGCTTTTTCACTCGGCGAAAGTTTCGCCTGCAATTCGGCGGCGATTTTCTGGGCGAGATCGGTCTGAATGGCGAAAACATCATTCAAATCGCGATCGTAATTGTTTGCCCAAATATGTTCGTCGTTCGCGGCGTCGATGAGTTGCACCGTGACGCGGACGCGATTGCCGCTGCGCCGGACGCTTCCTTCGAGAATGGTGGAAACGCCGAGCGCCTTGCCAACTTCGCGCGCGCTGTGCGGCGCACCACGGTAGGCCATCACCGAGATACGCGAGATGACTTTCAGATCGCCGATTTTTGCGAGGTTGGTCAGGATGTCGTCCTGGATTCCGTCGGCAAAATGCGCGTTCTCTTTGTCCTCGCTTAAATTTTCAAACGGCATCACAGCGATGGACTTGTCGATCTTCCGCGCCAGGGCGCGCGGCAGGATGAAAAACCCTGCGACAGCCGAGACGACGACGCCAATCGCGATAAGCGTAATCAGATTGCGACGCCGGTGCGCTCCTGGCGCAGGCGTCGCCCGAATCCCTTGCGGAGTAACATCGTAGGCCCAGGCCAGAATCAACGAGATCGGAAACCCGATCAGCAAAAACACGACCACCAAACGGAAGGTCCAGTTTGGCAATTCCCAGGCCGGAAAAACGGCAGAGCCGATTTGGATGATGAATCCAGCCGCGATGATGTAGGCCGCGGCTACCCGATAAACTTTTCGCCGCTGCAGCTCGGCAACAAACGTGTTCACGTTGCGCGCCCGTATTTATCGACCAAAGCCTGAAAGCGCGAATCATTACGCAGGGGGTCCCACACTGGATCGAGCTTAAGAATTGGAACGGTGATTCCGTTCGGCGTGTTGAGCGAATGATCGAGCAGTTGCAACGCCTGGTCTGCTTCGCCGGTCTGCGCGTAGATTTGCGCGAGCAGCACCGTGGCGCTTGGTCCATCGAAAGCGTCCCGAGACTCAGGCAAAAGCTCCACTGCCCGTCTGCCCTCCGCGATGGCCGCTTCCTTCTGGCCGAGCCCGGCAAGAATCTGGCCCAGCAGTCCATGCCTTGCGGCGCTGTCTGGACTATCCGGACTTTCGCGGAGTGATTGCTCTGCGACGCCGCGTGCACTCTCGAAAGCAGAGTGCGCTTTTTGTTTATCGTTCAAATAAGTGTAAAGCATTCCCTCGAGAAATCCTTTCGGTATCGGAGCGGTGCTGTCGTGGAAAACGTCCTGGGGCAATTGTTTTACAGCCACGAGAGCCTCAGTAAATTTCCTTTGCAGCATTAAGGCCTTTGCCCGACCGAGCGTAGCCAGACCTTCCGGGTCGACTCCCGGTGGCATTAGCGGCAACTCTTTTTCCAATACGCTGAAATCTCCTTTTAGCTCGATAGCAACCATGGCCTTCTGCGCACGCGCACCAAACGAATTCGGTGCGGCTTCGATGGCACGATCATAAAGTTTGTCCGCCTTTTCGAAATTTCTGTTGGCGCGATAATTGTCGGCGAGATTTACGAGAAGGAATGCATCCTTTGGGCTAAGCGCGGCCGCCTTTTCCAAATTGGCGGTCGATTCAGCCCATTTGCCCTGGCGGCGCTCAATTGCGCCAATCGCCATGTAACATTCGGCGCAATTCGGCAAACTTTTCTGCGCAATCGCAAACTCGTTCAGTGCCGCCTGATAATTGCGTTCGCAATAGTAATCATAAAAACCGAGCGCAAGGTGCGCTTCGGGCAGGTCCGGCTGCAACCGAATCGCTTCGTTTGCAGCCGCTCGCGCTTTTTCCTTACGCGCGGGAGTTGGATCGAAGCTGTGATAGATCCAATCTTCGATCCAGGCCAATCCCGCAAACGCGCCGGCAAAATTTGAATCGAGTTTGGTCGCTTGCTCAAAAAGCGCCTCAGCTTTCTCGGTTTCCGCGCGGAATTTGTCCGGCCGCGTGAAGAGATCGTGCGCCTGCACAAATGCCAAATAAGCTTCGCTGTTCTGCGTCGGCTTGTGCTCGATTTGCGCCTTTTCCGTAGGCGAAAGCTTCGCTTGTAATTCGCTCGCGATTTTTTGGGCGAGATCGGTTTGGATCGCAAAGACATCGGTCAGATCGCGATCATAATCTTCCGCCCAAATGTGTTCGTCGTTCGCGGCGTTGATGAGCTGCACGTTCACCCGCACTCGATTGCCGAAACGCCGCACACTGCCTTCCAAAATAGTCGAAACGCCAAGTGTTTTGCCGATTTCGCGCACATTCGGCACATGCCCGCGATACGACATGACCGACGTGCGCGAGATCACTTTCAGGTCGCCGATTTTCGAGAGGTTCGTGAGAATGTCGTCCTGAATGCCATCGGCGAAGAAGGCGTTCTCCTTGTCCTCGCTTAGATTTTCAAACGGCAGAACCGCAATCGATTTGTCGATCTTGTGCGCGGCGGCGCGCGGCAGCAGGAAAAAACCCGCGGCCGCTGAAACCATCACGCCGGTCGCGATAAGCATTATCAGGTTGCGACGTCGATGCGCACCGGGTGCAGACGGAGTCGGGGTCGCGCGAATTCCCTGCGGCGTAACGTCGTAGGCCCAGGCCAGGATTAATGAAATCGGAAACCCGATCAGCAGCAGCACGACGACCAAGCGAAACGTCCAGTTCGGCAATTCCCACGCCGGGAAAACGGCCGAGCCGATTTGAATGATAAATCCGGCCGCGATGATGTAGGCCGCCGCCACCCGATAAACTTTTCGCCGCTGCACTTCCTCAAAGAAGCCACTCATAACGAAGAAGGAATTTCGGTTCGCCGCGACTATATCTCAACCGCGAAGGTTAGACACGAAAATGATGCGGGCTGTTCACTTTACACCGGTCGCGAACACCGTCTGAAATTGGGGGCTCTGCTTTTCGCGCGCGACCACGCTGATTTCGATCTCGCGAAAACCAGTTCTTTCCAGAAGTTCGTGCAACCGCACTTCGCTGAAACCCAGCCAGTGATCGGCATAAAGCTCGCGCGCTTTCTCGAAACGGTGACTGAGCAAATCGAGCACGACGATTCGCCCATTCTTCTTTAAAATGCGATGCGCAGACTGGATCGCGCGTTCCGGCTTGATCGCGTGATGCAGCGCCTGGCTCAAAATGGCAAGATCGACACTGTTCTTCGCGATCGGGGGATCCTCGATGTCGCCGAGCCGATATTCGAGATTCTTGAAGCCGTGTTTCCTGGCCAGCTTCGATCCGAACTCAACCATCTTGGGCGAGTTATCAATGGCGATGACCTTGCGCGCCGTTTTTGCCAGCAACTGCGAGAGCGTTCCTTCACCGGCGCCAAGATCGGCCACTGTGAGCGGCGGCAGCAACGTGATCAACGTATGCGCGAGCGCCTGCCACGAGCGGCCGGGAACATAACTGCGCCCGAATTTGCCGGCCAGTTCATCGAAATATTCGCGTGCTTTGTCCTGGCGTTTGCGCAAGGTGACTTTGAGCGCAGTGCGATCGCGCGCTGTTTCCGGCACTTCGCGGGCCAGGATTTGCATCAGCTCGGGGATCGGTCCGCGCGCCGACTTGCGCTCCTCTTTCTTAGTCAGGCCGTAGTAAACGTTTTTGCCGGCGCGCCGGTCCGCCACTGCACCCGCTCGCTTCAATTGCGCGAGATGACTGGAGATGCGCGATTGGCCCATGCCGAGAATGTCCTGTAATTCGGCCACGGAAAGTTCTTCCTGCTCAAGCAACAAAAGCAGCCGCAACCGAGTCGGGTCCGCCAGCAGGCGCAGGAAATTAATGGTTGACGCCATGGTAACGTCCAACGATATATCGACGTATCATGATCGGTCAATATGTCTTGCGAGGACGTTACATCGTTAAACGTTAAATCGTTACAACGGTTGGACGTGTCTCTCGGCTAATCCAATTTAAACCTGTAACCCTTTTAACGAATCACCTATTCAGTCATGTCGCACCGTTACATCTTTTCCTCTGAATCCGTCACCGAAGGTCATCCCGATAAAGTCTGCGACACGATCAGCGATTACATTCTCGACGCCTGTCTCGAACAGGACCCGCTCAGCCGCGTCGCTTGCGAGACACTCGCCAAAGGCAATCTCGTCGTATTAGCCGGTGAAATTACAAGCAACGCGAAGTTTGATTTCGAAGAGCGCGTTCGCGAGGCGGTTCGCGGCATTGGATATGTGAACGGCGATTGCATTTTTCACGCCGATACCTGCCGGGTGATGTGCGAAATGAGCGAGCAATCCCGCGACATTAAACAAGGTGTCGATGAGGCCGCGGCCGAAGGCAAAGGCACAGCCGAGCAAGGCGCCGGCGACCAGGGATTGATGTTTGGTTTTGCCTGCAACGAAACCGCGGAGCTCATGCCTGCTCCAATTTCCTTCGCCCATAAACTCGGCCGCGAGCTGACCCGGTTGCGCAAGGCCGGTGAGATTCCGTGGCTGCGGCCCGACGCCAAGACGCAAGTCTCCATCGAATACGACGGCCACAAACCAGTAAGAGTTACTACGGTGGTTGTCTCTTCGCAACATGCGGCGGACGTCAAACAAAAAGAAATCCGCGAGACGTTGCTCGAGCTTCTGATCAAAAAGGTAATGCCGCCTGAATGGCTGGACGAAAAGACAACCTATTTGATTAATCCGACCGGGCGTTTTGTCATCGGCGGTCCGGAAGGTGATGCAGGTATCACCGGACGGAAAATTATTGTCGATTCTTACGGTGGCATGGGACGCCACGGCGGCGGTGCATTTTCCGGAAAGGATCCGAGCAAGGTCGACCGCAGCGCAGCCTACATGGGGCGATGGGTCGCGAAAAACGTGGTCGCCTCCGGCCTGGCCGATCGATGCGAAGTGCAGTTCGCCTACGCCATTGGTCATCCCGAACCGGTCAGTGTCAGCATCGACACCTTCTGCACCGGAAAAGTGGATGACGAGAAACTGGAGCGCGCCGTTTGCGAGGTTTTCAATTTCAAACCCGCCGAGATCATCAAGCAGCTCAACTTGCTCCGCCCGATTTATCGCAAGACAACTAACTACGGACATTTTGGTCGCGTGGACGATCTCGACGCCATCACTTGGGAAAGAACGGACAAGGCCGACGCGCTGAGAAAAGCGGCGAAATAGATTTTATGAGCAGTACGACAACGCAAACAGAAAAGAAACAGGATTACAAAATCCGCGACATCAATCTGGCTGATTGGGGCCGGAAAGAGATCGCTATCGCGGAAAAAGAAATGCCGGGGTTGATGGCGATCCGGGAAAAATATGCGCCGGGCAAACCGCTCGCCGGTGTGCGCGTGACCGGTTCATTGCACATGACGATTCAGACGGCGGTGCTCATCGATACACTTGTCGATCTTGGCGCGAGTGTACGCTGGGCGAGCTGCAATATTTTTTCGACGCAAGATCACGCCGCGGCGGCCATTGCGAAGTCAGGCGTCCCCGTCTTCGCGTGGAAAGGCGAGAGCCTCGAGGAGTATTGGTGGTGCACTTATCAAGCGATTTCCCATCCCGATGGCAAAGGCCCGCAACTCGTCGTCGATGATGGCGGCGACGCCACGTTGCTCATCCACAAAGGCTACGAACTGGAGGAAGGCGGCGACTGGGCGAAGACCAAATCCGCGAACAAGGAAGAGCAGGTCATCAAAGATTTGTTGCTCGAAATTCAGCGCGAGAATCCGTTTCGCTGGCACGAGATCGTCAAGGAATGGCGTGGCGTTTCGGAAGAAACGACGACCGGCGTGCATCGCCTTTATAAAATGCATCAGGAGAACCACCTGCTCGTTCCCGCGATCAATGTGAACGACTCGGTCACCAAATCAAAATTCGACAATCTCTACGGTTGTCGGCATTCGCTGGTTGATGGATTGAATCGCGCGCTCGACGTCATGCTGGCCGGGAAAGTCGCGGTCGTGTGCGGCTATGGCGATGTCGGTAAAGGTTGTGCGCAATCACTGCGCGGGCAGGGCGCGCGGGTTGTCATCACCGAAATCGATCCGATTAACGCGTTGCAGGCCGCAATGGAAGGCTACGAAGTCACGAGCATCGAAGAGACGCTTGGCCGTGGTGACGTTTATGTTGCGGCCACCGGCAACGTCGACATCATCACACTCGAGCACATGCAGCGGATGAAGGATCAGGCGATCGTTTGCAACATCGGCCACTTCGACAACGAGATTCAGGTCGATCCGCTCAACGCCGCGCCCGGCGTGAAGAAAACGAGCATCAAGCCGCAGGTAGATAAATATACGTTCCCCGACGGCCATGAAATTTTCCTTCTCGCCGAAGGCCGACTCGTGAATCTCGGTTGCGGGATGGGTCATCCGAGCTTTGTCATGTCGAACTCATTCTCGAATCAAGTGCTCGCGCAGCTCGATCTTTGGAGGAATCGAGATACCTACAAAGCCGGCGTTTACGTTTTGTCGAAGAAGTTAGACGAAGAGGTTGCCCGCCTGCATTTGGAAAAAATCGGCGTCAAGCTCACCAAGCTCACGCAACAGCAGGCCGATTACCTGGGCGTATCGATCGACGGCCCGTTCAAGTCCGAGCACTATCGGTACTGATTGGACACGGCTGAGCGCGTCGCAATTCAGTTTGAGCGGCAGCGGCCTGCGACAATCATGTCACCGTCACGCTAACGGCCTCACTCGGTAAGCCGACTTCCTCACCGTCAATGACGGCGCTAGCGGTGTAAGTGAGTTGGCCGGATTTGCCGGGGGTAGTGTCGATGGCGGGCGTGCGCATGAAAAAGCCGACCTTTTGCGGAGACTTTTCGCCTTTGCGTTGACGATACAAATTAATTCCGGAAACTTCGCCGCCGGCTTTGCGGAATGGAATCGTGACAGTCGGTCCTGTTTGGCGCGGCCGGCCCAGTTCTGCCTTGTATTTTTTAGCGTCAAACTTCGCTTCCGAAGCAATCTTCAGCTGTTTGCCGATCTCATCCGTGTAAGCATTATGCCGTTTGATTCGCTCCACCCGTGCCTGCCGGCGCGTATCAATCCCGGGGCGAACCGCGGTCGGAGCACTGCTTCCGGCAGGAAGATCGGCATATTCGCCGGACGATTGACCTGACAGCACGGCATTCGCCGCGTGCCCCGGATCGGAATCGATTTCGGGCCCGAGCGTCTGCAAGATGTGGACGGCGTATTTGGAATCGTTCACCGCATTCGTGATCTCGGCATCGGTGAATCCGAGATCCTTTCCAACCTTCGGAAATTCTTTTGCGAAATTGCTGTGCCAGTCGATCCGACCGGCCCGGTCGGTTGGATAATAGGATTTGCTCATAGGTGAAACGGTGTTGCCCAACCTGATAATGCTGCCGCCTCATGCGCTGGGTCAAGCCGATCCGCGGCACAGCCAAGCTTAAATCGACCATATCTCCTTAGTTTATGAGGCTGTTTCGTAGAAGGCCGCCTCAGGTGGGTCCGGCGAACTCCGCCGACGCGACGCCTGCGCCGCCCAAACAGCCACTTGAAAACGCTCTGCGGACCCGCGGATTATTTCGTCGGCTCGCCAGAGTCTCGCCCTACCGCAATCTTCCGCGCGAGATACGGTGAGAAATATCCAGCATAATGCTTTTGCAATTCCGGGCGCTGCCAATCTTTGCCGGTGAGAATTTTTCGGCAATTCGGCGCGCCGCAATTGCATTCAACCGAATAATTGTCGTCATCGGTCGTGCACCAATCGTGAGTCAGTTCTTCGCCGGCGGGGATGTCGCGCATCGCTACGAATGTGATCTCGCCGCGCAGGCCCAGGTTCGCGTCGCAGGAATGATTGCTGTAGAGCATCGAGCCTTCGCGCTCTTCGTCCGTCACCGGCGCGATGAACAGATCATCGCCAATCTGAATTTCCACCGGGCCAAGCCGCGGTGTGATTTTCCGACGCAAAACTTCTCGGCTAACAATGTGCCCGCCTTTCACCGCCACGATTTCACCTTTGGCAATGTCCGATGCGGCAAACAATCCGCGACCGTGGATTTTGCTCTCGCCGAGCGCGGTTTTCGGCGAGAGATAGGAAAGCCGAAGCATCTTGCCACAGATTAACACAGATTTAATCTCTGGTTCGTGAATCATGAATCGTAACCGATGCAACGATTTAACGATCTGATGGTGCCCCAATGAAGCCGCGTAAAGCCGCCGTCGTTTTTATTTTCATCACGGTCATGCTCGACATGCTGGCGCTCGGGTTGATCGCGCCAGTGCTGCCCAAATTGGTCCTCAGTTTCTTAAATAACGACATGACACGCGCGGCGGATTGGAATGGACTCTTCCTGACGGTGTTCGCCGCGATGCAGTTTTTTTTCGCACCGGTGATTGGGGTGCTGTCCGATCGGTTTGGGCGCCGGCCGGTCTTATTGCTCTCGAGTCTCGGCCTCGGTCTCGATTACATCGTGATGGCGCTTGCGCCGACAATCGGCTGGCTCTTCGTCGGCCGCGTTATTTCCGGAATCACCGCTTCCAGCATCCCGACAGCGATGGCTTACATTGCCGATGTTATTCCAAAAGAGAAGCGCGCTGGGGCTTTCGGTATGATCGGCGCTGCATTTGGTATCGGCTTCACTTTGGGCCCGATGGTCGGTGGTTTGGTGGGTAACACGAATCCGCGGCTCGCATTTTGGGTGGCGGCCGGATTCAGCCTAACGAATTGGATTTACGGATTTTTCTTCGTCCCGGAATCGCTGCCGAAAGGCCACCGCAAGGAATTCACCTTGCGGCGTGCTAATCCGGTCGGCTCCCTCGCTTTGCTCCGCTCGCATCCCGAATTGTGGAAACTCGCGACCATTCAATTTCTCGCCTACGTATCCCATGAAATTTTCGCCATCTGGGCGCTCTACGCGATTTATCGTTTCGCGTGGGACCCATGGAGTATCGCGAAATCGCTTTTCGTTGTTGGGATCTGCACGGCGGCGATTTCCGGAGGTCTGACCGGGCGAATTGTAGCGTGGCTCGGCGAGCGCCGGACGCTTTACATCGGTCAATTTTTCGGCGCAGTCGGCATGCTCATCGCCGGTCTCGCTCGAAGCGGTGCGGTTTACGTGGCGTCGATCCCGGTCATTTCAATGTGGAATATTTCGTTCCCCGCCGCGCAGGGAATAATGACGCATCACGTTGGCGAGCGCGAACAGGGGGAGTTGCAAGGCGCAATCAGCAGCCTGCGCTCCATCGCGTTCGTCATTGGACCCTTTCTGTTTTCATGGACGTTTGCCTGGTTCATCAATCCAAAACATTCGTTTCATTTGCCCGCCGCGGGGTATTATCTTGCAGCCGCATTGCTATTTAGCGCGATGCTGATGGCGACGCGGGTCGAGCAACCTCAATTTGCCCCAGCGTCAACCACGGCCCTTCCAGATGCCGGTGTCGTGCCGCCGGAAGGCGTAACGTCCGGCACCGTAGCGCCGATGATCGATTCAAAAGAAAACGTTTGAGCGTTCGCCTCACCTCGGCGATTAAACCAACGTGAGGGCGAGCGCGCGAGGCGTCACTGTTGCCGTCGCGATCTTTTCTTGGGTCGCGATTTCGAATCACTGCGCATTTAGCGCGCTCGTTGCGCAAACTCACGCGACGCAAAGCGCGTGTCCGTTTCATTCCCGACCGGCCAAGACGCCACCGCAACCCGCGGGAATCCAATGCTGCAAAATCCTGCGCGCGGTCGTTCCGACAATCACGAAAGGCTGGGCGCGAAATGACGCGGGCGTTTCCGATGCCGATCTTTACTTCGAAAAATTGGCTTTCATCGCGAACTCGCAAAGCGCGACATCGCCGCTCTTGCTCGACACCGGCCCGCCCGGCGCGCGAAGTTTTGCTGAATTGATTTTGCAGCGGAGCGTCCTCGCGCACGCTCCGCCAGTTTCCGCCTAGATCCAGGGTTGTAACGGCGGCTGTGTCAGCCGCCGAATGCTGGACCGGCCGCTACACCAGCCGCACCGCGTCCACGCGAATTCCATCTCAATCAATTTCAACATCGACATGAGAAAACAGATTCCAATTTTGATCGTCGCAGTCGCGCTCGGAACGAGCGCCGCGATCGCGGAGCAAACCGAGCACGAGAAGCAGAAATACACGTGCGTGATGCATCCCGAAGTGGTGACGGATCATCCAGGCAAATGCCCGAAGTGCGGGATGACGCTTGTTCCTCTAAAACCAAAAAGCAAACGTCCAACGTCCAACGTCCAACGTCCGACCCCGAATGAAGCGGACATGCCGCACATGCATGGTTCCGATCATCAGCACCAGATGTCGATGGAACACATGTCGATGCAATCGTCGGTCAACATTGCCGACCCGATGAGTCGGGAGAGTTCCGGCACAGCCTGGGTGCCGGATTCGACGCCGATGTATGGGAAAATGTTCATGTTTGGCGACGACATGCTGATGCTGCACGGCGCCATTTTCCCGCGTTACACGAATGTCAGTACGCGACGCGGTGATGATCGGATTGATGCGCCGAACTGGTTCATGGCGATGTTTTCGCATTCGTTCAGCGAGAGTACGCAACTCGGTGCGCGCCTGATGATGAGTCTCGATCCGCTCACCGAAGGCGGCCGCGGGTATCCGCTTCTATTGCAAAGCGGCGAATCGTGGCGCGGCCAACCGCTGCACGATCGACAACATCCGCACGATTTGTTCGATGAGATTTCGATATCGCTTTCCCAAAAGCTCGCGCCTGATCTCTCCTCTTATATATATGTCGGTTATCCGGGTGAACCGGCGCTGGGGCCGCCGACGTTTATGCATCGGCTCTCCGCAATGGATGATCCCGACGCGCCACTCGGTCATCACTGGCAGGATTCAACCCACGTCACCTTTGGGGTGGCGACGGCCGGCTTACAATGGCGCAACGTGAAAATCGAAGGCAGCCTGTTCACCGGGCGCGAGCCGGATGAAGACCGTTACGACTTCGATCGGCCGCGTTTCGATTCATTCAGCGGGCGCGTTTCCTGGAACCCGACCCCAGATCTCGCACTCCAATTTTCGCACGGTTACATCAAAAGTCCCGAAGCGCTCGAGCCGGATACGAAACGGCATCGCACAACTGCGTCGCTCATTTACAACCGGCCACTCGGCAAAGAAAGCAACTGGTCGAACAGTTTTGTTTGGGGCCAAAATCACGACACCGGCGAGGGGAAAACGCAGTCGTTCCTGCTCGAATCAAATTATCAGCACGGTCGCGACACGGTTTATGCACGCTGGGAGCGCGTGGAGAAATCCGGCCACGAACTCGTCCTCGCGAAGGCGGATCAAGGGGAAATCTTTCCGGTTTCCGCCTACACGATCGGTTACATTCGCGATTTGTCGCACGGCAAGGGCATCGACATCGGACTGGGCGGCCAATTCACGATCAACGATCGACCAGACAGTCTCGACCGTTATTACGGAGAAAGTCTTGGTTATGCATTTGAATTTTTTCTGCGCATCCGCCCATCACAACATGTCCATCCTGCCATGCAGCAGGCAGAGGAAATGAAATGATGCCCCCAGACGTTGGCTATAGCTATCAGTGAACGGCCGGCACGGCCGCTTCTACCGCCCGCCTTGTCATCGCGGAGGAGTACGTGAATCTTATTCTTCCCCATGCCCCGGTTGCCGAAACAAAATTATTACGATATCGAGCGCATCATTGAGTTCGACTTCGTCCGCGCAACGGAAGCGGCGGCGCTCAATTCACTGCGTTGGCTCGGCCGCGGCGACAAGGAAAGAGCTGACGAGGCGGCGTGCGACGCGATGCGCGGCATGTTCGACCTCATGAACATCTGCGGCGAAGTCGTGATCGGCGAAGGGATCAAGGATAATGCGCCGGGCATTTTCAAAGGCGAACAACTTGGCACTTGGATTCCGGGTTCGCCGCAGTTCGATATCGCGATCGATCCAATTGATGGCACAACCAACATTTCCAAAGGTGCGCCCAACTCGATTAGTTGCATTGCGGCGGCCAGCCCCGAGGAAGGGGTGAAAGTGGCGCTGCGCGACGTGCCCTCGTTCTACATGATGAAGTTATCGTACGGACCGCGCGTCATCCATTACATGCAGAAGCGCGGCGACACACTCAACATCGACAGTCCAATTCCGGAAACGCTCGCGATTGTCGCGCGCGCGGTGGAAAAACGAGTGCAGGATGTCGTCGTCATGATGCTGGACCGGCCGCGCCACAGGGAAATTGTCGAGGGGATTCGCAATGCGGGCGCGTCGCTGCGCATGATCGGCGATGGCGATATTGCTGCCGCCATGGCACCATCGTTGCCGGAGAGCGATATCGATCTTTACATGGGCATGGGCGGATCACCGGAAGCCGTCCTCGCCGCGGCAGGAATCAAATGCCTGGGCGGCGAGATGCAATGCAAGATGTGGCCGCGCGACGAAAAGGAACGCAAACAACTCATCGACGAAGGTCATGAAAAAGATCTCGACCGCGTTTTTGTCGCCGACGACCTCGCCAAAGGAGAAAACATGGTCTTTTGCGCAACCGGCATCAGCGACAGCGCGCTTTTGCGCGGAGTGAAATCAAAGGGCACAACTGCCACCACCTATTCCATTTTGATGCGGGCAAAGAGTAAAACCGTGCGCTTCATCCGCACCGCACACAATTTGCAGACCAAAACCATCCGCCTGCGCTCGGATAACCGCGAGCACATGATTTAGGGAACAGATTTCAGGTTCAGTGTGAAGCCTGCTCACTGAACGCTGAACACTTTGCTGAATCTCGCGCTCGACATCGCGTTGGCCATTTGTTCTAATCAGAAAAACCTGCCGCTTATGAAACAAATACCCAAAACAGAACTTTCGCCGGACAACGGCTGTATCATCGACACGAAATGGAAACTCGGCCGGCTCAGTTATCACGCCTCGGCCGCTGGCAAAGTCAAAGTGGAGCCGAGCAAAGAGATCGTGCGGCTGCCTGAGCTGGTGGTTTACGACCACATTGGTTTCGGGGGAGCCTACGCGCGCACGAACTTGAGCTTCCATTACATCGGCGATTTCTGGAACGATCGGATCAGCTGCCTCATCGTCGTCAGCGGCGTCTGGCGATTTTATCGCGACGAATATTATAAAGGCGATCACTGGGACCTCGGCCCCGGTTTTTACGAAAGCTTCTTCGCCGAGAAAGGCCCCGACGACGTCGTCAGCTCTTTCCAAGCAATCGCGCTGACCTAAATTTCACGGCACGTATTTGCTTGAGCGGTGCACGCGGTTCGCGTGCTGGTTGCCCCGAAAGCGTTCGGGGCAACAATCTTTTCTGAGCTGACCACAACACAAGGGCAAAACCTCATCCAAACAAAATTCGCGATGGCGGGACGCCATCGCCAGCACGCGAGCCGCGTGCGCTACCCAGACAAACCTGCGAGATCCAAGACCTTTCTCGCGCAGCCCCAGGAGAGTGTGAAACCGGAGCCGCCGTGGCCATAGTTGTGAATGACGGCGCGGCCGTCGCGCAACCGATTGCGTTCGACACGAACGCCTGATCTACGAAATGGGCGGAGGCCAACGCGCTCGGCGAGAACTTTCGGTTTGTCGATCTTCAGAACACGGCTGCAGCCGGCGACGATGCGCAATGTCGTCGCGGGATCGACATCGCGATGGTCGCTCAGTTCATTTGTTCCGCCGAAAACGCAATCGTTCGCGCGCGGAATCGCGTACATGAGCGGAAAATCGTCGCAAACGACCGCGTGCCCCAGATCGAGCTTCGGCACGATCACGACTTGGCCGCGATGCGGTTCGAGATCGACATCTGGAAGAAGCATTTTCGCGCCGATGCCCGCGCAGTTGATGACGAGATCGAATTCTGGATCGACCTTCTCGAGTTTCTCGAACCGAATATTTCCTTTGATTGAGCCGCCGGCATTGACAAACCGATTCGTCAGATAATCGAGATAGATTGTTGTATCCATCAGGGGGACAGCGATTGCAAAACCGCTGTTGAACACCGGCAACATCTCGCGCACGAGTCGCTTCGCGCCGAGCGGAATGGCCCATTCTGGAATTGGAATTTCGCCCGTCCGCGAAAAGGAGCGCAGTTCAATCATCGACACGCCCGTTTGCGAATCGCGGCTGACATCGACAAGTACTTTGTAAGTTTCGAGCGCCCACCCGATCACAGAACCGGCCGGCTCGGCGTCGTACGGATACCAAATCGCGGCCGCAGCCGCAGATGTTGTCCGTTCGCCGGTTTCCTCCGCGAAAATCACCGTGCGATAGCTGCGCTCGGCAAAAAGAACAGCACAGGTCAGCCCCGACACACCGGCACCGACGATCGCCACGCTCTTAACCATCCAAATGATCTACGTGCAACGCGCCGCTACGTCATATAAAATGCGCAGTGATGGTTTCGCTAAATCGAGACGCGCTGACGGAAAAAATTTTCACGGGCGAAAGAATTTCGTCTGAAGACGCGATCGAGTTGTACCAATGGCCGCTGGAAGAACTCGGCGTGCTGGCGAATGCCCGGCGCGATTTGGCGAAGGCGAAAAGCTACGGCAATCGCGGATGCGAAATCGTGACCTACATTGTCGATCGAAACATCAATTACACGAACGTCTGCAATGTTTACTGCAAGTTCTGCGCGTTTTATCGCACGGAACGCGATGAAGATCATTACGTGCTTTCGTTCGAGCAGATCGATGAAAAACTTGAGGAACTCTCCGCCGCGGGCGGTGTTCAAATCCTGATGCAGGGCGGGCATCATCCAAAGCTGGCGTTCGAGTGGTATCTCGATCTTTTGCGACACATCCGCGAAAAATATCCGCACATCAACATCCACGGGTTTAGTCCGCCGGAGTTTCAGCATTTCGCGGAAACGTTCCGGATGCCGCTACGCGAGGTCATTTCGGAATTCAAGAATGCCGGGCTCGGGTCAATTCCCGGCGGGGGCGGGGAAATTCTGGTCGATCGGGTACGCAAGAAAATTTCGCCGCTGAAAATTAACACCGATCAGTGGCTGGAAGTGATGTCAGTGGCGCACGAACTGGGATTGAACTCGAGCGCGACGATGATGTTCGGTCACGTGGAGACGATTGAGGATCGCATCGAGCATCTGCAGCGCGTTCGCGAGCAGCAGGACCGCAGCGGCGGCTTCACCGCGTTCATTTGCTGGACGTTTCAACCGCAGCACACCGTGCTGAAAGTGAAGCACCCGACGGGCGTGGCGGAATACCTGCGTACGCAAGCGCTGGCCCGAATTTTCCTGGACAACATCGGCAATGTGCAAAGCTCATGGGTGACACAGGGACCAAGCATCGGGCAAATCGCGCTCAAGTACGGCGCGAATGATTTTGGATCGGTGATGATGGAAGAGAATGTGGTGAGCAGCGCGGGCACGACGTTTCGATTAAACGCCGCGCAAATTGAATCGCTCATTCGCGATGCCGGTTACGAGCCGCGACGCCGGAACAATTGGTACGAGCTTTTGAACTGAACGCCGTCGCGCGTTGTCTATGGACAAACCGCCTGCACCCGCGAAAAATCCGGCCTTGACGATTGCCTGCTTCTTACTCATCTAATAGCCGCTTGCCCCCGCGCCGGTTCGTCGCGCGGGAATGCGCTTCTTAACTCATGAGACAATTTTCCGGATCGCTGCGCCGCCCCTCTTCAATTTTCCTCGCGTTCGTTTGTGCGGTACTGGGCGCGGCAGCGGCCCGTGGACAAGGCCCTCCGGTGGTCCGCTCAATCGACGTACGCTTTACCGGACCTGCAACGGTGAGCAAAGAGCGAATTCTGGCGCAGGTGCGGACAGCGGTGGGCCAGCTGTACTCCGATCAAGTGGTTGAGCAGGACATCCAAAACCTCTATAAGATGGGCGCGATTCTAAATGTTCGCATCTTTGCCCAGCCGGAAGGTGACGGGGTGAAGGTGATCGTGGCGGTCCAAACGCGTTCCGCGGTGCGCGAGATCGAAATCGCTGGGGCTCAGCGAATCAAAGCGAGAAGGATCCGCAAAGAGATCGGGATAAGAATCAACTCGATGGTGGACGAGGAGGAGTTGGAGAAAGGCCGCCAGAAAATTGTCGATCTCTATAAAGCACGTGGGTTCAACGACGTCGATGTGCAATTTCGGGTCGACCCCATCGATGAGAGGCGCGGAACCGCGCGCGTGGTTTACACAATCAACGAAGGAGTGCGAGGGGCAATTCGCTCAATTCGTTTCGAAGGCAACGCGCATTTCAGTGGGAAGGTGCTGCGCAAGCAGATGAAGACGCGGGGCAAGACGCTCATTGCATTTCTCGATAAGTCGGGCCGGCTGGACGAGACGCAGTTACAGCAAGACCTCGATAGCGTGAAAGAATTCTATCAAAATCACGGTTACATCGACGTGGAAGTGAAAGAGGTTCGGAAGGAGCGCGAGAACGGGCCAATGATCATCACCATCGCGATAACGGAAGGGACGCAATATCACGTCGGCAAAATTGCGATCTCGGGCTATCAGGCCACGACGGAGCAAAAGATTCGCGCGCTGCTCAAGATGAAGGAGGGCGCCGTCTATTCGCCAAAGACGTTGCACGACGATGCGAAAGCCGTTGCCGATGCCTACGGCTCCGGCGGATATGTTGACACTTTAATCGTGCCGGAAGGCGCGCCGGCCGGGCCTGGCCGGATCGACGTTCATTACAAAATAGAAGAAGGCGATCGTTTCTTTGTGCAGCGGATTAACGTCGTGGGCAACACTCGGACGAAAGACAAGGTGATCCGCCGCGAGGTGCTCATCGCGCCGGGCGACGTCTTCAACACCGTGCGGGTGGATGTGAGTAAGAAGCGGCTCGAGAACCTGGGCTACTTTTCCAAAGTCGAAACCTATCCCGACGATACCGGTGTGGCTGGTCGCAAAGATTTAACGGTCCAAGTAGAAGAGAAACGGACCGGTTCATTCAGTTTCGGCGGCGGTTTCAGCACGATTGATCAGTTGGTCGGTTTCGCGGAGCTCACGCAAGGCAACTTCGATTTAATGAATTGGCCGGCCTTCACCGGCGCCGGTCAGAAGTTCAGACTGCGCGTGCAGTACGGCACGCAACGCAAAGATTTCATCCTGATCGTGACGGAGCCGTGGTTTCTCGATCGCCCTTTCTCGCTCAGTGGCCAGGTATTTTACAGCGAGGCGAATTACTTGAGCTCGCTTTATGACCAGCGCGATTACGGATTCGTTCTGGAGGCGCGCAAGCCGGTCAATTCCTATGTGTATGCAACGCTGGGTTACCGTCTGGAAAGGTTGGATATCTTCAATGTTGCTACCAGCATCTCGCAAAACCTTGCCCAGGAGCTGGGCGCGCAGACGAAGAGCCAAATTTACACGAGTGTCGTCTTTGACCGGCGCGATAATCCTTTGCTAACGCGGAACGGCCAGCGCCTAACCATTTCGCCGTATGTGGCCGGCGGACCCCTGGGCGGGAACGACCAGATTTATGGCTGGAACGCGGAAGCGTCCCAATATTTCCACATGTGGTGGGATACGATCCTGCTGTTGAATGGCGAAATCGCAACGGTAAATAATTGGGGCGGAGGCAGCGATGTCCGCATCTTCGATCGGCTTTTCCTGGGCGGCTCAAACAATTTACGCGGCTTTGACTATCGCGATGTCGGCCCCAAGGACTTCAATAAAGAGCCTCTCGGGGGCAAATCAATGGCGCGCACCACGGTGGAATGGACGTTCCCGATTATCGAAAAAGCGCGCGGGGCAATTTTTTACGACATCGGTTTTGTAAACCCCGACGCCTGGGATTTCAGCGAAGAAACGCAGTTCATCCCTGCAAAGCCACGACCAAGCGGCTCAACAAAGCCCCCAAGGGTGCCCATCTCGTATGACAACATCGCCTCCGACTTCGGTTTTGGAATTCGACTTGATTTACCGATCGGTCCCCTGCGTCTCGACTACGGCATTCCCGTGCAAAAAGCTGGGACCACCGGCAGCGGGAAATTTAACTTCAGCGTCGGCTATCAATTTTGAACGAATATTAGTGCTTGCAGTCTAAAGCGTTTCCGACCACCTGTTCTATCTATGCTTATGAAAAAGCTCCTCTCTATCGCCCTGATTTCCCTGCTCGCGCTTCCCGTCGCGGCTTTCGCCCAGGGCACACTCAAAATCGGCACGGTCGATATGCAACGCGCGTTCAAGGAATACAGCAAGACTAAGGACGCGGAGGCGAAAATTAACGAGGCCAAGAACGCCGCCAAGAAAGAGTACGACGATCGAGCCGATGGCTACAAGAAGGCGCTCGATGAAATCAACAATTTGAACAAGCAGCTCGATGCGCCGGCGCTGAGCGCCGACGCCAAGACGCAAAAAGCGAAGGAGCGCGACGACAAGATCGCCACCATTAAGAACATGGAGCGTGAAATCACCGAGTTCCGGCAAACGCGCGAGCGACAGTTGCAGGAGCAGGCGATGCGGATGCGCGAGGGCATCGTGAAAGAAATCACCGACGTAGTGATGGAAAAAGTAAAGGCCAACCGCATGGACCTGGTGTTCGACAAATCAGGCATGAGCCTCAATGGTGTGCCGGTTTTGATGTACGCGCCCGATAATGTCGATTTCACAAACGATATCGTCACCGTCCTGAACAAGCCCGGACGTGCCACCAGCTTAATCCCAAGTGAGAAGACGGCGACAAGCCCTTCCCCAAGCCCCGCGAAAGCTTCCAAACCTTAGCTTCAGCTTCGACAATTCAAGAAACACACGCGGGCCGCGGCGGTGTAGAGACCTTGCTTTGCGAGGCGCGGCCCAAGGGTGATTTTTTTTGATCGTGTTGTTTACCCGCGCGTCGCGCTGCTCGGAGAGCGGCGGCTACAACTCTGCGAGACGCAGCGGCGCGTTTTTACCTAGGCGTTCCGCCGGGATCGCCCTGCTTCTTCTTCTCGCTTCGTGCTTCACCCCGAAAGCTTTCGGGGGAAACTGGCAGTCAACCCTCACCAAAGATCCACCTGGCACTTTCCCCGAGCTGCGACCACTCCGCGCCACCTATCATTTCGGCTGGGCTGGATTCACCGCGGCTACTGGCGAAGTCCATTTTGCAAAACCGTCCGAAAGCCGGTTCGAACTCGAGGCAACAGCGCGCACGACCGGCTTCGTCCGCGCCTTATGGAAATTGGACGTGAATTATCACGCGCTCGCCGACGCGGAAACGCTGCGCCCAGTCGAAACCAGTCAGACCGAGAGCTATCGATCAAAAAAAATTACCACGCATCTCACTTTCACCGCCAAGGGCGTCACGCGCGAGAGGACTGAAGGTCGAACCAGCTCTGAGCGAGCAAAAAGCCGTGAGTTTAATTTTCCGAATCTATTCGATTTGCACTCGGCTCTGCTTTATTTGCGCAGTCAACCGCTCGGCGATGGTAGCGTCCACCGGATCGTCGTTTATCCCGCAACTTCGGCTTATCTTGCCACCGTCGCCGTAATCGGCCATGAAAAAATCTCGGTGCGCGCCGGCACTTACAACGCAATCAAACTCGATTTGCAGCTCCACCGACTCGGCAAGAATCTCGAATTGCAACCGCACCGTAAATTCCGGCACGCTACCATCTGGGTGTCTGACGACTCCGATCGCATCCTCCTGCGAACCGAAGCGCAAATTTTTATCGGCACCGTTTTCGCCGAATTGCAGTCGGTCCGCTTCGACAGCGCAAAATCGTAGTTAGAAATGGTTTCACACTCCGCCATCATGTTCTCGACATTCCAGTGCGACCGGGATTGGCGTCGGTCACGGCTCTGACATTCGCGAACGGAGAGCTGGCACGGATCAGTTCTTGATCCAGGTCGATATCTACGGCCGAATCCATTCGCCGCGTACGGGTGGCTCCCATTCGGGACGGGGCCGCACGACTCGCCGACGTGGAGTGAAGACCGGCGTGTGCGCGCTGGGTAACAACTCAAGCGCGGCAAGCGTTTCCAAATTGAACCGGCCTGTAACCGGAAGCCCAATGCGCGCCTGATAGGCGCGCAGCGAAAATTCCATGGCCGAACCATAAACTCCATCGATCTCGCCACGGTAAAGATCGTGCCGCGCCAGCGCGATTTGCGCAGAGACCACGACATTGCGTTGCACATCGGGCGACGCATTCTCGTAAGGCGTGCCGGCGAACAACCCGTCCGCTGGAGGCGCAACGGTCGCCTGATCGACAGGCGCAGTTTGTGGCGAGGATTCATCGCGTAACTCGGACGCGCCCGCATTTGCCGGCGGAGTGCGCGTCGCGGCCGGTTGCGGAGAAGCAGACGGAGCGCTGCCGAGCAAGCGAAGGGTTTCCTCGTTCAGCTCACCGGTAATTTGCAAACCGTGGCGGATTTGAAAGCGCCGAATCGCGGCAGTCGTATCCGCGTTTTTCTCGCCTGTGATTTCTCCGTAATAAAAACCCTGCTCTTTCAGCGCCTGCTGCGCGCTCTCGATGCTTTGGTCCGCGCGAATCGCTGCAACGGAAACAATCAAAATCAGAATGGCAATCTTAATCCTCATCTCGATGTTGATGGTTTGACGCTGCCATGAGCCGATTATTCGGCGCCTTCCGGCGCAGTGACGGCGAGCGTCGTTTGGCGCTCTTTTAACAGATCGCGATAACGAATAATACCTTCGCTGATCGCCGCCGCCATTTGCTCACGATAATCATCGCTGGCCAGTTTTGCCATGTCCTCCTTGTTGGTGAGAAATCCTCCTTCCACCAAAACCGCAGGGTGCCGCACATTCACAATC
>Ga0193729_1000312_pt1 | contig 24711 bp, 20 predicted proteins | sample U1c2metaG_FD_143036 | JGI IMG/M metagenome (GOLD analysis project Ga0193729, IMG submission 143036) | Soil microbial communities from a riparian zone of the East river system, Colorado, United States - U1c2 | ecosystem: Environmental > Terrestrial > Soil > Riparian zone | place: USA: East River...
AACGATCATCGCGCTGAAGTCCCAGGATATTTTGTAATGAGTTGCGCCTCTGGCGCAGCACATAGCGGTAAGCCTCTGGCTTACCGTTGGATTCCATCCAAGAGTCAGGAGGCTCCGCCTCCGCTTCTCCATCTAATCCGATCAAATATCCATTCGAAGCGGTTCATCCTCGAGAATTCCGCCGCTCCAATATCGAATACTCGACCATCTATATTCTTCAGGCCGTTCGACCAGATTGGCTCGCACCGGATTCCGATGAGTGTAATGAACTCGTTGCATCAACATCTTCTCAGTCAATAACAGACGCGCGTCGGGATGGTGGTCCCACAAAGAATGTTTGTAACGTCTTGGTCCTATTCCATGCCTCAGTTTCTTCAACGAGGTTTCATAGTTATTCAGTTTCAGATAATCGATTACGCGCCGGCTCACAATTCCATTGATGAACTGAAGAGTTCGCGAGGGCGAAAGAGCCGAATCGCTGATCACGTGCAGATGGTCTGGCATGATGACGTAAGCATAGAGCGCAAACCCACCAGAAAGCCGTGCTTCATCCATCGCTGCACAAGTTACACGCTTGATTTCGTCTGTGCGGAAAACCGGAAAGCGATCTTTTGCTACGGAGGTTAGGTAGTAACAGGGGTTGTCACGGGAGATCGTATGCATGGCCCAATCATAAATGGGCCTTCAAGGTAAAAGTTTTTGCAAGAGCCGAGGCGTAGCCTCGAATAAGAGAAAAGACCTGGCCGGTAAGCCGTAGGCTTACCGCTTTGTGCTGCGGCAGAGCCGCTACTCGATGCGGCAAAACCGCACTCCCTTACATAGATCCACTCAAATAGATCCACTCATCACTTCGGCGGCGCTTTCTTATAAATCTGAAAATAGAGCAGGTTCGCGTTGTTCGGATTTAACGTTCGCAGCTTTTCATACTGCCGGGTCGCTGCCTTCTTATCACCGTTCATCAAATAATCAACGCCCAGGTTGTAATAAGCGCCGCCGTAGTTCGGGTTTAATCGCACAGCTTCTTCGTGCGCTACGATCGCCTGTTTCCATTTGCCGAGGTTTCCGTACGCAACCCCCAGATTGTTCTGGGCGGCCGGCCAATCAGGCTTTAGTTGAATCGTCTGCTGCAACTCGGTGAGCGCTTCCTGGTTCTGCTTCAGATGGCTGTAGCTGATGCCGAGATTGAAATGACCTTCCGGCAAAGACGGCTTTAATTGGATCGCTTTCTTGAGCGGATCGATTGCGGCACTGTAAGTTCCGAGATTGTTATAGGCCCAACCAAGATTACTGTACGCCTCGGCATAGTCCGGCTTCAGTTCGATCGCGCGTTTGAATGCGACCACCGCGTCAGACCATCGCTTGCTCTTGCCGAGCGCGTAACCCATGTTGTTGTTGGCTTCGGCATTGTTGCCATCCAAACGAACCACTTGCCGGTAAGCTTCGACGGCTTCCGGATAGCGGCCGAGTTTGTCGTACACCAGAGAGAGGTTGCTGTAGGTTTCCAGCAGGTCCGGTTTGATCGCGACCGCATGTTTGTAAGCGTCCGCCGCCTCAGCGAGTTTGTTCAGTTGCCGGTACGCGTCGCCGAGATTGCTGTAAGCCTCGGCAGAATCTGCTTTAAAACTGATCGCCTGGTGATAATGACCGATCGCCTCCTCATAATTGTTCGCGTTGTAAGCCGCGGCGCCTTGATCATAGTAAGCAAGGCCCAGTGAGTTTCGTGTTTCCGCGTCGGTAGAGTTCAATTCGTTCGCGCGCTTGAGCGCCGTGATCGCATCTCCCGAATTATTCTTGTGCAAGTACGCGATACCCAGCGCGCGATACGCGTCGGCCCAGTCCGCTTTCAAAGAGATCGCTTTATTGTCGGCCGTGATGGCGTCGTCATAACGGCCGAGGTTGAAATACGTTTCGCCGAGATTTAGATAAGCGTCAGCGTAATCAGCGCGCAGCTTGATTGCTTGTTGATAAGCCGTGGCGGCCTGGTCGTATTTGCCCGCATCGAAAAAATCATCGCCTTGTTTGTTATAGGCCTCAGCGTCCATTGCGGGCCGCGCGCTACCCGCGCGATTGCTGTTCGTGTTGCCGCCGGAATTTCCCGAGTTCCCGGTATTGCCCGAACGATTGCCAGCAGTGTTTGTTCGCGGATGAGCAGAACGAACCGAACGAGCGACAGTCTTCTTCTCTGGAGCTTTGTTTACGTGCGGCTTGCTTTGCGCCGGAGTGAAGATGCCTTTGCCCAGTTTCGCTTCGACGTCCGCGCTTGCCAGTAACACGCCGGCGCCGCCGGTAATGTCTTGCGCGATCACCGCGGCGTAGGCAAGCAAAAGCGCCAGTCCGGTGGCGGTCACCCGAGACGATATTGAAGGCTTGGTCATCGTTCTACTCCTGTTTGGCAAAGTGCAAGGCACGTGCAGAGTTTAGTCAGGCACGCTCTTGACCACAAGTTATCCGTTCGAGTAGTAGTGTCCCAGGATTGTGTTGGCAGGTCGCAAGCGGGGCACTAGCCCGACTGTGAGGGGTAATCAGATAGCTGGCTCACCCGCCACGTCAGAACGAGAAGAGCGCGCGGAGCGCGCGACGGCATAAAGCCCGGGGCGTAAGCCCCGGGATCGAATGCACAAGGATGGCCTCGCCCGCGGAGCGGGCGACAGAGTTCATGATTGGCGGTTTTCGCAAAATGATCGATCTTCGATATCACGAAATTGAACATACGAATGGTTCCGTTAAAGGCTGTCGCCCGCTCCGCGGGCTCGACCTATTTTTCGATCTCGATCCTGGGGCTAACGCCCCAGGCTTTATGCCGGCGCCCGCTCCGCGGGCTAACATGGCAAGAAGGAAAAGATATCTCAAAGCGGCCGTGCTATGTCTCGTGATTTGGGTGTCCGGCACCTCGGCGCAACAGGAGTTCCTGCCGTCACCACCCGCTGATCATTCCTTGATCTATGTCCTCGATCAGCAGAACAAATTAATTTCACTGCCGTTTGAAACCGCGACGACGCCGTTGCGAGCAGAGCAGGTCGCCAGGAGCACAAGCACGAGTTACCTCGAACTAAAGGGCGAGCATTCCGCGACTGTTCTTTTACCAACGCAGCGAATTTTTCTGTTTACGATTGATCGAGGCGGCGCCCATCCGCCGCTCCTGGTTTGGCTGACGCCTCATCGCGGCGCGCGGCGGGTGACCGCAATTGCCCAACGCGGTCTGGCAGGGTTCGCGATTTCATCAGATGAAATTGTGCGACCGATTCCGCGCAGCCTGACGAAAAACGGCGACGAAGTTTTCATGGAGCTGCGTCCGCGCGTTTCGCTCATGCCGGGAGAATATGCGATTATTGGCAATGACCTGACTCGGGTCGCAACGTTTCGCGTGTTAGCGGCTACAGATTAGTTTTAGAAAGCAGGGTTTACGTGGCTTCATCGAAAGATTCTTTACCAATAGAGAACAGTCAGAGTTCCGCTCTGGATTCCAAAGCAGAAGCTCCCGATGCCAAAGCGAAGGACTCGTTTTGGACTCCGGGTCGCATTGCGATCACTCTGATCGCGCTGGCGCTGATCGTCTGGTACGGCATTGCAGAGTGGAAGTCCAAGGGAATCCAGACTGCCGGCGAACCTTTGGTGAAGACGATGCCTGGAAAGGCGCCTGCAATTACCGCCCCTCCTGCACCGCTGGTTGTGCCATTGTCTGACGAGCTTCGCAACACGGCCCTGCAAACGCTGGATGGAAGTTCAGTGAAGCTTTCGGATTTTGCGGACAAGGTGGTCGTGCTGAACATCTGGGCCGTCTGGTGTGGTCCATGTCGTTTAGAGATGCCGGAACTGATCAAGATGAGTAACGAATATAAGGCGCGGGGTCTGGTTGTCGTGGGGGTCGCAACCTCTTACAACGAAGACAAGCCACAGGTTAAAGAGTATGTTCAATCGAAAAATGTTCCTTACAAGGTGATTTTTGACGATGGCACCCTGGAAGCTTCGCTGGTGGAACTGGTTCACGCGCAGTCAGTGATACCGCAAAGCTTCATCATCTCGCGCGACGGCCGGATCGTGAGGCATTTCCAGGGTTTTAGTCCGGCCTCGACGCCGCAGTCCATGCGACAGGCGATTGAAAATGCCTTGAATGATTAAGGCAGGGCGTGAAGATCAGTGAGCAGTGAGCGGTGAGCAGTAGTAAAGGTCAGTGCCACCTGCGATAGCGGGCGGGTAATTTCAACCGGAAACGAAGAGGCATTCATTGTCATCAGGCGTAGCAGACGTAAAACAGAGACTTCAGACTGAACTCGACGAGCTCGAGTCCGAGCTGCGCGTTCATCTGCCTAAAGAGATCAAACGCGCGCTTGAGTTTGGCGATTTGCGAGAGAACTCGGAATACCAGACGGCACTGCAACGCCAAACGATGGTCAAGGCGCGCATCCGCGAGCTGCGCCAGCGCATGAGCGAAGTTGCTTCGATCGATCTCTCGAAAATTCCGCGCGATAAAGCGTCCTATGGTTCGACGCTACTGCTTTACGACTCTGAGCGCGAAGAAGAAGTGACCTACCGTCTGGTTACGCCTGAAGAAAGCGACCCGGCGGCTGGTTTCATTTCCACTGTGTCGCCGATCGGCCGCAGCTTGATGGGCAAACAAGAAGGCGATGAGGTCGTCGTCAGTATTCCCTCAGGTTCCCGCCGTTTTGAAATCAGAAAACTCACCACGCTTCACGATCAACCGGAGTGATCCGTACTGGCCCGGATAGACGCGGATAGAAAATACGGTAGCCACGAAAAAGCACAAAAGGCACAAATTGAGAGCGGTTATCTCTCTTGTGCTTTTTGTGCCTTTTTGTGGCTCAGTTGGTTTCATAGCACTCGAGCAACTCTCCAACCCGATCATCCTCGGGCCGTCTAAAATCAGAATACCAGCGACCCGCATTGATAAATTCCTCAGGCTGCATCAAGCAAATTAGATCATCAAAGAGCGGCGCGATTATTTGATAGCCTTCGCGTGATGAAACCGGGACCGCGCCGATCATGCGCTTCGGCTTTGTGCTACGCACGGCCCGCGCGGCGACCCGCATCGTTGAGCCAGTCCGAATCCCGCAATCAACCACGATTACGGTCCGGCCGGTGACGGCGATCGGCGCGCGCCCGCGGCGGCAAAGTTGTTCGCGTTGGCCCAGGCCTTCGATGGCTTCGCTGAGAAAATGATCGAGCGGTGTCGCTGGTGTCTGGGCTAAGGCGATCTCATCGTCAAAGAACGTCGCACCCGCGACGTTGACGGCGCAGATGTGTGAGCCAACTTGGTCGCCAACCAACAGTCTGCGAATGAGAATGAGATCGAGCGGCGCGCTTAGAAACTTTGCGACTTCGCGCGCCACGGGAACGCCGGCTAACGCCACCCCGAGTACGATTGCGTCAGGATCATTTTTGTACTCAGCCAGGCGCGGCGCGAGCTCACGGCCCGCCGTGCTCAGATTTGGGAAAGGGGATGGCTGCTTGAGCAAATCGTTTCTCCTATGCGAGGATTGCCGGCGCTGTGCCGCAAATCAGATATTTGATCTCGCGACGCCAACGGACTAAGCGCAAGCACGAGAGGTCTCTATGCCGACTGACATGACCGAACAAGAATTTTCACGACATCTCAATTCGACGTTCCAGCTAAATCTTGAAGACCACGACATGGAGTTGAAGCTGGTTGAAGTCAAAGCGTACGCGCCCGGAAAGAATGAGCAAGCCGGCATGGAGCGCTTCTCAATTTACTTTGACGGCCCGCCAGATCGACGGCTGCCCCAGGGACTCCATCATCTCGAACATGCAGACATGGGAGGTCTCGATCTCTTCCTGGTGCCAATCGCCGGCGATGAAAAAAAGTTTCGCTACGAAGCGGTCTTTAATTACTTCAAAGATTAATCCACAGATTACACAGATTACACAGAAGCGGATGAGACTTCTGACTCGGCTCTCTAATTTCCTTATCTGTGTAATCTGCGTAATCTGTGGATTCCTATTCCGACTTCCACTCCATGTGTTTGTACGCACCTATCTCTTCAATCACCACGAAACCGAGCCGCTCATAGAAACGAAGCGCGTCCGTATTCATAACGAATACATAGTGCCGCAACGCCTTCCTACTCTGTTTTGCTTCGTCGATCAGACTGTTCAATAACGCTCGCCCCACGCCACGATTCTGAAACTCGGGCAGCACCATGATGTCGAGCAAGTGAATTTCCTCGTCGTCTCTGCCAATCCAAATTCTTCCCGCGGGTTGGTCATCAACCAGGATTACGGCGTACTCGGCATCAGGAAAGCGCACGTCGTATTCGCGGCGCTGGAGATCGAACTGCCACTTCACGAAAGCTTCCCGTTGTCCTTCCTGCCACTGCGCCTGGGCGAGTTCTTCGGCGCGGCTGCTGTCGTAAACAAACAGCAGAAGTGCTTCGTCGTCTGCGGTCACCGCGCGCAGTGTTAGTCTTTCACCGTTTGGCAGGGATGTTTGCTGTTCGTTTAGTGTCATCGGGAATTCGGATCTACATAGGAATTTAATCAAAGTTGATTGAAACTTGAACGAAAAGATAATAGACTGCTTCGCGTCAAAGAGAAATTGGAGCGGACCCTTACATCCGCCCCGGCCACGAGACCCGCCTCTGCCGGTTATGATTCAGGAGACAAGGTGTCCAATTCAAGAAGAACATTTTTAAGGACCGGATTACTGGCGGCGTTGTTCGCAGCCGTTCCGCTCAAGCACGTGCTCGGGCAGACTTTTAAGGAACGCGACGGAAATCCGGGAGAGACGCCGGTAACCCAAACTGATCCACTCGGCAATTATTCAAAAGCTGCCTTTACGTCTTATCTGAATTCGATCTTTCAGCTCCAAACTTCCTTTGGTATTGTCGCGGCGACGCTTACGAAAGTCGATGACATGCCGGCGCCCAGGGGCGGTGAATGCTTTACGCTTTTGTTTCGCGGCGGCAGTCGCGCGCTGCCGCAAGACACATATATGATCACGCATCCGGCGCTTGGAACATTCGCGCTACTGCTGGTGCCCGCCGGCGTCGATGCAAACGGCGCGCAAGGTTATTTAGCAACCCTGAATCGACTTTCACCTGCGGACTTCGCTAATTTGTCGGCGCCTTCAAGGTCTACCCGAACTGCTCCGGCCATTACCGCGCCACCCGCAACTATCGCGCCTTCGCCCGTGGTTACTCCAACTGTCGCGCCGGTAACACCGGTCGTCCCGGTCGTCACTCCGGTGATCCAATCAACGCCCGTGCGCAAACCAGCGAAACACCGGAAGCGAAAGCCATTGCGGAAGAGTGATGATAACGGGCGGACTAACTTAATTCGTTAAGCTGCATGGCTTGTTGCTTAGTCCCAAATCACCGTTGTCCGACTTACAGTCTTAACTAACCTCACCTGAAACTCGCTTCGCTTGTAAAAGATTTTCGGGATTATATACTTGACATACCCGCCTGAAGATTTAGACTAGAACGCGACGTGACAGGTTGGGGTTGGGGGTTGGATTTGCCCGAAATTGACTAATTTCTCTCCAGCCCCCAAAATAGAAAAGGCTTGACATCTACCGCTAAACGGGGTAGAGAAGCCGGACAGAATTTAACCAGAATGAATAAATTCAACGACGATACTTGTTTTCTTTTTGCTGATCCAAGTTTCCTTTCGGGTTTCGCTACAGTGTTGGACGCGGGCGGCAAATTGTTGACCTACAACGAATCGAAGAACGGACAAGAGGCTGACAATCGCGCTCTCGCTAGTGACTGGGCGATTGTTGGTAATCACATTAAGCACGCTGCTGAAGCCCTTGAAAAAGAAAAAGAAGCAGCATAATTACACTTCGCAACCGCAACACCCTGCGGTTATGGCAAACAAAAATCTCCAACGACATCAAGGCTCGGTTGAAATAACTGAGGCTAGTTTTAGAGGCCCGATTCCTCCGCCTGCTATTCTTCGAGAATACAACGAAGTGATTCCTGACGGAGCAAATCGAATTCTAACGATGGCGGAAACTCAATCTGCTCATCGCATTGGCTTAGAGCGACGAGTCATTGTCGGAGACGACGTTCGCGCCTATCTAGGGCTGGGCACGGCCTTCATAATTGCTATGTTTGGCCTGTACTTGTCCTATCGCGTAATTATGGCTGGGCATGATGTAGCGGGAGCTGCATTGGGGGCGGTTGAGCTTGCGAGTCTTGTAAGTGTTTTTGTATATGGATCGCGGACCCGGCGACGAGAACTAGCACGCAGAGAAGAAAAGAATCAGGCTCTTACTCGAAGAAAATAAACCTAACTATTTCTTGTCCTTAGCTAGCCTCTTGCGAGCTTTGTGTGCTTTCTGTTTTGGCTGAGGTTTGACCGCTAGTAAGCCTCTCATGGCTTCTGACGGCTTCAGCGGGTACAAGCTGATAGGCATGGCGTTCTTAGGTTGGTCTGCTTCTTTCATTCCCTGCATTCTACCATTGATGTAAAATCACTTCACTCAATTTCGCCGCGCCTTAACCCTGTCCGGCCAGATAGGGGACAAGTTGCGATTTCCTGAACGCTTCAGGCGCGGCGATTACTTATTCAGGAACGGCTAACAGGAAAGCCAATGGCAAAACGCAAGAGTCAGCGCCCTAAGCCGGGCTCAGAACGCACTCGTCAATTCTTCAGTAACCTCGAACAGTACGATGATTTCACTCGCCATAGTTTACAGGACTTTCCCCTGCACTTACCCTCTCAGTTCTCGCTGAAGATAGGACAGGTCACGGTCGGGAGAGTATCTGTGGACTGGACAGAGATTCGCGCTACAACTCTCGGTCAAATACTCGCAAACATTAAGTCAGTGCCTCTTGAGCAGTCTCCGTTTCACTGGTTGGATTATTTAGCTTCGCCGAAATCATCTGAGAAGGAGAAATCAGATATCCTATTCGTCTTATTTGGAACTCTCATGTATATGTGTGAGCACCTTCCAGAAAAAATGAACTCGGCTAACATGGCATTGTGGCTTGAAGCCGGGCAAAATGTTGTCATCGTTCGAGGGAAAGTAGCCGGGCGAACCGATATTCCGTCTCCGACTGAGTTCGCGAAATGGATAGCCAAACTTGAAAAAGACGCCACTAAACGGCGACTACCGGAACCTCGCGGCGGGGACAAGAAAACTAAACCGGACTGGAAAAGTCCCGCAAGCCTGGAAGCTTATGCGCGTCGGGTCGAGGATCTAAAGCCCTTAGTGCGCCAGCTAAAACATGTTTTCTCGGAATGCCTCGAAGATGAAGGCTGGATAACAGATTTGAAGGCTGACCGGACTTACTTAGCACTGTCTCAAGGGATTCCGGAGAAGGCTCTTAAGTGGGCTATAACGCGGACGGCTGACGGAAATGCGAGCGAGGCTGAGCGAGAGCCACAAGCCATTGCTTGTGAAATGGCGCGGCAAGAATTGAACCTAACGTTCATTGAGATGCCCACGCAACAGGAAAAATACCGGGCTGGCAAGGCGCTAATTAGAAAATCCCGCTCCCCGTCTAGGGAATCCTCGGAATCAAATTAACGTGATTTGATACCGAGGATCGTCTTGTCAACAAACTATCCACCATCGATCCCCCTAGCTTCCGCACTATCGGGTTAATCTGATTCCATCCCGTCCGTTTCAGGTCTTAATCTTGGGATTGTGAGAAGTGAGGAACGATTCCATGTATGGCCGCGAGCGCCCCCAAAAACGAAACCCGGATTTTCATCCGGGCCTCGATTCGTTTGCGGGTGTGGCGGAACTGGTAGACGCTCTTGCCTAGGCAGCTTGTGGTTGTTTCCAACCGTGCGGGTTCGAGTCCCGTCACCCGCACCATTCTAACCTAGTTTTCTTTCTTAGCGATAGGATCGTGAAGCATCAACCGCTTGCCGTTGAATCCCTGCAACGCGACTTCACGGCGATCACTATCAGTCAGCTTGCGAGCGTTGTATCTGAAATCAAACTCTGCAAGGTAGCGATGAAGATGTTGCTTGCTGACGTGATGATACGTTCCGTTGATTCCGCGCTTGAGGTTTCCGAAAAAGCCTTCAATCGTGTTGGTCGTGATGCAGACACCATCATCCCAGCGGACATATTCTTTTGCGGTGTGGTCAACAACTGAATGCTTGCGAATCTTACCTAGACCTTTTGCCCGTGATGCTGCGTCAGTGATTACGTGGGCATCTTCGACGCACAACTCCTCTACAGTCTGCTTGAGGTTCTCACCCGTCACTCGATCCACATAACGCGATCTAACGCGTCCGTCACGCTGTAGGATTGAAACCACGGCCAACTTATCAGCGACCGGGCCAAGGCGATCCTTTGCGCGGACGCCTTGCTTGACTGCATGAGCATGAGTTACCCGTCGCTTGCCGCCGATATAAACCTCGTCCATTTCGACAATGCCGGACAGCTTAGAGGCGAGAGGTTCCTGAGACATTCCGTAACGGATGCGGTGACACATGAACCAAGCTGATTTATAAGTGACACCTAGCATTCTATGAATCTGATGCGCGCTCATTCCTTTCTTAGAAGCGCAGAAAAGATGCACGGCGATCACCCATTTGTTGAGCGGGATATGCGAATCTTCGAAGATGGTTCCGACCGTAACGGTGAACGGCTTGCGGCATCCGGCGCACTTCCACAGACCTTGACGCGGCTTGCGATTCCGGCGCGCTTTCAGTTCACCCTTGGTTTGATATTCGGCGACAATCGCTCGCGGCTTTGGAGTGATTTTGTACGCTTCGCCCACGAGTCCACAGTGCGGACATTCCGGGCCTTCCGGCCAGCGCTGTTTCTCAAGATACTCTCTGGCAGCTTCTACCGTGCTAAACCGTTCCATCAAGTCTGCTAGGTTCATGACTGTTTCTCCCTACAGTCTGAATCCTAACAAATCGACTTGGGTATGTCAAGTATATAATCCCGAAGATTTTGCTTGCATTCTTCCCAGCTTGCGATTAGAATCCGCCGCACTTCAACTTCAGGCGCTTAAGATCTTCGTTCCACTTGCTGTCGTTATTGCCTGATCAAGGTCTTTCGTAACAGTCGGGCTTTACTGCTTGACTCAACTCCAACATCGATCAAATGGAGTAGAAAACTATGTCAACCCCTTTCATGGGAGAAATTAAATTTGTCAGCTTCAACTTTGCGCCGAAAGGCTGGGCGATGTGCAATGGACAGTTGTTGCCGATCAACCAGAACCAGGCGCTCTTCTCAATCCTCGGCACCACCTATGGAGGGGACGGCCGCGTGAACTTTGCCCTACCTGATTTTCGGGGCCGTGTGCCGGTGCACCGTGGTGACGGAATTACCCAGGGCCAAAGCGGAGGACAAGAGTTTCATACGGTAACCATGTCAGAGATGCCGGCGCATAATCACTTCGCGACCGCGAGCAATCTCGCCGACGGCAGTAACGTGAATACTCCGAGCGGCAGCATTCCAGCTAACTCAAGTGTTAGTCCTTACCGTAGTTCGATCAACACCACGCTGGCCCCGAACTCGGTTACCAACTTCGGCGGTAGTCAGCCACACGAGAATCGACAGCCCTATTTGGTCATCAATTTCATTATCGCTTTGCAAGGTATTTTTCCGTCGCAAAACTAGAAGGAGTGAATCATGGGAGAACCTTACGTTGGCGAGATTAGAATGTTCGCCGGTAATTTTGCCCCCGCTGGTTGGGCCCTTTGTCAGGGACAGTCGATGCCAATCTCCGAGAACGACACGTTGTTCAATTTGATTGGGACAACCTACGGCGGGGATGGGCAAGAGACCTTTAATCTGCCGAATCTGTCGGGCCGCGTTCCTGTGCATATGGGGAAAGGGCCTGCCGTCAGTCAGACCTATCAAATCGGTGAAAGCGCGGGAGTTGAAACCGTTACGCTGACCGCGCAGCAGACCCCAATACACAACCACGCCTTGACGGCCTCAACTGACTTTGGGCAGAGCCCACAGCCGCAAGACAACGTATTTGCGCAGCCCACCACCGGGAAGATGTATACCGGCTCCGGACAGTCGCCGCTCGTAAGTCTTGCGGCCACGATGTTGTCTCCGGTCGGCGGGAATCAGCCACATGAAAATATGCAGCCGTACCTGTGTATCAACTTCATCATCTCACTCTTTGGTGTCTATCCCAGCCCAACTTAAAAGGAGGCTCAAGAAAAATGTCCGATCCATTTGTAGCTGAAATCAGAATGTTCGCCGGCAATTTCGCGCCGAAAGGCTGGGCCACCTGCGATGGGCAGTTGCTGCCGATTTCCCAGAATACTGCCCTGTTTTCGTTGTTGGGCACGACTTATGGTGGTGACGGAAAATCTACTTTCGCGTTGCCAGACCTGCAGGGTTCCGTTCCCCTTGGCCAGGGTCAGAGTACCACTGGCACCGATTACTTCCTCGGTCAGCAATCCGGAACAGATAATGTAACTCTGTTGCAAACCGAGATGCCGGTTCACACCCACAATGTGCAGGCGTATAGCGACGACCCCGCGGACGTTACGGTGCCAGGGCCAAACGTGATCCTTGGATTAGCGCAGGCATTGACCCCTTATCGGCCGACCCCATCGAATACCAATATGAATTTTCAGGAGGTGACGGTGGCCGGTAGCAGTCTTCCGCACAACAACATGATGCCCTACCTGTGCGTGATTTTCATTATAGCCATGCAGGGTGTTTTCCCGCCGCGAGGCTGATATGCGTGAGCAGTAAGTCAGCAGGCGTTGAGCAGCTGCCGCCGGTGCGATTTCATCATCGCGCCGGCGGTTTTGTTTTTGGCGTTTGCCGGAAAGCTGGAACTGACCCGCTGCTCGTGGCATGATACGTCATATGAAATTGGCTCGGATTATTATCTGTGTATTGGGAGTGTTGAGTAGCGCATGCAAGCTGGAAACGTCTTCGGCCACGCCGAACGGCAACGTTAATGCTAACGCCAGCGCGAATCAGACGGCCAATCTGAACCCTTCGAATCAACCGGCGAATACCAACTGCCAGCTCTCGATGGCCGGCGCCCCGAACATCAAAGGCCTCAAACTCGGCATGACGCCTGACGAGGTGCTGGCATTATTTCCGGACAGCAAAGAGGACGAGGAAGTCCGGAAACATCTGTCTCAACCGCCCAGCCAATTCGGCGTCTCCGATTTCATCATTCGCCCCGAAAAGTTCGGATCGAAGGACAAGTTTAAGGACGTAACGCAAATCACTTTCAACCTGCTCGATGGCCGCGTCTCCGCATTCACCGTTGGCTTCAATGGCCCAGAGTATCCACATGTCGATCAATTTGTCGCAAAATTCATTGAGGGAACCAACCTGCCGCCGGTCGACCAGTGGCAAGGCTATGAAGGAATGGACAATCAATTGAAGATGCTGGCCTGCAAAGACTTTGAAGTGCGCGTTTTCATCGGCGGAGAGGGCGGCAAGCTTAATTACGTCTTAATGCGTGATTTGGAAGCTGATAGGAAGTTGAAAGATCGTAAGAAGAAAGCCCGAGAGTCGGCGACCCCGAGTCCGTGATCAAAAACAGTAGGCAGTGAGCAGTAGGCAGTCGCGCAGCAGCGTAGCACATGGAGGAGATCGCCCTCGTTAGAATTTTTTTTGGAGTGCGGTAACTTGTTACCGCTTTGCTTTGCCGGCGTGACAAAAAGCGGCGACAAGTCGCCGCACTCCATATGACTAGATTGCATCAATCGACGCTCACGTCATTTCGATATGAGTCCTTCTTGAGCCGATCCAAACAGCACTCGTTTTGATTTTCAGCTTCCTTCACCAGTGACGAACCCTCGTCGAGGGCCACGGAACCTTCGTTAGAGAGTTGACAGTCTTTGTGCAAAGCCCAGAGACCTTCCTCGGGAACTGATGAGTTCCCGTCCAGCGCCGACGAATCTTCGTTGAGAGCTGACGAAGCCTCGTCGGAGCTGACGAACCCTCGTCGGGAGCGGACGAACCCTCGCCGGGAGCGGACGAACCCTCGCCGGGAACGGACGAACCCTCGCCGGGAACGGACGAACCCTCGCCGGGAACGGACGAACCCTCGTCAATGCCTGGCGAATGCTGGTCCAGGACTCACGAACATTCCTAAGAAAACCTTGCAAGCTCGACAGAAGTGAGATATAAGGCAGCTTGCAACTAACCTCGCAAACGGGCTGTTAGGCAGCCTTCGATCCAAGGAAATCCGCCGGCAGACTCAAAACTTAAGCTGACGGATTACGCGATTCACGCCACCGGCAACGCCGAGTGGATAGGCCTCAACTTCTTGCCCACAAAGGAGAAATCTCTATGTCTACAAAAATATCACTAAGCTTCGCAGAACTTTCGGACACAGAATTGGACAATTTCGCGCAGGGTGTCATCGATGCATTGACCGGTAACGCTACCTATCCAACGCCGCCCGTGACGCTCGCAAACCTGCAAGCCGCCGTCGATGATTACACCGCTAAGATGGCTGCGGCGCAAACAGGTAGCAGAGCCGATCGGGCCGCCAGGAATAATTCGCGGCAGGTACTAGTAGAGATGCTGCGAAAGGTGGCGACCTATGTCCAATTGATGTGCAACAACGATCCGGCGCTCTTGCTCACTTCCGGCTTTGAAATGCAGAGTACTAATCGGGCATCGGTGGAGTTGGAAAAGCCACAGGCGCTAAGAATCAAAAACGGCGTCGCGGCCCAACTGGTCGCGCGTGTCGATGCAGTTAGGAATGCGAATACGTATGAAGCCCGGGCTAAGACCGATGATGGCGATTGGCTGCCGAGTATCTTCTCCGGTAGTTCCCGACGCATCGTCTTTAGCAACCTGACATCCGGGAAAGTCTATACGATCCAGGTGCGCGCGCTCGGCGGGTCAACCGGACATTCGGATTGGAGCGATCCAAGTTCGCACATGGCGATGTGACCTTTCCTTTTCGACGAGGGCGACTATAACTGGTCGCTCTCAATTCCAGTCCGCAGGGTTGCAGAAAGTGGCCGGTGGTCGAAGCGTAGCGTAGACCACCGGAGACCTGGTGAAAAATGATTTGCACCCCGGAGGGGTGCCGGAAGTCTTGCACTCCTTCGGAGTGCGGACCGCTCGTCTAACCCGTTCCGGTGGTCTGGCGACCACCGGCTACTATCTGCCAGCCCTGCGGGCTGACGTTAACGATCCGCGACCGCTTTCGATTACCCGGCGCATTGCAAAGCACATTTCTCTCTCGTTTTTTCCCTCCGTCGCGTCCAAATCACGACTTTTACATTGACCTTATTTTTATTGTGTATTAGTCTTGTCGCTCATCTGAAAGGAAGTGGGCTTCTTTTCTACCCCGATTTGATCTCAACGCGACCTAACGGATTGGCCTCAGATTTAATTTCGTGAAGCAATTATCCCCCGGTAATACATCCAATAACTTGCGAGTATTCTTCGCTTGCTTACTCTCATTTAATATCTTCATCACTCCGATTGCCGCTATCGCAGCCACCATAAAGGCGAAGTCAGAAGTCAGAAGTCAGAAGTCAGAATCGAATAAAGCAGCCGCTGATGATGTGTTCGCGAAGCCGCTCGTAGAGTTGGCCAAACCGGAGTCTGCTGCTGCAGCGCCTGCGCCCGCAGCGTTACCCGCGCCAGCGCCATTGCCTGCCGCTCCGCCGGTAGGAAGCGTGACTTCGAGTCTGACGGCGAGTCTGTTAGCGGCGAATGGCGGCGTTGACGCCGACAGCGATGGCAAAGCCGATCCGGGCGACACGATTGCCTACACCTTGTCGCTGTCGAACACGAGCGGCGCCGGCGCTACGGGATTGGCGATCGCCAACCCGCTTGATTCACATACCACTTTGGTGCCGGGATCACTTAACAGCACGCCGGTGGCTTTCGATCAATCAGTTTCACTTAATGAAGACGGGACGCTGGTCATCACGCTGCAAGGTCAGGATCCTGACGGCAGCAACATTACCTTCAAGAAATCCGACGGCACCGCGTTCCCCGTCAACCCAACCACGATAGCCACCACGCACGGAACCATCGGGACCTTCGGTTCAGTGACTTGTGACGCGAACGGAGTTTGTTCGCAGCAGGTGACCTACACGCCGGCCGCGGATTACAACGGCCCGGACAGTTTTAGTTTTAAGGCCAACGACGGGACGGCCAACTCGAACGAGAACGGGGTCGTCTCGATTACAGTTATCTCGGTCAACGACGCGCCGACCTTTACAGTGCCGAGCAATCCGGCCGCGGTAAACGAAGACGCCGGCGCGACCACAGTTACCAATTACATTACCGGCATTCGGCCGGCGCAACCAGGAAATGCGACCGAGGACACTCAGAACGTAAGTTTTGTAATTACGAATGTGACGCACACCGCATTGTTTGCTGCGCAGCCGGCCCTTAACGTTTCGAATAGTGGGAATCAACCTTTCCCGTTAACTGCGAACCTGACCTACACACCTGCGGCCAACGCTAACGGCACCTCGGTGGTTACTTATCACCTCCACGACAATGGCGGCACTGCCAACGGCGGCGTCGACAGTTCAGCCGATCAAACTTTCACGATCACCGTCAATGCGGTGAACGATGCTCCAGTAGCGCAAGCCAAAGCCTTCACCGTGCAGGCGAACATGAAGATAACGGGTTTGGCTGGACTGTTGACCGGGGTCACCGATCCTGACGCTACTAACGGCGCGGCTGATCCGCTCTCGTTCGATGCGCAAGCCGGCTATACCACTCCGAGTGTCACGCTTACCAGTGTGACGTTGGGCACCTGCACCAACGGAACTATTTCCAATGTTCAGACGAGTGGTTCGTTTGACTTTGATCCTCCACCCGGTTTAGGCGGTGGCGGGACCTGTGTCCTTAATTATCAGGTGACGGACACGAAGAATCCTGGGCCCGGGGTCGTGAGTGCTGCGCAAACGATCACGATCACGGCACAGGGGCCAGTGATTTGGTTTGTCGATCCGAATCGTACCAATAACGGCAACGGCACACTCTCAAATGCGGCGGACACGGCGGGAAACCCAGGGCCGTTCAAAACCCTGTCATCTGCTAATGCGAAACTGGCAACCCTCGCCACGAACCAAAAAGTATTCATTTACACCGGGACCACGGCCAGCGGTGTGAGTGAAGTACTGGATCTGGCAGCCAACAACGACTGGCTGGTTGGCCAGGGCACAGTAGCGGCAAGTTTTGATTCGTTCTTTGGGCTGACTGGTGGAAGCTCGCCACCCGCTGGAACTGTCACGCGGCCGACGCTCAGCAATACTCCGGCTACCGCCTTCGCGGCGCGGCCGACTGTCTCAGGCACCGTCACGATGAGGAACGTCACCCAAGTGACCGGCGTCAATATCGTAGTCGCGGGCGCCATCAAAGGCTTAACGTCGGCAGGCTTTACCAGCGGCACATCGTTGATTAAGGACGTCAGTGTGACCTCGGCCACGGGAAATGCGGTCGACCTGAGTGGCACCCAAACCGTCACCTACGAAACGAGTGACGGAACGAACTCACCCAATGTCCTGATTTCAGTCGGCGGCATAGCTCTCAATGTATTCAGCGGTGTGACGATTGGCGCAAATGGCTTCACCTTCAAAAGCATTTCTGCCAATGGCGGTACGAACGGCATCGTGCTTAACACCACCGGCGGCACGGCCGGTCTGACGGTGACCGGAACGGGGACTACTGCCGGATCGGGCGGCACGATTACGAACTGCTCAGCGAAGGGCGCCGATATCAGAAGTGCGAAGAACATCTCGCTGAGCAACATGAACTTCACCAACAACGCGACGGCGAACCTCGGCGCCTCGGGAACGTGCGGTGACGCTCTAAACGGAACGAATGGACCGACGACTTGCAATGCCAATATTAGTTTGTCGTCGGTGACCACGGCGACGCTGACCAAGATTAGTGCGACTGGCAGTAAGCAAATCGGTATCGACGTCAAAGGCGGTTCCGACCTGACGCTGACGAATATGACCGTCACCGGCAACGGTAACGAGACGATGGAAGACGGCGTGCAGATTACGGACTTGACGGGCACGCTGACCGTCGCCGGCGGCCTGTTCAAAGATAATGCGGCGAATCAATTCGAAGTGCAGAATGGTGTTGCTGGTCCCTTGTCGGTGATTGTTGGTACATCGACCTTCAGCAATACTGCTTTCCCGACAGGCGCGACCACGCCGGCTAATACGACCGCGAACAGCGGACTCTTTCTGGCGACGCACAGCAGTGCGGTGATGAACCCGACGATTACGAACTGCATCGTCGATCGCATCTATGCGCAGGGCATCCGTCTCGACATGGCCGGCTCGAGCAGCATGACCGCGAACATTGGGCCCGCCACTGGCGCTGGCAACGGCAACACGATCACCAACAGTAACCAGGCAATTTCGCTTACTGGATCGAACACCGGCGGGTTCACCTATAACATTCGCAATAACACCGCCAACATCGTGCCGGCCAACGTGGCCGGCGGGGCCACCAACCAGATTGGGGTGGCCAGGTCTACGGCGTCGGGCACTTGGACTGGGCTCATCGACAACAATTTTGTGGGCACTGCGGGCACCGCAAATTCGGGTTGCCAAGTCGCCGGCTGCGACGGGATCGACGTGGTCAATAACTCTGCCGGCACTCACAAGCTGTCGATCATAAACAACCATATTCACGACACTGAAGGTTCCGGGATGGTTATCATCGCCGGCGGCGCCCCCGACAACAGCACCGTGTCGTGGACGGTTCAGAACAACTTTATCGACAATCCGGATGAGAATGCCGGTCAGGCGAATCCCGCAATCTTGATTCAGTCGGGCACCAGTGTGGGAACCGATACCAGCAAGACCTGTCTGAACATTTCCGGGAACACCATCTCGGGAACGTGGAGCCTCGGCACGGGCCATTTAAGTTCCATTCGCGTGCGGTCATTGACCACCGCCGCCGGCAGCTTCGCCATCGTCGGCTTTAATCCGGCGACGGAGTATCCGAACGATCCGACGGGCGTCAGCGGCAGCACCACCGGCGCCGTAGGCAACGTCGGCAACGTGGCTGACTACATCCGCCAACAGAACCCCGGCGTTACAAATGCTTCCCCGGGTCAGAATGCGGCCTCGGCAACTCAGGGAGCGGCGGTGTTCAGCAACAGCGGCGGCTGCCCTCTGCTGCTGGCTGATGGTGGCGTGATGGCGGCATTGAATTCGCCGTCGTTGATTTCCAATGTGTTCTTCTCGTCAATCGACATTGCCCCCGCCGCTTCACCCGCGTCGTCGCCGATTACAACTGCTAATACCATTTCAACTTCGCTTACTCAGCCCCAGCTCGACATGCTGGTCGGTGCCGCAATTCTGCGCTGGACGGTGACCGGGTTGAGCGTTGAACAGATTGCCAGCCTGCGCGAAATCAAGTTCGAAGTTACTGATCTGACAAATGCCTACCTGGCGGAATCGTCCGGCAATCGCATCATGGTTGACCGCAGCGCCGAAGGCAAAGGCTGGTTCCTCGATTCCACGCCGCAGGATGATTCAGAGTTCGCTAACGCTTTAGCTCCGACGCGGCGGTTGACCGATCCGCAAAGCGTGTCCGCCGGCCATATCGATCTACTGACCGCGATTGAGCACGAGATGGGTCACAAGCTCGGCCTTGGCGACTCTTATTTAGAAAGAGATCGCAACGACCTGATGTACGGCTATCTGACCGTGGGCGAGCGAAGATTGCCGGCTAAAGACCAGGCAAGCAAGGCAACTCCCGGTCAGAATGCGGCTGATGCACATTTCCTGTCGCTCGTATCCGAGGATCAACTCCGCAGTATCCAGTCACCAGTCGTAAGCCGGACAGAAGACGCTGTTGAAGGTTTGGGTCGCAGTCAAAGCTTCAGCGTGAACATGCATGTCGTCTCCGGAATGAGCGGAGATAATGGCGTTGCCGCGGAGATCAGAGGCCAGAGAGCCGAGATCGGAAGTCAGAAGTCAGAAGTCAGAAATCAGAAGTTGGATGTTCGCTTGAATCACGCGGTGAAGGCGGAGATCAAAGGCCAGAAATCAGAAGTCAGAAATCACATCGCCGGAGTGGCGTTGGTCGTTCCAACACCCATCGGCAGCTTCCCGGTTAATGGAACCGGGGCTGGCCAGGGATTCACTCTGCCAGACGGCAAGACGATCACGATTACTTTCAAGGCGACGCTCAACGCCCCGCCGAATTTGAGTGGGCCATCGAATCCGAAGGTCACGGCCCAGGCAACCTTGACGGGTTCTTTTGTTGGCAACCCACTGTTGAGCGACGATCCGAGTGTGGGCGGAACAACCGATCCCACCTCGACGAATGTCGATCTTTATGACTCGACGACGACGCTCTCGGCTTCGCCGTCCAACTCCACCAGCACCAGCCAGGCGGTGACCTTCACGGCGACGATTGGCACCAGCGGGACACCGAACGGTTCGGCTACTAATCGGACGGGTACGGTCAACTTCCGAGACAACGGTGTGTCAATCGGGTGTGACAGCCAGGCCGTGAGTCATGTAGGCAGCAACGACGTGGCGACCTGTTCCACTTCGAGCCTGACCACTGGCGTACATAACAACATTACGGCAGCCTACAGTGGCGATGGGAATTTCGATCCAAGCACTAGTTCGGCATTCACGCAAACGGTATCGAAGTCAGGCACAAACGCGACGCTGGTATCTTCGCTCAATCCGGCGACGGTCACGCAGAACATAACGTTCACCTTCACGATCTCTTCGGCGACTTCTGTCCCCGGCCCGCCGACGGGTACGGTGACTTTCAAAGATGGCGCCAGCACGATCGGTTGTTCGAATGCCGGTGGTCAGGTTCTTAACGGCAGCGGTGTAGCGACCTGTCAAACATCGAGCCTGAGCGCGGCTAGTCACACAATCACGGCTGACTACCCCGGCGATACAAACTTCAATGCGAGCGCAGGGGTTGCACTAACTGCTTCAGGCGGCCAGAACGGAAATCCGCAGGTGGTTAACAAAGCCACGCCCAGCGTCACTCTGGTTTCGTCTTTGAATCCCGCGTTTGTAGGTCAGGCGGTCACCTTCACGGGCACGGTTACCGCGCCGGGCGGCATTAGCGGCGCACCGTCAGGCACGCTTACATTCAGGGACGGCGGCGTGGCGATGACTTGCACGGGTGGCAACCAGACGCTCAGCAGCGGCGTGGCGACTTGTCAAAAGTCAAATCTCTCAGCCGGCAGTCACACAATTACCGTCGATTACCCGACAGATGCCAACTTCAATGCGGTCAGTGGCACTGCGCTGACTGCGAGTGGCGGGCAGAACGGAAATCCGCAGGTCATCAATCAATCGAACACGACGATGACCGTGTCATCGAGTAAGAATCCGACCAACGTTTTGGAGAGCGTGAAGTTCACGGTTAACATCATCTCCTCGAACCTGGGAACGGTGCCTGGGCCGCCAACCGGTCAGGTGAAGTTCTGGGATGGTCCGGCGAATACCGGCACGCAGATAGGCGTTACCAAGACGCTCGGCTCTGGCGGTACGTGTAACGCAAACAGTGCCTGTGTTGATAGCGATGCGACGACTTCGCTAACAGCCGGCACGCACACGATCACAGTCGAGTATCTTGGTGATTCAAACTTCACCGCGAACAGCGCCAATCTGTCAGGTGGCCAGGTCGTTAATAAGTCTGACACCTCGGTCAGTCTCGGGTCCTCTGGCGCTACACCCAATGTCGGCGATTCGGTGACCTTTACGGCGACTGTTTCGAGTTCGACGGCGATCACATTCGACGACGGCGGCACTGTCGATTTCAAAGACGGCTCGACCATTATCAGCGGATGCGGCGCCAAGACGATTAATCCTTCGCACCAGGCGACCTGTACGACGACGGCGTTGCCTGCCGGTGCGCGCAACATCACGGCGGTTTACGGCGGCGATGGTGCGTTCAATGGCAGCACCTCGAATACTGTGGTCCAACAGGTTGGGCCGGCCTGCCCGAACTCGGTAGTGGTTACCAGCGCCGGCGACAACGGCGCCGGCACGCTGCGCCAGGCGATCGCGGATGTATGCGACGGCGGCACCATTACCTTTGATTCGACAACTTTCCCGGCGCCAGGTCCCAACTTCATCACCTTGATTGACGCAGGCGGCGCGGGTATTGGCGGAGAGTTGCTGGTTAATAAGAACGTCACCATCAACGGGCCCGCGGCCAGTATTCTGACAGTGCGAAGGGCTTTAGGCGCGTCGACGAATTTCCGCGTGTTCGAGATCGGTTCCGGCACGGTCACGATCACGGGCATGACTATTACGAACGGCAGTGGCAGCACTGGCGGCAGCATCTTTAACAACGGCGGCACGGCCAACCTAACGAACGTCGTCGTCCAGGCGAATAATGCTACGACCCAGGGCGGCGGTATCTATAACGCGGCGGCCGGCACTTTGACGCTGACCAACAGCACCGTTAGCAACAACACGTCAACGACTGACGGTGGCGGCATCTACAGCGCGGGCGCGCTCAACGTGGTCGGCAGCACTATCAATAGTAATTCAGCGCCTGCCGATGGGGGTGGCATTAATTTCACCAGCGCCGGACCTGCGCTTACGATTACGAACAGTACGATTAGCGGTAACATCGCGGCAGGCTCTGGCGGCGGGCTCTTTGTTAATGGCGGCACGGCGACGCTGACCGGGGTCACCATCACGGGCAATCATTGTGACAGTGACGATAATACTTTGGGTGATGGCGGCGGCATCCAGCGGCAGGCCGGGACCGTGACGGTGCAGGATACGATTGTCGCTGGCAACTTCAAGGGTAGCGGCAAGCAAGTAGAAACGGTGACCGTCAGCGGCGGTAACGTTGCCAACAGCGGCAACATTCTGGTGAAGGTGACGGCGGCCGGCATCAACAGCGGCGTCACGCAGACGCTTACGGTTGCGCTCCTTTCGGGTGACACCAACGCGCAGGTGGCGACGAAGATTCAGGCGGCGCTGCAAGGCAATGCGTCGATTAATAACTTCTTCGACATCACGACCAGCACTGCGGACGTAGTGCTGAGAGCCAAGACCGCGGCGGCGAACGATACGACAATGCATGTGTCGATCGTGGCGTCTGAGACCGGAATCAATTCGGCAGAGAGTTCGCCGACGCCCCCCCCGGGCAGTGCGCCGGTGGCAGGTCAGAAGCAATCAGTGACGATGACGGTTGCCGGTACGGCTGCGTGCGCTGCGCCCGGCAATATCACGGTGACTGTTACTGCTGCCGGGATGACTCCAACGACGGTCGCTTTCAACGTGAACGTCGCCGACACAAACGATGCTGCAACCGTAGCCCAGGCGATCCGCGATTATCTGGCGGCGAATTCGATCGACGTTACACCTATCAATAACTTCTTCGACATTAGCGGGGCGGGCGCCGACGTTGTTTTCACCGCGAAGGCCGCGGCCACAAACGATCCGAGTATGGCCGCCGCGGTGAGCGATGGCACGTGCACCGGCGTAAGTTCGACCAGCACCGGCACGCCGGGTTCGGCGGGAAGCCCTGGAACGAAGCAAGTCGAAAAGGTCACCGTCACCGGTGCTCCCGTCGTTAATGACGGAAACGTATTTGTTACGGTGACGGCAAACACGCTCAACTTGACGACCGGGAAAACCATTCCCGTCGCGCTCACCACCGCAGTTCATACTACAAACGATCTGGTCGCGACTGAGATAGCGAATGCGCTCACGAATGACCCTGACGTCGGCGGCTACTTCGACATGTCGACAGAGGCAACGGGCAAGGTTGTGCTGACGAGGAAGGTTGCCGCGTTGAACGATGGGACGATTCACGTTTCGGTCATCGGGCTTACCGGCATCAAGACGGCCGAGAGTGTGCATACAGCACCGGGCGGCACCAGCGCCACGCCTAACGACATTAACGGCACCGTCACGGGCACGTACAACCTGATTGGCGATTCCAACACCGCAGGCACGCTGACCGACGGCGTTGGAAATAATCTGGTTGGTAACGCAGGTGTCGGGACGCGCGACGTAACGACGGTGCTGGACACGAACCTCGCGGATAACGGTGGGCCAACGAGAACACACAAGCTGGTGAGCGGTGGTCCGGCTATCGATGCGGGCAACAAGTTCACGATGACTACTGATCAGCGTGGCTTGCAACGGCCGGTTGATCTCGCTCCGGCAAATGCCAGCGACGGTTCGGACATCGGGGCCTATGAGCAGCAGGGGCCGACGCCGGTGCCCACGCTGACTTTGACCTCGACTATCGTAAGTGGTACCACCACCCGCGACAGCACGCCTGACTTCAGCGCGGGCAATCTGATTGTGGGCGCATCGGTCGAATTGCTACGCGGCGGGGTCTCGACCACTCCGGCGACGACAGTGATCGCGACGAGTTCGACGATGTCGCTTACCGACAATACGCTCACGACCGACGGCACTTACGCGTACTCGGTTAAGCAGACGGTCGGCGGCGATTCGCAGACTTCGACTCCGGATGTTTCCGTGACCGTGGACACGCGCCCGACGGTTACTGCGCTGTTGGCGGCAGATGATACGGGCGCTTCGAGCAGCGACAAGATTACAAAGAACACCACGCCGAGATTTACAGGAACTGCCGATCTGAATACCAGTATCCGGCTGTTCGCCAATAACGGCGGCGGCGCAGTCCAGGTAGGAACGGGAACATCCGATGGCAGCGGCAACTGGACTATTACCAGCAGCGCCCTGGTCGATGGAACTTACAGCGTTACCGCGAAGGAAGTATTTGGTTCGTTCGTCGGAGCGGCCTCGACACCTTTGACCGGGGTCGTCATTGATACTCAAGTGGCA
>Ga0193729_1000313_pt1 | contig 24668 bp, 26 predicted proteins | sample U1c2metaG_FD_143036 | JGI IMG/M metagenome (GOLD analysis project Ga0193729, IMG submission 143036) | Soil microbial communities from a riparian zone of the East river system, Colorado, United States - U1c2 | ecosystem: Environmental > Terrestrial > Soil > Riparian zone | place: USA: East River...
GATTGCTTCAGGCAGGCGGTTGCTGGCGCGCAGAGTGTCGAGCTTGTCGTTGAGGATAGACCAAAGTTTTTCATCGCCTTTCATCGAGCATCACCAGCCCTCACTCAACTGGCTGACTAATCGCGTAGCGAGGTCCTCGGTGGCGAGCGGCAGCGCTTGCCGTTCGTCGGTGGTCACGTCTGTGCTCACGAAAAAGGTGGTCGTTCCGACGGTTTCACCCGAGGCCAGCTGCTTTCCGTCCCGCCCGAGGAGGGAGTATTTCAGATGCATGGCCAAATTGAATTCGGTGGTCGCGAGCACGTTTCCGCGCAGGGATCGCGCTGGAGATCGATCGATGCGAATGATTTCGCCTTTTAAGGTGGCGTCGGCGTTTCCATCACTCGCAATTTGGAAAGTCCCGTCTTGTTGGAACTGCTTGATCACCGTGCCCGTCACGAGCACTTCCATTCGAGGGATGAGAGTGTGGTTTTTGAAAGTGGGAACTGCGATCGTGTGAATGTCGCGGAGGTAATATGGCGTGGCTGGCCCGATGTGATAGCCGAGACAACCACTAAAGCAGAAAGAACCGAGTGCTAAGGCGAATAATGCTTTCACGGCGCCGGCGAGGCGGACGCTTGGGGTGAAGCCGATGCCTCAGGCGCTGGAGACGTCTCAGATGTTGCGGTGGCCGGGGGACTCGGCGAAGGCTCCGGAGCCGTTGTCGTATCGGGCGCTAGGGAAGCCGGCGGCGGCAGCGATAGATCGGTTTCCGGTGATGGCAACGGCGCCTCATCATTCGACGAGCCGCGCATTGCCGACCCGCTCTTAGCCGTTTGCCTTTCGTGCGTACTCGCCTTTTTCTTCGACGCATCGGCCGCGGCAACAACCGGCTGAAGAACTGCCTCACCAAACTTCGCGCGCAATTGGTCGATCCTTTTCTTAGCCCGCTCGCTTTCCGTCGAGCCCGGCTCTTGTCGGATCACCTCATTATAATAGATGACGGCGGCGCGATAATTTTTCTGTTTGTCGTAAAACTTGGCCACGTTGAACGAGGTTGCTGTCTGCTTACGTTCAAGCAATTGCAGGTTCGCGTGCGCTTGCGCCACTTTCTCGCTGTTTGGATAACGAAAAAGAAAATCCTGGAAAGCAATCTTGGCGTTTGTCGTGGCGGCTAAATCTTTTGTCCCGGTTCGCGCAGCCGTAAACCAGATGTATCCGATCTGATATTGCGCATCGGCCGCGACCGGCTCGTCTGGAAACTTGTCGATCACGGCTTGGTAGCCCTGGAGGGCCGCGTCGTTCAAGCCCTGTTTCTCACGCGCGAGCCCAATATCAAACTGCGCGCGGGCCGTGTACTTTCCGTAAGGCGCTGTCCGGACGACGGCCGCGAAAACCTCCACCGCACGGTCCATCGATGAGGCGAGCGGAATGCCAAGGAACTTCAACTTTCTCCCAGCCAGATACATTTCGCCGATGCGAAATTGCGCTTCGATTGCTTCCTCAAAGTGCGGGCTGCTGGGATATTTTTCTACCAAGGCGCTAAACCACTGCGCCGCTACGATATAATTATGCGTTTGCTCCTGGAGTTCGGCAGCGCGAAAGAGCGCACCCGGCGCGAGGGCATCTTTGGGGTAACGTTGCACGAGCTTCTTGTAGGCCTGGATCGCTCGCTTCAGGTTGCCCTCTTTTTCCGCGGTCTGCCCGATATGAAACAGCTCCTCCGCTTTTCCGCTCATTTCTTCCTCGCCCGGCGCCACGTACTTGGCTTTTTCACCTGGCTTAAAAATCACCGAGGCCACGCTGAGCCCGGGAAAAGCGAGGCTGGCGGAGACTAGGAAAGAAAAGACTCGAAGTCGGAAATCCATGGAGGCTGGCAGGGTAGTTAAGTTATCGATTCCGTCAAGTTGAGCAACGGGCGAAAAATCATCCAACTTCGCGTCTCCGAATCGTTGGATCGATACGTTGTAGGTTTTGTCCGGGTGTCCACAACGCATCCTAATCCGGACTGCATCGACATCTTTCCGCAGCGCGCGATTTAGATTAGCTTCCTCTTCGATTGAATCTGACCGATCAACAGAAAATTCGGATCGGCGCGTGCGCGTGGAGTTTTAACGAGTGGCGTGGGGCTTTTTACCCGCCGGACTTGCCGGAGTCTCACTGGCTCGAGTTTTACGCGCGCCATTTTCCCACGGTCGAGATCGACTCGACCTTCTATGGCGCTCCGGCGGAAAACACCGCCTGCCGTTGGGTGGACACCACGCCGGCCGCCTTTCGTTTTGCCTGCAAGCTTCCGCGCGAGATTACCCACGCCTGCCGGCTGCGCGATTGTAGGGCCGAGCTAAATGCTTTTCTCCGCGCGATCGAGCCGCTCGCGCCAAAGCTTCAAGTCATTCTCATCCAACTGCCGCCGTCCTTCGCTCCCAAAGATGGCAGACAGGTGCTTCGCAAATTCTTCGAGCAATTGCCGAGGAATTTTCGCTTCGCCGTTGAATTTCGTCATGCCGGCTGGCATCGGCCGCAAATCATTCGTCTCTTGGAGAAGCATCGGGTTTGCTGGGTCTGGGCCGATACCAGCGCGCTCAATGAACGAAATCTCGCGCCTTTTGAATTCCTGCCGCGCACGACCGATTTTCTTTACCTGCGCCTACTCGGCGATTACACGACGAAGTACGATCCCGACGGCCTGTTCGTTCATCGCTACAATAAACTGCTTTGGAAACGCGAGGTCGCTCTGGAAAGCTGGTCGCTTAAAATCGAGCGCCACCTCGCCGAAGTGCGTAACGTTTGGACATTCGTCAGCAATCACTTCGAAGGTTTCGCGCCTGAAACCTGCCAGCGACTGGCCCAGCGCCTCGGCTTTGCATTGCCACTGCCCTCAGAAGCCGAAAAGGTTTTATCTGAACAAGATCGATCACAACTCGATCTGTTTCGGAATGACGAAGCTCGAATGACGAATATCGAAGGAATGCCGAAATCCGAATGACTGAAGGGAATCGCCGTGCCTGTCCCAATTTCGCCATTCGTCATTATTTCGTCATTCATGCTTCGTCATTGGATCTTCGCCCCACCAAAATACGCCTGTAATTTTTCCGGAATTCGGATTGAGCCGTCCGGTTGCTGACAATTCTCGATGAGCGCAGCGAACACTCTCGGCAGCGCCAATCCGGAACCGTTCAGCGTGTGGCAAAACCGGTTTTTCCCATCGGAATCATTGTAGCGGAGATTCATCCGGCGCGCCTGGAAATCTTCAAAGTTCGAACAACTCGAAACTTCCAGGTAACCGTTCTGACCCGCCGACCACACCTCGATGTCGTAAGTTTTCGCTGAACCGAATCCGAGATCGCCAGTGCAGAGTTCGATCACGCGATAATGCAACCCGAGTAATTGCAAAACCTTTTCCGCATCGGCCAAGAGCGACTCCAGTTCCTCGTAAGATGTTTCAGGCGTGGTGATTTTCACCAACTCGACTTTATCGAATTGATGGACGCGAAGTATCCCGCGCGTCTCGCGCCCGGCCGATCCCGCCTCGCGGCGAAAACAGGGCGTGTAGGCGACAAATTTCTTTGGAAGATCGACAACTGCCAAAATCTCCTCGCGATGAAAATTCGTCACTGGTACTTCGGCTGTTGGCGCGAGAAACAGTTCGCCATTCTCCAGTCCATACATGTCTGGCTCAAATTTTGGCAGTTGAGTTGTCCCGATCATGCAATCGCGTCGCACCAAAAACGGCGGACTGATTTCGGTGTAACCGTGCTCGCGCGTGTGTAGATCGAGCATGAAGGTAATGAGTGCGCGCTCCAACTTCGCACCCGCGCCAGTGAAACAAATGAATCCGCTGCCGCTCAATTTTGCGGCGCGCTCGAGATCGAGAAGTTTCAGTTTCGTTCCAAGCGCGACGTGATCGAGTACCGCGCCGTCCAGTTTCGGCTTCTCGCCCCAACTGCGCGCGACCACGTTCGCGCTCGAGTCTTTGCCAAGCGGCACGCTCGCATGCGGCAAGTTTGGAATTTGGAGCAGCAAATCTCTTTGCTGCTCCTCCGAGGCCGCCGTTCTCTCGTCAAGATCGACGACGCGATCTCCGATCTCCCGCACACGTGCTTCGAGTTCCGTCGTCGCGTCACCACGGCCGCGTTTTGCGCCGATTTCTTTGCTCAATCCTTTGCGATCGGCGTTTAATTTTTGCAGCGCGGTTTCGTCTTTGCGCCGCTGGGCGTCAATCCGCAGCAGCTCGTCGATCTTCGCTTCGTCATTGCCGCCGCGTGTGGCCAGTCGCTCGCGCACGAAATCTGGCCTTTCGCGAATCAAACGAATATCGAGCATCGCGGCAGATTGTAGAGGCCGCCGCCAGCGGCGGCAACTGTGGCGACGCGATTGCCGCCGCGTCAATGACGAATGACGAAGCTCGAATAAGTCGCGCCGGGGTCCGCTTTCGTCATTGCACCCCGGCTACAACTTACTCGTGACAATCAATCACCTACGCTGATAATTTCCCGCGTGGAAAAACTTCATCTCCTCGGCGTCGCTCTTGGCCTGGCTTGCCTTGCTGGCATTAATCTTTACCTCACTGTTTTCGTCACCGGTCTCGCCATCCACTTCCACTGGATCACGCTCGCGCCGGCTTATCAGTCGCTCGACGCGCTCGGCAATCCCGTGATCGTCACCATCGCGGGCATTCTTTATTTTCTCGAATTTTTCGCTGACAAAATTCCTTGGATTGATTCAGCATGGGATGCCGTCCATACGGTGATCCGCCCAATTGGCGGCGCATTGCTTGCGATTCAAGTGCTCGGGCATCCGAGCCCCACGTTCACAGTGATCGTTGCGTTGCTCGCGGGGAGCACGAGCCTGATTACGCATACAGCGAAGGCGGCGACGCGCCTTGCGAGTAACACATCGCCCGAGCCGTTCTCGAACATCGCGCTTAGTTTTGGCGAAGATGTCGCGGTGCTCGGCGGACTCGCGCTCATTCATTACAATCCGGCGCTCGCCTTGTCGATCTTCGCGCTGGCCATCGCGGCGTTTCTCTATTTTGTGCCAAAAGTTTTGCGCGCGATGAAAGCAAAGATCTGGTTGGCATTGAAAAAATTGAATGGTCCCGCCGAGCTTAGTGCGCCGGTGAAATTGCCGCTTACTCTGCCAGCCCGCTTCGCTTCGGTTTTCAGCCGGCAAAATGTCCTCGGCGAAACGATCGCCTGGGCCGCGCCCTGCATCAGCGGACGGGGCCGCCGCATTCCGGCAAATCTCTTCGGTACGCTCGTTGCGACGAACGAAGAGCCGCGCAAGATTTTGTTCGTTGCCCGGAAAAGCGGACGGCCCTTTGCGCAGACCATCGAGCTCGACGGTTCCATGGTCGCGCATGAGCCAAAATTTCTTTCGGAAAATTTGATTATTCTCCCGGCAGCCGGCAAAGGCCCGAAATATCTGTTCGTGTTTCCGCGATCGCAGGCTGCGGTGGTCGAGCACATCGTCGATTACTTGCGCGAGCGCTTAGCCGAGCCCTCGCTCAGGAGCGAATCTCTCGCGGCAACGTAGGTGGATCGAACAGTCGTCGCCCCGGCGACCTCGATGCTAAAAATAATGCGCCTTCGGCGCCTGATTTAACATCGCGCGGCGGAGCGCACGATCCACCTTTCCGTTTGCTGTGCGCTACGCTAGAAGAAGAGCTCATGGCCCTGCTCAAGAAATACGTCCACGTACTCGCAGCCGCGCGCGTCCGGGAGCGGGCGCTGTTTCCTCCGCAACGCATCCCGAGCGAGCTGGAACTGCAAGCGCGCTGGTTTGCGGGAGATTTCGGGAAACATTTTCTCACTCCTGCCGGGGAGAAGATCGACATCGTACAATTCGGCGTTTGGAACCGCGAAGCGGGACCCGATTTTAGCGACGCCGCGATTCGCGTAAACGGAAGCGAACCGATACTTGGCAGCATCGAGTTCGATCTCACCGATCGAAATTGGGAGGCGCACGGTCATGCTACCAACCCTGCCTTTGAAGACACTGTGCTGCACGTGTTTGTCCATCCGAGCGAGCGAACATTTTTCGGGCGCACCCAATCAAACCGCGAAGTGCGACAGGTGCGGGCCGATCCCGACGCCTTGGCCGAAACCTTGAGCGCGAACGTTCCACTCGCGCGTCCGGGACGTTGTCAGTCACCGTTGAGAAATTTGCCGGAAGACCGCGTGCGCAGCGTGCTGGGTGCGGCCGCCCAATTCAGATTGCAAAAAAAGGCGGCGCGCATCCGGAGCAAGATCGACAATCACGGTCGCGACGAAGCGCTTTTTCAAGAGATCGCGGCCGCGCTCGGTTACAAACAAAACAAGCTTCCGTTCACCCTGCTGGCGCAACGATTACCGCTGAAATTATTGCACGCCAACTCGATTGACGCGGAAGCGATGCTTTTCGGGGTCGCCGGGTTTCTGCAAGCATCCGACCTCGATGTCTATGAAAAGTCGACAAGAAGATATGTCCGTCGACTTTGGGACCGTTGGTGGCCGCATCGCGACGCGCTGCAACGGCTAATTTTACCCGCGAAAATCTGGCGCCTGAGCGGCACGCGTCCGCTCAATCATTCGCAACGACGTCTCGCCGCGCTGGCGGCGATTTCGGAGAAATGGCCGGCGTTCATAAAATCGCTGGGCAAAACGAGTGCAGGCGCCGCGGAACAATTCTTTTTCACGCTTGCGCATCCGTTTTGGGATTTTCATTACACCCTGACCTCGCCGGCATCACCCGAACCAATGGCGATCGTCGGCGAAACACGCGCAACTGAGATTCTTGCCAACGTGGTCTTTCCGTTCTTTGTCGCAGAGGGCCGCGATGTCTGGAGCGAATTTTCAAAACTGCCCGCGCGCCTTTCCAATCGGCGGCTGGCCACCGGAGCAACGCGTCTCTTCGGCGATGATGCGCGGCGAATGCAATTTCTGAAAAGCGTCGCGGACCAACAAGGCGTGCTCCAGATTTACGAAGATTTTTGTATGCGAGATAATTCCGACTGCGCGCAATGCCCGTTCCCGGAGCAGATGGCAAAATGGGGATGAGAGTTAAAAAGGTTACAAAAGTTGCAACGTTAAAGGTTAAAAGGTTCGTGGCTTGGAGCCGTTGTAACTTTTTTAACGCTTTTAACTTTTTAACGATTCAACATGTGTCCAGAAATAGTCACGCTTAAAATTCTGCCCACGCGTCGAATCCGAGAACACGCGAGCGGTTTCACCCTCATCGAGCTGCTCGTCGTCATCGCCATCATCGCGATTTTGTTGGGTCTTTTGTTTCCCGCTTTCCGCGGTATCCAAGATCAGGCAAAACGAGCGCAGGCCAAAAATGATCTGACCCAAATGGTCACCGCCGTAAACGCGTTCTACACGGAATACGGGAAGTATCCACTTTCAACGACCACCGACACAACGTTTGGGCCAAGAGGAAGCCCGACAACGAATGAGACTTTGTTCAACGAGCTACGGGGGCTTTCCGCCACGACGCTGAATCCTCGTCAGATCGTTTTCATTTCACCGCCGGACGTGAAAGATGCGAACAATCCCTGGTCTGGTATTGGCACGAGCGCTAGCAACGTAGGCCAATATTTTGATCCGTGGGGTAAGAATTATCTGATCCGGATTGATGGCGATTACGACAACCAAGTCGATAACCCGTATTCAGCGAATGCCGGCAGCGCGCCTAAGCTGCGAAGTGGCGTGATTGCTTGGTCGTTAGGCAAAGACCGGCACCGGAGGCTCTGGCGACAAGAAATCGGCGTCATCCGGTGACGACGTGACTTCGTGGCAATGATTGTTCGCTGCTTGCAAATCGAAGATGGACAATCGAAAATCTCCTCGTCACGCGGGTGTAGTTCAATGGTAGAACGGTAGCTTCCCAAGCTACACACGAGGGTTCGATTCCCTTCACCCGCTATTTTACCTATGATAATCGGCCAGCACTCGAACAATAGTCATAACAGAATAGGCGGGAAGTCATAACAAGTCCGCCTGTTTCCGCTATAATCCACATCCGTTCTGGCCCATGCCTTTTTGCGGGCGGCTCTCCTTTTTTAGCGTCTGCATCTGCTATTTCGACTCGCGAGATTCGTTTCGACGGGTCCGGCGCACTTGTAGAGCGCAAATCGGTTTCACCGATCAGCTTCTTCGCGAAATGAACCACGCTGGTGAAGAAGCGCCCGTCGAAGCGCGGGTCCCGCGCCAGCCGGGCCCGGTCGCAGGCTCGAATGTCCAGGTCCATATGCATCTGGTTCCGATTATGAAGCACCGGCGCTGCCTTGTGTGGCCGTTTCCGGACCTTTTGGTGCGCCCGTCCTAAAAGGCCGGACGCGCGGAGTCTCACGTTCTTAGGCCGTTGGGCCGTTTTTTTTTCTTGACAACCGCAGGATAGGTTGCCTTACATGGAGCCCATGAAGATTCGAATCGTTTTCTTATGCATGACAACCCTGGCGGTTCTCGTGCTAACACTGCCAGCTTCGGCCGCCGTTCTCGGGATTACTGGTTCTGGGATTAATCAGACTGGCGACCCGGTTGTGTACCCGGGGGGCACTATTTTCAGCGACCTGGGACCCGTCGGCGATGTGTACAACAGCTCCACGGGATGGACCGTGTCCGGTACCGGTACTGTCGGAACCAGCTTCACTGCTGCCAACCTGTTCAATTCCGGAATCGGGGGCAGCGTTTCGCAGATCGATCTGGCAGTCGGGTATGTGACAGGCACCAACAGTTTCTATGCCAGCATCTGGACCGACGTAGGCAATCTGCCTGGAACCCAGATCGCCGGTGCACTTTGGACTGGCCTTTCCAGCTCCCAGCCTTTCGGAGGCTGCTGCGGTCTGGTCACCATCAGCGGCATTTCGGGAGTCACGTTGGCCCCTAGTACCAATTATTTCATGATTCTCGGTCCTCCGAGTGTTACAGCCACGACCTGGGAAGTGTTGAACTGGAACAACCAGAATGTAACCAATCTGGACCTTTATTCCACCGACGGTGGCATGACCTGGAATTCAAACGGGACGACAACGATCGGCGCGTTCGACATCCTCGGCCAAATCCCGGAACCGTCCACTTTCGTGCTGCTCGGAACCGGATTGCTGGGAGTTCTGGGCGCAGTCCGCCGAAGAGTGAATCGGTAATTCGATTCACCACTCTCGATTCGTTCAAGCCGGAGTCGCCCGACTCCGGCTTTCTTCGTCCAAAATCTAACTCCAAAGGGGAGGACGAACGGATGCTATCCACGTTCAACCTCGCCAGATCCTGCGTGGGCGCCGCTAGTCTGGCAGAATTTGGCTAGGCGGACCTTTTCCGGCGCAACGCGAGGCAAAGCGCAAGGGCAATCACCACGCCGCACGCGACGGCCAACGGTGTTGCTGCGCTCCAAAACAACACGACTGGCGGCAACAACACGGCCAGCGGTTTCGAAGCGCTCTATGCCAACACAACCGGCAACTTCAACACGGCCAACGGTTATGCTGCGCTCATTAACAACACCACCGGCGCCAACAACACGGCCAACGGTTTTAATGCGCTCTTTCACAACACAACCGGCGGCGGCAACATCGCACTGGGCGTTAATGCCGGTTCCAACCTCACCACCGGCAGTAACAATATCGATATCGGCAACACCGGTGTGACAAGCGACGCAAAGAAAATCCGCATCGGCACCAGATTAACGCACGCGAACACCTATATCGCCGGCATTAGCGGGGTAACGGTAGCCGGAGGCGTAGGGGTAATTATAGATACCAACGGTCACCTTGGCACGGTAGTTTCCTCGGAGCGATTCAAGGACGAGATCAAGCCGATGGCCAAGGCGAGCGAAGCGATCCTGGCGCTCAAACCGGTGACCTTCCGCTACAAGCACGAGCTAGATCCAGAGGGCATCCCGCAGTTTGGCCTCGTGGCCGAAGAAGTAGAAAAGGTCAATTCCGCCCTAGTGGCTCGCGATGCCGATGGCAAGCCCTACAGCGTGCGTTACGAGGCGGTGAACGCGATGCTGCTCAACGAGTTCCTCAAAGCGCACCGCAAGATGGAGGAACAGGCATCGAGCATCACCCAACTAAAGTCCACGGTGGCGCAGCAGCAGAAGGGATTCGAGTCAAAGATCGCGCACCAGCAAGAGCAAATTGAGGCGCTTACTGCGGGCTTGCAGAAGGTGAGCGCGCAAGTCGAGATGAGCCGCCCTGCGCCGCAAATGGTCGTTAACAATCAGTAAAAGCAGCGCGGCCAACCATCGCCCTTTGCCGTCCGTCCGCTCTTTTCCTTAAGGAGTGTGGACGGACGAGCGTTCTCTCGTTGTGTCCTGACCGCGGCTGTTGGCATCTGAAATTTGATCATCCTTCTCTCTCTCTCCGGGTTTGTCGTTGACCTAAATCAAATCTCGCTCGTGGTTGGCCTTAGTCTCTGGCGGTGGCTTTCGTTCCATCAACAGTTGCGCGACAAGCCTTGTAAACTCTCTGTCGCTGGACCCGCGCTCCTCCTCTTCAGTAGGCTCAACAATCTCGTAGATCGTGCGGAAAGCTGCGACGCTGTGTGGCAACTTCGTGCAGGCGTTGTCCACCAGTGTCTTGGCAACGCACTCTGCGCGAAGCTTCTCCTCGACGATCTCTTTCCCGTCCTCTCCTTTGCCAACGCAGACCTTGACTTTTTTGCGTAATTCTTTGGCGAGCGATTCGGTCAAGACTTTGGGGCGGCCACCAATATTGATCCGCGGATCGAGTTGGCCGCCGAGTTCAGCCCTGCTTTTGAACGGCTTCAGGTGCCGATTCTGCGGCCTTTCCACACTGTTGTGTGCGTGAAATTGCATCTCTTGGCGTTTCAATTTGATCACGTCATTCCTTTCTTCGGTTTCTGCTGCGCTCCTAAAAATTTACCATTCGTACTCCCCGCTATGTGGGTTGAACTTTGACCCGCTACCTCCGGCTAACGAGCTGCCACACGTATTGCTACCACTTACGTTTTTCATACGTGTCGTACCTTCGAAGCTTTCTTCGGATAATTCTTCTTCCGTAGCTCGTTTTGTTTTGGGTGGTTGAGCTAGCGCCCGTTCATGGTGAGCTAGCGCACCTCGAATAATTCTGTAGGTGCTGCGCGTCTCGATTCCGTTGACGAAATTTCGTTTGATGGTAACGAGTCCGACCTGCCTCAGTGTGGGCAGGATTCGCTTCACGGTCGCGACCGATAAGCTGGCGCGATGCGCAATGGCGGCCTGGCTCACATCGAACGTGTCCGACTGTCGATCCGAACCGATTTCAGCCAGGGCCAAGTAAATCGAGCGGGCTGCGTTCACACTCCCGCTGGTCGATTCAAAAACATCTGCGATCATCTTGAGCTTCGGTTTTTCGAGCCAGCAAAACGGCTGCTTGCTTCCGTTAGTCGCTTTCGTATCATGTCTCCTTCAGTTGGATTATTTCGCCGTCGCGATTTTCTGCAAACGCGGCGGCGATTTTTTTGGTTCAGTGAAATTTCATGTCGTTAGAGTTCGCGGAGTTTTGCGAATGCCGCGTCTTTGTCAGTGATCGTAAAGCCGTCGGTGCCCCAGGCTGCGGAGCTTGGATAAACCTCGGCCGGCTCAACAAATCTGCCGGCAATCTCAAACCCCTGGCGGCGCTTAACGCGGATCACCTCGAAGCAAATGGCAGCATCGGGACAACCGCTCCGAGTTTGCGAATAAATCGCGGCGCCGCCTTCGCGTGCGATTTGGCGGAAATCGAATCCGTGGCGCCGAAACTCTTTCGACAAAGCTGTAAAGTGGCGTTTCTGAGTGCCAGCCTCACCCGCAGCGTTCGTTTTTCGGGCTGACGCATGTGCGGGGGCGCGGAGCGCAGAGTTCCGTTGGGGCTAATGTTTGAAACGGGTCGCTCACGATCTAAGCCTCTCCGCCTGCCGCTTCACGGCATTGATTTACCTCTCCCCCCTCTGCAGCTGACTCAATGAAAGTATTCAGCGAGTCGGCACTGATGAGACGAATGCCCCTTTGCGCATTTCGCTTTCTGAGACAGACCGACTTAATCTTGCGCTCGCGGATCAGTTCATAGAGTAACGATCTGCCGATTCCCGATGCGTGCATCGCATCTGGGACGCGGAGCCATTCAGCGCGAACTGGAATTACCGCCGTCGGTTGTTGGGCTACTATCGTGGATGTTTCCATAGGTGTGTGCCGGAATACATCACCTGTCGGGCCCGCCCGTAAACCCGCCTGATTGCGCGCCTATTTGTCCGTGTCGTGTCGCAACATTCGAATGAGATATTTTCTCAATGTTTCCTTTATCGCCCCGCGCCTAAAGCTCGCCTCACTCTTTGTACCAGCTCGGTCGACACGACTTGGGCGATTTCCCGAACTGCGCAATAGCGGATGGCTCTCTGGGTGCGGTATGTCTTGGAGTAGCAACTCACCAAATCACGTCGATCCATTGGCTGGCATTTGCCGGCGTCAACGGTGATTCATCATCCAACCGTTCTATCGGGGAAAGAGGGGCGTCCAAAAGGAGCCACGGGTTGGCCAGTCGCAGCGACAGGAGATGCCAACGGATCGAACGAATTTGGGCTATGTAGTGCATCAAAAGCCCGTTAACTCCTCTGAACGAAAAGGTCTTTCGGCCCTTCGGCGCTCGGAGTTTCAGCTCATCCTGACTTCCGAGTTCCAGTTGCTCCAGCAAAAATCCTTTCAGGATTGCCTGCTGATCCGGGTGCGCTGGAAACAGACATGGAAAGATTGCTCGTTCACGTGCAATCGACTTGAACAACTCCGGAAAAGCAGTTGCAAGATTGAAGAGCATTAACGACGCGTCGCGGCAGAGATTGAACAGTTTTTCACATGCCTCTCGTTTTCGTTCTTCAGTTTGTCGTTCGTCTTTGCAGACTTCGTGAACACGCGCCACAAGCTCTTGAAGGTAACCGAGGGTGTAATCGGCAATGTGCCCGGCCGATTCGCCGTCCAATAGCGGATTCGACTTTGGAATCTTCTGCACGAACATATCTCCAAACACCGCTGGGATCAGCTTGCCCTGCAGAGGTTGGGAGGGGCTCTTTTTTTCCATCCCGATCAAATGCTCGGAATTTTCTGAATGGCAGCTTGCAGCGAATGCAGCTCGTGATGCGTGTACCGCTTATTCATATCAGCAGACGAATGACCAGTGAGCTTCTGTCGGACCTCTTGCGAGACGCCAGCATTGGCCATGATGGAGTTGAAGCTGTGCCTCAGACTGTGGAATGAGAGGGCGTTGATCGTACGACCTTTTCCTATCCGCTCACGGATGACTTCACCTTTTACCTTAGCTTTCTGCATGATTCGCGAGAAGGCCATCGAGAGCCCGGATTTCCCGCTTGTACGCTTACCCGCCAGCGATGGGAACAAGAAGGCCTTGCCGCTGTCAGGGGCCGGCAGTTCCAATAAATAGGCGTGCAAGTGCGCGTGTATTGGAATCGTGACGTTTTCCCGTGTCTTTCCGGCACGGAACGAAATCAGTTGTTGCTGTAGATCGACGGAATTCCAGCGCATGTTTGCTACATCTTGCAGTCGTGCGCCCGTGTAGAACGCCAGAAGGATCGCCCCGCGCCAGTCCTGCGAAGGAGCTGCCTTCAACAATGCCCGAAGTTGTTCAATATCGAATGTCCCTTTACTCGCCTGCTCCTCCTTGTTGTCGATCATTTCCACAGCGTCTGCCGGGCTGTGCGTTATCAACCCTTGGCGCCGCGCCACGTTAAACGGGATGCGAAGATGTTTGACCGCGTAGTTGCAGGTCGTCGAATGCTTTCCAGCCGCAAGCTCAGCGTCCCTGAATCGCTGAACGTCTCGCGGTGTTACTTGATTTAGGTTGCGTTTTGCCTTCTGTCCGAGTGACGCGATGAAGCTGTCAATCGTGTGCCGGTATTTCAGATAGGTCGCATTGGACTTGGCGGTCTTTTTTCCTTCCAGCCAATCGTGCAACCATTCCTCGGCCGTGTAGAACTTCAGCGGCTCGCCCAGGGTGTTCTCGACAATCTCGGAGATCAACTCGCGCGCCCGGGCCTCGGTCAGGTTCCCGTTTGAACCCAAATGAGAGGCTCTGGCGAGTGTCCGGCAGAACTCCTGTGCCTTGTTGCGATCCGTGAGCTTGGTTGACTTGAACGCACGCTTCCCATTCGGGAGCCTGTAAGCGCAATACCAGAATGGAGATTTGCCGCGGGAGTCCTTGTGGATGCTTGCCATATAAGGTCATAATATGTCATAACGTGCAGCAACGTCCAGCACTTTCCGCGTCCGTCCAATTGCATAGGTAAATCGAGAATCTCCTAAGCCAGTGCTTCGACACGAGGGTTCGATTCCCTTCACCCGCTTGCCTCTTTGCTTTCATTGGACGTTGAAAGTTAAACGTTGAGCGTTTGCTTCTAGTTTGGCGGAAAACGTCTAACGTCCAACACTCAACGATCAACCTCCAACGCACAGCAGCCGACACGGCTGCCTCGACAGACGAACGAAATTATCTTCCGCCAAAAAGCCTCCGGAACGAGCGGAAAAGGCGATTGGGAAAGGCCGCGTCTTTCTGAGGGAAATCTTGCAGCTTGTCGGCGAATTGCATTTGCTCGCCGCCGTGCACTTCGCAGGCGACTGTCGGAACCTTATCGGCCGGCAAATCGATTTCATAGGCGGTTCCCGCTGCCTGACATCCAGTGGTAGCCAGGTGATTTGAGATGGAACAGACCATGGCGTGCTGGATCGGCATCGCTGGTTGCAACGGTTGGGCGGGATAACCTTGCGCGGCGGCCTTGTTCATTACCTGCGTCCAGACTGGCAGGGCGAGGGCGGCGCCGTAGCCGTGCGGTATGATCGTGACCGGTTGATCGAAGCCGACCCACACGCCGCAAGTGAGCGTGCTGGTATAACCCATGAACCACGCGTCCTTGTAATCGTTGGTCGTACCGGTTTTGCCGGCGGCCGGCAGTTTGAAGCCTAACGAACGCGCGCTGGCGGCCGTCCCGCGGATGAGCACTTCCTCCATTAACTGCGAGGTCATCCAGGCCGCACTTGGATCGAGCGCCGGGGCCGAAATATGGGCCGCGCGATAAATCGGATGGTGCTCCGGATCGTCGATGCGCTCGATGATGTAAGCCTGCTTGCGCACGCCGGCGTTCGGAAAAGCGGAATAGGCAGCGGTAAGATCCTTCAGGTTCGTTTCGAATGAGCCGATGTAAATGGCGGGGCCACGCGGAATATTCTCGCCGAGGTTGAGTGTGGTCGCGACTTTCTGCACGGCATCGAGTCCGGCGAATTGACCGACACGCACGCTCATGGTGTTTCGTGAATGGATTAGGCCATAGGAGCAAGGCTGAATGCCGGCGTAAGTTCCGTCGGAATTTCCCGGCGACCAATTTCCCGCGCCGTCGATTTCGCCTGGTTGAATCGGGCCGTCGCTAACGGCCGCGCCGGGCAGAAGCCCGTGGGTGAAGGCGAGCGTGTAAACGAAAGGCTTGAAGGCCGAACCGACCTGGCGATTCGCGGGTGAGAGCGCGCGATTGAATTTGCTTTGCGAGTAATCGCGGCCGCCCACGAGCGCGCGGATGCCGCCGCTGGCGTTATCGATCGCCACGACCGCGCCTTCGAGGTAGGGCATGGACGAATCTTCGCCATTCTCAGGCGGCTGATAGGTCGCTTTGATCGGATGATGGAAATTTCGTTGACGCTCGATCTTCGTGAGCTGGGTCTCGAGCGCCTGCTGGGCGGCGTTCTGCACGACCGGGTCAACCGTGGTGTAAATAAAGAGGCCGCCGTTATCGATCTGGTCCTGGGTGAGGAGCAGGTTTAGATCGCGCTGCACTGCGTCCATCGCGTAATTTTCCTGGATGAGCGGCAGGCGCTTGGGATGCGAAGTAACTCTCGCGACTTTCGCCTGGTCGGCTTGCGCCGCGGAAATCTTCTTCAACTCGACCATGCGATCCAGGACGGTGTTGCGTTGAACCGCGGCGCCCTCGGGATTTTTCAGCGGCGAAAATCGGTTGGGACCGCGAATCAATCCTGCGAGCAACGCGGCTTCGGGCAGATTCAGCTGTGACGCGCTTTTGCCGAAATAAGCTTGCGAAGCTGTTTCAACGCCGTAACAGCCGGAGCCGAAATAGATCCGGTTAACGTAGAGCTCGAGAATCTGCTGCTTGGTGAAATCCCGCTCGATGCGCAGAGCGACCATTGCTTCCAACAATTTGCGGCTGATGTTGCGGCCTCCGAGCGGGAGACTGTTGCGGGCGAGCTGCTGGGTGATGCTGCTGGCGCCTTCCTTGGCCGAACGGCTCAGGATATCGCGAACAAGCGCACGCAGAATTCCGCGCCAGTCAATTCCACCGTGTTGATAAAAGCGCGTGTCTTCCCGGGCCAGCACGGCATTGATAAAAAGGGGCGAAACGTGATCCAGCGAGACCTTCAGCCGGTTCGCACCGGCGAGACGGCTGTAAATTTTTCCATCGACATCCAAGACGGTGTTGCGCTCGGGCATTTCGCCGACCTTCTTCATATTGAAGGTACCGGCCCAGGCTCCGTAGAAAAAGAGAACTCCCAGACCGCTGGCCACGACCAGGCCGAGAAGCGTGAGCTTCCACCCGAAACGGAAAAGCTTGCCGCGTTTCTTCCTTCCAGATCGAGCGCGAGCGAACAGTTTCATCGTTAAAACGTTAAATCGGCCAACCGCTGTAACGATTCAAACGATTTAACGATTCAACGCCTTAACGCTTCAGAAGTTGAGCTTTACTTCGCTCTCGTGCTGTTCGGTCGCGCACGGTGCATTTGTCGGAACGTCCGTCGCCGCTTCGCTCGGCTGCACAACCTTATTGTCGATCAAATATTGCTCCACTTCCTCGCCGCTCACGTCCGCCAGCATTTTTCCGTTGATCTCGACGCACGGCGAAAGCGGCTGCCCGCTCTTCGTTTCCATTTCCCAACGAAACGCCGGGTTCTGGATAATGTCCTTTTCCATGTAGGCAAGACCGTATTTAGCCAACACGGCGCGCACGCCGGCGCTCCATCCACAATAGGTTTTCAGATAAGCGGTAACTTGAGGCGTATTCATCTCTGGAAAGGTAGCACGAAAATCGGACATCGCACGAAAGGGCGGGATCTGATTTTTCGGCGCAAGGCGATTTCGGCAAAACCCGTTCAACCCGGCCGTTTAAAATGGGTCGCGAACCTGCGAAATCGCGACACCGCTAAGTTTTTGCGCCAGCCGCGTTGATCGTTTGGCGCAGCCGCAGCCCGGCCATCCGCGATCTTTGCCAGCACTTCATCCGTCGGGAGCACCCAATCCATCGGAATGGAATGACAACCGTCGCTTGGACAGATCACGCGCAGCGGCCCGGCTCCGCGCGTGCCGCCTATGATGTGAATTTCCCGTCCCGTGATGATGGTACTGCAAACGAGGCAATAACGTTTGTCATCCAGCGACCTCCACTTGCGGAATCGATCGAGCCGCTGCAACGCCTCCAGCTTCTCCTGCTCGGAGAGCTTGAGCGGAGGCAACAGGGCCATTGCCAAGGGATATCAGGTCGAGAAGTTACGACGCAAGACATTTCGGTAATGGGTCGGTTTCAAACTTAAGCGTAGTAGTCAAGTCACTTCGTGCTCGCCGCGGCGAGCGACTACAACTTCATCTTGAGGACGGATGGCACGCTATAAAAGAGCGCGCCTACGAGCACACATCCGATCGGGCCTGGCCCTCCGTTTAAAGGGTGAATGAGAACAAATAATGGCAGGGCATCGAACGGGGGCCCGGCTCAGGATCGAACGCGGGCCGTGATGGAAGAAATGGAACGTTATTGCACCGAGCATCCGCGGAGTCCGGCCGCACTGCGCCGTCCTCAATTGTCGGTCCGCGGACGCACCTTCATCGCTTTGCTGGGCGTAACAATCGAAGGCGGCATCGCTGGCTTCGGGGACAACGTTGGAGCAGCGCTGCGGGCGTTCGATGCGCAATATCAGTGCGTGCTTAGGCCATCTCTCGATCGTCCCTGATGCCACCGATGCCTGTAATTGCCGCGATCGCGCAGTTGCCGCTGGCCGGCCGCCTTCCACGCCACGGTTCCGGCGCCTTGTCACTTCTTCGGCTTAAGCAGTGGGAATAATATCACGTCGCGAATGGATTCTGCGCCGGTCAGTAACATCGACAATCGATCGATGCCGATGCCGGTGCCGCCCGCGGGCGGCATGCCGTGCTCGAGCGCGAGCAAAAATTCCTCGTCGATCTTTTGTGTTTCTTCGCCGGCTTGTTCGTGCAAGCGCTGACGCTGCGCGAGTGGGTCGTTCAACTCGGTGTAACCGGGTGCGATCTCGACGCCGTTGATGATCAACTCGAAAACATCGACAAGTGAGTTGTCTTCGCGATTTTGTTTCGCCAGCGGGACGAGTTCTTTCGGACAATGCGTGACAAAAAGCGGATCGATCGCCTCTTCTTCGATTAACTTCTCGAAGACATGCTGTGTAACTTCGAAATCAGCGAGCTGCGGTGAAATCTCGACCCCGAGCTTACTCGTGGCGCGCTCCCGTCGCTGTACGCTCGTTAGCTCGAACCAATCTTTCCCCGCAGCTTCGCGCACCAAATCATGATAGCACGCTCGCCGCCACGGCCGTTTCAAGTTGATCGTACGCGTGATTTTTCCATCGACATCTCGATGTTCAATTTGGAGGGAACCGCAGATGACTTGCGCGAGGTGACAAATCAATTCCTCGACCAGGTTGGCCACTTTTACGAAATCGGCATACGCCCAATAGGCCTCGAGCATGGTAAACTCGGGATTGTGCTTTCGCGAGACGCCTTCATTGCGGAAGTTCCGGTTGATCTCAAAAACTTTGTTGAAACCGCCGATAAGTAAACGCTTCAAGTAAAGTTCGGGCGCGATCCGCAGATAAAGATCAAGACCGAGCGCTTTGTGGTGCGTGCTAAATGGTTCGGCCGCGGCGCCACCGGCAATCGTTTGCAGAATCGGCGTCTCCACTTCCAGAAAACCGCGCTCTTCGAAAAAGCGCCGGGTCTCGCGAACAATTGCGATGCGTTTTTCAAAGTTTTTCCGCGAACGTTCGTTCGTGAGCAGATCGAGATAACGCTGCCGGTAGCGCGCCTCGACGTCCTGCAAGCCGTGCCATTTTTCCGGAAGCGGCCGCAGAGCTTTCGCCAGGACTTGGAATTTCTTAACTTTCAGCGTCGGCTCACCGGTTTTAGTGAGGAAACACGTTCCCTCGACGCCGATGAAGTCGCCGAGGTCGAGCAGCGGAAAAAGATCGATGAGTTCGGCGCCCACTTCCTTCGGGTGAATGTAAATTTGAATGCGCCCGGTCGCGTCGCGAAGATCGAGAAAGTGGCTCTTTCCCATGTCGCGATGCGCGGTGATTCGGCCGGCGGCACGAAGTGTGTCGCCCTCTTTGAATCTCGACTGAATCTCCGCGATGTCGCCGCTGGTCTCGAAAGCTACGCCAAACGGTTCGACACCCCGCGCGCGAAGCTTATCCAGTTTTTCGCGCCGGAGCGCGACCAGCTCATTCTCTTCCTCCATCTTCGGCGAGCGAATGTAAATCGGCGGGGCGAAATGAACAGCCTGAATACTGTAGTCGCTTCCGCGACCAGCGCGGCGCGCGCGCGACGATCTCACGCGCGTTGCGCCGCCCAGCCTCCTGCGCAACCAAAGCGCTCCGGCGGCGGCGCGAGGGGGCGACGGCGACAGCGCCAATATTGGTTTGCAAAGGAAAGATCGACAATGAGATACTCTGTCGGCGAGCAGCGTCGAATTTTCCCCGCCGCCTTCCCATTCCAATGCCTATTGATTTACCAGAAACAACTTCGAAAATGGGCGGACCGCTCGTCCGGCAGTTCTCGGTTTTTCTCCCGAACAAAGTCGGCGCGATGCTCGAAATTGTGAAGCTGCTGAATGCTCATGAGACGCACGTCGTGGCGTTGAGCGTGTCTGAATCGAGTGACTCGGCCATCGCGCGAATCGTGGTGAGCGATCCGGAGCGCGTCGAGCAATTGTTTCGCGAACACGACGTCCCGTTTGGTGTTTGCGAGGTGGTTGTGGTGGAGATGCGCGAAGTGGCCACCCAACTCGCCAAACTTCTCGCTGCTTTGCTCATGGCGGAGGTGAACGTGCACTTTACTTACCCGCTGCTGACGCGGCCGCACGGGCTCGCCGCGCTCGCATTGCATGTGGATGATACCGAGTGCGCTTCCTCGGTCCTGATGGGCGAAGGGTTCCAAATTCTAAGCCAGAGCGACATTTCCCGGTAACGGATGTCGACCCCTGCTGCCACTTGCCGGATGCGGTTGGCTCCGAAGGCTTGGTCGTGTCCTGCCAAATTAGGACACTACCCGCGAGTTGACAGTTTTGCGAAAGGGCGGTTACAGAAGTAGCGTTGGGATCCATGCGAATTCTTACGCTGTCGTCTTCACCGCTATCCGACAAAAGGTTTAGGATCGGGCTCGGCGTCGTCGTGATTTTCGCGGCGGCGGAAATTTTGAGCGCCGCATATTACTACATTAGCCGAATTCACGTTAGCCAGGCGCCGGTGCTGCCACGCGTCGCCACGATGAGGACGCCGTCTGTTTCTCCTGCCATAGTTCCACCTTCCGCGAACGAGGCGCCTCTACCGGCCGCACCTGCTGCGCCATCCATTATCGATCGACTCTTAGAAGAGGCGACTGCATTCCGAGCTCGGGGGGACACGGCCAACGCGCTCGCCCGGTTGCAAGAGGCATCGGAACGGGATCCGAAAAACGCCAAAGTGCTTGAGGAGACGGCGAAGATCTACGAATCGATCCAGAATTTCGATCGTTCGAACGAAACCTGGCGCAAGATCCAGGAGATTGGCCCTTCAGCGGGTGCTTCGTTCGAGTTGGCTGCTACGCGATTGAAACTGGGAGTGCCGACCCCGGCGGCGGTGGAGTCAGGTCTTCCCGGTCCGTCGCGACTCGATCTCGGAACTTCGCGCACGGACGCGAACGGAACCCCGGAAGGATCGAACCTTGCCATCACCGAAGTCACTGCCACGGAAACGCCTGACCCCGACGCGGAGACGAACCTGACCCTTCGGATCGGCGTAAAAAAACGGCCCAATGCCGCGATCGATCACACCAAGGTGAAGATTCAGGTGTACTTTTACGACACCGTGGACGACAAAGACATCAAGCTCACGGATGCGGAAGTGACATACGAATGGTTGACGCCAAACCACGATTGGGCCGGTTCCGATCCAGAGATGCTCGCCGTGACTTACACGCGGCCGAAAAGCAACGTGTTATCACCGGAAGCGGCCCTGTCTGCGGCCGCGGCAGCGGTCAATCCAGGAAAGAAGAGTCCAGCCAGCAAGCCTGGCCCCGCGAAGGCGGGGGAAAGTGGCCGGCGAAAGTATCTCGGCTACATCGTGCGCGTTTACTATCATAACCAACTGCAAACCGTTCGGGCGGATCCGACAAGGCTGTTGAAGCTTTACCCTCCCTCCCCCACTGCTTCGCCATAATGCAATTGCACATCGTGCACGACGACGCTGAGATCGGCGAGCAACTGGTGCAAATGGTGCAAATGGTGCAAGATTTGATCGAAGCAGTGGCACGCCGCAAACAGCAGAAGCTGGCACAGGAACGGCGCCAGCGCGCTTGACCAAATCCAGGCCGGAAGAAAACGGGGTTACTTTTTTATGCGACGAGTTGCGTTATTCTATCGCGCCATGAAGCGCGCGCTGCCGTTTGCCTGCCTTTTTTTGCTCGTGGCCAGAGGGGAGGCGCAAATTCAGGTCGATCTAAGATTGAAGCGGTTGCAACACATCGCTTACGAACCAGTCATGGCAACGCTCGGCATCACGAATCTCGCCGGGCGCGATGTCGATCTTCGCAACGCCGATGGTCAGCCTTGGTTTGGATTGGAAGTGACCGGAAGCGAAGGCCAGCCCATCGTCCCGGTCACCACCGATAACACGCAGTTGCCGCTCAAAATCGAAGCGGGCAAGAGAGTCACGCAAAAAATCAATCTTGCTTCGCTCTATCCCGTGCATGACTTCGGCATTTATCATGTGCGCGCGCACATTTATTTCGCGGATTTGAGCAAGTTTTTTTATTCGCAAACGAAGGTGTTCGAGGTGACCGGTGCGCGACCGATCTGGCAAAAGACGGTCGGCATTCCCGAAGGAACTCCCGGGCCTGGCAGTGCCCGCACCTATTCGCTGCTCACGAATCGTTTCCCGGATCACACGTCGCTCTACCTGCGCGTCGAGGACAAGGACAGCGGGATTGTCTATGCGACTTATTCGTTAGGCCGCGCCATCGCTTTCAACGAACCGCAAGCCGAACTCGATCGCGTGAATCAACTGCACGTGCTCCATTGCGCGGCGCCGCGCAGTTGGGCGTATTCGCGCGTGGGGCTGAATGGCGAACTTCTGGCGCGTTCGTCTTTTATGGAAGCGAAAACGCGACCGCGCCTCTTTCACGCTGCCGATGGCGCAGTGGCGGTGCGTGGCGGCATGCTCGAGACGCCACTAGCGCAATCGGCGCGCAACCGCGCTCCAAAATTGTCTGAGCGGCCAGCAAAAATGCCGAAGGACGACTAATATGCAGCAACGTTTCTCCCATCGCGGTTCTGTCAGCGGTTGGTTGTCGATTGCAGGCCTGGCATGCGCGCTCGCGTCTCCCAGCCCGAGCTCCGGAGCGCAATCGAAAAGTCGCGAAGCGAGCGCTCAAGGCGGTCGCCCTTCCACGGTTGTCGTAATCGATGCCGGTCACGGCGGTTTTGATCGTGGCGGCATCCCCAGTCAGCGCATCGCGGAAAAAACCATGACGCTCGACGTCGCGCTACGCCTGAGAAAGAAATTGCTGGACGCCGGCTATCGCGTCGTCATGACGCGCGACAGCGATATCTTCGTGACCCTGGCGGAGCGCGCCGCGATCGCCAACTCCAATTACAACGCGATTTTCATCTGCATCCATTTCAATTCCGCCACCCGCGCCGAAGCCAACGGAATCGAGACTTATTACTACCGCCGCGATGCCATGGCTCTCGCCGCCAACATCCATCGAAATGTCATCGCCGGCGCGCCTTCGGAGAACCGCGGCATTCGCCGTCGCGGTTACTATGTCTTGCGGAAAACAACGAACCCAGCGGTCCTGGTGGAGTGCGGATTTCTGACCAACCCGGCCGAAGGGCAGCTCGCCCTGACCTCCGCCTATCGAGACAAATTAGCCGAGGAAATCACCCGCGGAATTTTGGGCAAACCTGCCCTGGTCGCGCGCGCACCAGCATCACACTATTACCCTCCGGCCACGGAAGTGGAAGCTCAGCCGTTCAACAGCTATGTGGGCACCGATTTTATCAAAGCACCACCGGAACGCTCCGCTGCGCGGCATCGGAAAAGATCGAAAGCGGCGCGGAGCAAGAAATCCTCTCACAGGACTGCGCAGAGATCGAAAGGTACCAGCCGCACGCCGGCAAAGAAATCGATGCCACAAAGCGCGGAGGACTGATTGGACTCGCCGATTCTTAGTTCGGCGCAGATGCGGGACGCGGAAGAAGCAGCGTTCGCGCGCGGCGTCGAAGTTGAAGCATTGATGGACCAAGCAGGCGCGGGTATAGCGCGAGCAGTCCGTAAATTTTTTCCGCAGCCGGGAAAATGCATTGTTTTCGCCGGAAAGGGTCATAACGCGGGCGATGCACTGGTGGCCGCGGACGGCTTGCGACAACGCGGATGGAAGATCGAAGTCCGGCTTGCCTTCAAAGAGAGCGATTGCAGCGAGCTCATGCGAAAAAAACTGCAAGAACTGCGCGACGCCCCCGACCCTGTAGCCGCCGCCCTATGGGCGGCGCGGGGCGCGGACGTTGCAGGCGCCTCAGGGTCGCGTTTCGCACAACAAAACGGCTACACAATCATCCTCGATGGCTTGCTCGGTACCGGCGCTAAATCGCTCTTGCGCGAACCAATCCGCGCCGTTGCGAGAGAAATCAACCGCCTGCGTCGCGAGCAAAACGCCTTCGTTTTCGCTATCGATCTTCCAACCGGTCTCGATGGCGACTCCGGCGAAACCGATCCCGATTGCGTCGTCGCGGATTTCACGATCACGATCGGCTTCGCCAAGCATGGGTTGATTGCAGATTCGGCGCTCGATTTCGTTGGCCGCCTCGAAGTTGTTCCGCTTCCCGATCTCACGCTGAAAGATGGCGCGCCGAACGAACTCCTCGCCGCCGCTCATTCTCTCAGTTCGCTTTTGCCGCGGCGGAGATTCGGCGCTTACAAAAATCAATTTGGGCGCATCGGAGTCGTTGCCGGCTCGAAAGGATTCGTCGGCGCCGCGTTAATGACCGGGCAAGGAGCGCTGCGCGCGGGCGCTGGTCTCGTGGAAGTTTTTGTCCCCGAAGAAATTTATCCAATCGTTGCCGCCGGCGCGCCAGTTGAAGCAATGGTTAAGCCGGTGCGCTCCTATCGCGATTTGCTTGAGGAGAAGATCGACATCTGGGCGGTCGGGCCCGGCTTGGGAAAATCGCGGGCCAACGAAGTGCTTCGGCTGATCGAGTGCGCGGAGCAACCGATGGTGGTTGACGCCGATGGATTGAACATTCTGGCGGAGAAAATCGATACCTTGAAACATTGCCGCGGGCCGCGGCTCGTCACTCCGCATCCGGGCGAGATGAAACGATTGTTTGATCCCGGCAAAATGTCGCGCGCCGGAACGGCCAGAAATTTCTGCGAGCAATTCCCGGTGACGCTTTTGTTCA
>Ga0193729_1000314_pt1 | contig 24634 bp, 16 predicted proteins | sample U1c2metaG_FD_143036 | JGI IMG/M metagenome (GOLD analysis project Ga0193729, IMG submission 143036) | Soil microbial communities from a riparian zone of the East river system, Colorado, United States - U1c2 | ecosystem: Environmental > Terrestrial > Soil > Riparian zone | place: USA: East River...
GGGAAAGGCTTCTACGCTCGTTTGGCGCGGGGATATGATCTCGGCCGCCTCGCTGGCTTCATTGCATGGCGTGGAAAAGCTCGCCTCCGAATCGGCCATGATGAAAGATATCTCCAAAGCGGTAATGTTGTTTCGACGTGATACCTCGGGCGCTCGTTAAGCGATGAAAAATTTCTTGTATCGACGCCTGGCTGCCATTTACGGCTTGCTTGCACTTTTGCTTGTCGCGATTCCGTCCAGCGCCGGCGAGAAGAGCGCTCGGGAGATCAGCGCCGAGAATAATTCCGCGACTTCGACATTTTCGTTCTCCGGCGAATTTGTTGTCGACGAAACTTATGTGGGCAATGGGGACGTCCAACGCGGCCAGCACGTGCTCCGCGACTTCGACGAGAGCGACACTCTTCTCCGTTTTGTTCTCACGCCGAGAATTAAGCTTGGCGTATTGCGGCTTGGCGCCGAGTGGGAAAGATTTTCTTTCGGTTTCTCGGATCGCGCTCCTCTTCCAGATACGTTGCAAGCGCTGAGTCTGGTCATCGGCCTCGACACACAGCTTTCGGATTCCATCCTGCTGCGGTTGCAAGCACAGCCAGGTTTTTATGGGACGGACGATTTTGAATCAGAGGACGTCAATGTCCCATTCGTCATCGGTGGCACATACATTTACAGTCCCAATTTGCAGTTCGTTCTGGGCATCGGAGTCGACGTTGAAAGAAAGTACCCGGTTTTGCCCGGGGGCGGTGTCCGCTGGAAAATCGCGCGACAATGGGTGCTGGACGCGGTGTTGCCCTCACCACGCCTTGAATATCAGTTAAACAAGGATCTTGCGTTGTATGCCGGCGGGACCGTTAAGGAGACAAATTTCCGTGTCGACGATCACTTCGGGAATACGCGCGGAATTCCGCGATTGAACCAAGCCGTGCTTACCTACGGCGAAATAAGGACTGGCGCGGGTGCTGATTGGAAAGTTTCATCCGTAATGACATTAAGGGCTGAGACTGGCTATCAACCCTATCGCGACTTCGACTTTTACCGCGCAAACGTGCGCTACCATCAAGACGACGGTGCCCCTTACGGCACGATTTCGGTACACGGCGAGTTTTAGCGTGGCGCAGGCATCCTGCCTGCGGGGCCAGCGGACCTCCTGTCCGCGAGTATTCGGTAAAGGAAGCTGGTGATTTCCCCTGGGGACGACAGCGTCGTGCCCTACGGTCTCAATACAAATCGCTCCGGCGATGAGCGAATACCGCCATTCGATTCCGGACAGAAGCGACCACTTCCTCCGATAGTTCAGCTTGGATAAGCTCTTCGCGGTCGGCCGAGGCGGACGCGATTATTACACCATAGGGATCAATGATCGCTGATGTTCCACAAAACGTCACTCCGTCATCCGTACCCACCCGATTCGCCAGGACGAGGTAGCTCTGGTTTTCAATCGCACGCGCCAAGGCGAGAATTCGCAGATGCTCGACTCGAGGAAACGGCCAGGCCGATGAGTTGATCAACACATTTGCGCCGTGGTTGACGGCAAGCGTGCGATAGAATTCCGGGAAGCGAAGATCATAACAGATGCCCAAGCCGAGATTGAACTTGTCGATCTTGCAACTGGCAAACTCGTCGCCCGCGGTGAAGTACGGGCGCTCGTCGAGTGGCGCAGCGGTCACCAGGTGTGTTTTGCGATACTTGGCGATAATTTTGCCGTTCGCATCGATCAAAACTTGCGAGTTGTAAACGCGCGAACTGTCACGATCAGAAACGCCCACGAGAATCGCGATCGAAAGTTCTTTCGCCGTTTCTTGATCGTGAGGTACGGCGCCTTCGTTCCAGGACGTGGCGTGCTCCTGAATCGCTGGCATCGAATATCCGGTGTCCACCATCTCTGGAAAAACGATCAGCTCGGAGCCAGACTTTTTCGCTTGCGCGGAAAAATCACGAATTTTGCGGACGTTTGCCTTGAGGTCACCGGGTGCGCACGAAATCTGGGCAGCAGCAATTTTCATGAGATTATTTTTAGGGCGTTTCTGTGAAACGCCAAATCGGAACGGCGCCCGACACAGACGCCCTGCAATTTTTAGCGCAAAGTTTTGTCGAGCGCGCCGATTTTGCGTGTTTGCGGCCAGCCGAAGGCTACCGCCAGCACGACCAGAATTGTGCCGATGCCTCCGCCCACCACTGAGATGACTGGACCAAAAAGCGCCGCGGTCAATCCCGATTCGAGCGCGCCGAATTCATTGGAAGTGCCGATGAAAATGTTGTTCACCGCCGAAACACGGCCCCGCATCTCATCCGGCGTGACCAGTTGCACGATCGAGCCGCGAATGATGACGCTGACGCTGTCAAACGCACCGATCAAAAAGAGCAAGGCAAGCGAGAGCCACAAAGTTGTCGATAAACCGAAAAGGATAGTCGCGATTCCAAAACCGGTGACGCACCAAAGCAATGCTTTTCCGGCGTGCTTCATCGGCGGCAAATAGGCGACCATGAGCGCCATCACAAACGCGCCGATGGCCGGCGACGCACGCATCCAACCGAGCCCGACTGCGCCGCAGTGCAAAACTTGATCGGCAAAAATAGGAAGCAGTGCAGTAGCTCCGCCGAGAAGCACGGCAAATAGGTCGAGCGTAATCGTGGCCAGAATTACCTTCCGGCTAAAGACAAAACGAATGCCAGCGATGAGACTGCGCCACGCATTTTTCTCCGCGCGATTGGCGCCGCGTTTTCCCGGTCGAATCGGCAGAACGAGCAACAAAAACACGAACGCGCAGAGCGCGTCGAGCACGTAAACAAACGGAAAGCCGATGTGGGCGACGAGAAGACCGCTGATGCCCGGACCAACGACCGATCCGATTTGGAAAAAGCTGTTGTTCCAAGTAACCGCATTTGAAAAGGCGTCGCGCGACACCAGAGTCGGAAAAAACGAACTTCGCGCGGCCCACGCAAACGTGCGCGCCGTGCCGTAGATGAAAAGCAGCGCGTAGATGATTGGAACCGACGCGTCATCGAAATGGTAGGCTGATTGATGTCGCTCGAAAACCGCTGCGATCGCGCTGAGAACTCCGTTTCCCTGCCGCAAGATCGACATCTGCGGAATGGCGAGGTGTTGCCACGATACGAGTGCAAGCGCGATCGAAGTGAACGCGCTGAAAATTTGCGAAACGAGAATGATCCGTTTGCGACTGAACCGGTCCGCCAAGTGTCCAGCCGGCAATGAAAGCGCCACAACGGGAATCGCAATAACCAGACCAACCAATCCGAGCGCGGTCGCCGAGTGCGTACGCCGGTAAATTTCCCACTCGACCGCCACCGCCAGCATTTGCCGCCCGATGATGGAGAGCAAATTGCCAAAGGCGAACAAACTGAATCCGCCAAACCGAAACGCGGCATACGGATCGTGCGGCCGAACTTCCGGCGCGATCGGCCTAACGATTGCCGGCCGTTGACCGCGCGGCGATTCATATCGGGGCGGCGGCGGATCAGTTGGTTGCGGCATGCAATAGTGGCGCAAGCTTCCTAGCTTGCGATTCAAGGTAAAAGCAAGCTGGAAGCTTGCTCTACATTAGAGCGAGAATACGCCCCGTGAGATTGTAAAGTCGGCACGCCACCTCGCACCCGCGTCGCAAAACATTTCCTAATACAGCCCGGACCTACTTCCAAAATCGACGCCCAAGATATTCGGTGGTATATGGAAGTGCGCTCCCAAATTCGTCTCGTTAGATCGCACACTCAAGGAAGTTGATATGTCTCTGAACGGAAAACACGCGCTGATCACCGGAAGCTCCCGCGGCATTGGTAGAGGAATCGCCCTGAAACTGGCGGCCAGCGGCGTCAAGGTAGCCATCCATTACTACCAAAACGAGACTGCCGCGAACGACACGCTTGGGCAGGTCCGCAAGCGCGGCTCCGATGGTCTGGTGGTCAAGGCGGACGTTTCTTGCCCTGAACAGATCACCCAAATGTTCCGCAAGGTTCAAGGTGAATTCGGTAAGCTCGACATCTTCGTCAGCAACGCACGGCCTGACCTCCCGGGGTTCTACCACCGGCCTTTGGACATTACGCTTGAGCAATGGCACATGGCGCTCGATTCCCAGGCCCGGGCGTTCCTGCTGGGAGCCCAGGAGTCAGCCCGCGTCATGCCCGATGGGGGCAGGATCCTTGCCATCACTTACAGCCCCGGCGGCCGCACGGGGAGCTGGCAGCCATGGGTTGCCATGGGAGCCGCCAAGGCAGCGATGGAGTCGCTGGTCCGCTACTTTGCGGTGGCCCTAGCCCTACGGGGCATCACCGTCAACGGCATCAGTCCCGGGGGCGTTTTTGGTCCGCCCAATGTGGTTGAAGGGGGTGTCTTGCGTGTTTTGCCGGAAGAGATCCAGGAGGCGATCCGGGTCTGGCACGAGGGCGGCTGGACCCCAATGGGCCGGTTGGGCACCCCGGAAGATGTCGGTAACGCCGTGATGCTGCTATGCATGGATGAAGCGAGCTTTATTACCGGCCAAATCCTCCACGTGGATGGTGGGGGTTCGATCATGGACACCGTCTTTCCGCTCGACATCCAGCGGGGCTAACTGCGCCTGTGCGGAATTCCCTGCCAAGTTACAAAGAAACATCAATCACCAGTCCAAACACGCATAGAGGCTTCTCTTGAACGTTTGAGACTTGGAATTTCTCTGGATGTTGGAGCGGAGAATTTGGAATTTTTTTCGTTTATTCTCTTTAGCCGTAGCGAGGCTTTTGCATGGCGGTTGGTCACTGCTGAAAGAGTTTGATTGCAGCGTCTCGGGATCGGGGGTCTTCTTTCGTTGTGAGGAAGGAGCCAGATGTCGGATTCGTCGCGTGCATCGAAGGTGGCGTGCTCGAGGCGCAGGCGCTTCTTCTTTTCGAAAGTATCCGCCTTTACGCGGGCCGGTTCAGCGATTGCGCGATCTATGCTCTTTCGCCGCGCGCCGGCCATGGGGTGTCCAGTCATACCCGGAAAAGACTTGAGCAGCTCCATGTCCACTACAGCGATGCGATTCTTCACGACGGATGTCTTGGCTACGGGCCCGCCAATCGGGTCGCGGCGGCGGCGCACGTCGAGGAAACTCGCCCCCACGACATCCTGGTCGTTCTGGACAGCGACTCTCTCTTCCTGCGCGAGCCGCATGAAATTCTGCTGCCTCAGGAAGTGGACGTGGCAGTCCGGCCGGTTGATGTCAAAAGCATCTCTACGGCCGGGGCCAGCGATCACTGCAACGTTTATTGGCGCAAACTTTGTCGCTGCTGCCGCGTGGAGATTGAAAGCGTGCCCTGGTGCGAGTCGTTTGTCGATCGCTGCCGGATCAGGGCAAACTACAACGGCGGACTGGTCGTGGCTCGGGGCGGGCTCGGTGTTCTGCGGCGGTGGGCCGATTTTTTCTTCGCTTCCATGCGGGAAAACCTAAGGCCATCGGTTGAGCCGCGGCGTTTCCGGACCGGAACGGGCTGGGTGGATTCCGACGTGAGCACTCTCTGGGGATCAAATCAGGCGGCTCTTTCGCTGGCGATTTGGAGCACAACGCGGCAAGTCATGCAGTTGCCGCCGACCTACAATTATCCGCTGCATCTGCACAGCCGAATCGACCCGGCGCTTAGTCGGGCAATCTTTCCGCATTTGGTGCACGTGCACTATCACTGGCTACTTGAGGAGCCGCTTTTTGCCAATCCGCTGTTATCGCGCACACCGTTCTTGCCGGCTCAACGCGAAGGCCTGCTCGAACTGTCGCGCGCTTCCTCGCTCTAGCGCGACGAAGGCGTCGCGGCCACATGTCGATCTTACAGGCCGGGATCGCGCGGGAATTTGGCGTAGGGAAGGCGCGTGCCTCTGAAGAAGAATTGCTCGGCACTGATCGCGTCGGGCGCAAGAAAATCGTGGGTGCCGGACGCGCCGACGATGTCGTCTTGATCGACGCCATCGCCGCTCACGCCGATCGCGCCAATGAGCTGGCCATTGCGATAAAGCGGGAAGCCGCCCGGAAAAATCGTGATGCCGTTGGGAAAATTCGGATTGGGCGGCGCCATGGAGAGCATCTCCTGCAAGCCGTTGTAGGGGCCGGGTGGATTGGCATCAATGCCCGGCGGATAATTGCTCTGCGCAAGAAAACCGACCGTGCGCGAGGAGACAGCGGTGGTATTGCCGTTCTTGGAGAACCCAATCGCCGTGCGCGCCTTTTGCGCGGCCACATCCCAACTGAAAACTGTCGCTTCGCCCGTGCGGAAGGTACCGAGAACGGTTGGCGGGACATTCGGCGCATTGGGAAAGTTGACCACGCTGATGAACGCTTGCATTTGCGTGCCGATGGGCAATCGAATCGCGGCCCGCGTCGTCCGCACACGATCGGCCGCGAAGTTGATGATGCTGGCAACTTCCGCGGCGGTGAGGCGGGCCTGGCCGTTAATCGTGCCCGGCAGCGGATCGCTAATGATCGGCTGACGAATTTGACCGGTTACGCCCCCAAATGTCGCAACCGGATACGGAAATGGCGGCGGCGGATTTTGGATCGGATAAACGGCCGAGGCATTGCCCTGCAAAACAACGGTGCCGGAAAAATTTGTCGATGTTGCCGTATAGGCGAGGCTGATGCCGCCGATGAAAACATTGTCCGCGGTGATACTCGACGACGGCATATAACCGTGCTGGCCTGAAAGCGCGACATCTTCATCCGTGTCCGGTCCAGAGATAAAGGGAAAAGAATTGTCGGTGCCGTCACCGGTGACGCCGATCCCGCCGACGAGAATTCCATTTTTATAAAGCGGCAAACCGCCGGGTGAACCATCCAGCGAAGTCCCGGGGATGGGCGATCCGAATGTCCCCGGCGACGAGCTCGATGGGATCAGGTCTGTCTTCTTGAATCGGTTTACGTCCGAGAACGGTAAATTTGAGAAGCCCACGCCAACGAGCGGGCCGGTCGCGGTGTTGCGGACGCCAGGTGGGAAATGCTGTTGAATGATGAAGCCGGCTGTGCGCGAGCTAAACGCGTTTTGATTGCTGCTCAGAAATGCAGCGGTGCCCGCTTTGGAAACTGCGTTTGCGATTTGAGCGGGCGTCGGCTCGCCGCCGGCCACGTTCCAGATACCGAGTACGTAACCTTCGCGATCGGTGACCGCGATCACGCTGTTCGGCGAAACTTGGACGGCGCGCGTGACGGCGTGGTTGATGATTGTCTGAACATCCACGGCGGTCAGTTGCGCGAATGCCGAAGAGGAAAGAAAACTCGCCGCCACGAATAGAAATGGAACGCGCAATTTCATCCACATTTCGGGTTATCAAATCCCGCGCCGCTTGCCTACTAAAAACAAGCCGGCCGTAGAGGCGACGCCTCGTCGCCCTCGTTGTATCGCTCGGAGCGCGGCGAGGGCACCGCAGCTACAACTTGTCGATCTTCGGCGTTTCCTTTTCGGCAACGCTCAACGTTGAACGTTCAACATTCAATTTTCAATACAGAGTCGATTTGTCGTTGAGCGTTGTGCGTTGAACGTTGGACGTTTTTATCCGTAGAGGCGAAGCTCACTGGGAGCGCGGCGAGGGCGCCGCAGCTACAGTGTTAAGCTTGCAAGGCCAAGGCTTCTTCCGGCATCCTCGCCATTCATGCGCGGGTCAACTGTGGCGCAACTCTGTGAGTTGCGATCTTCAGAACGCAAGTTGGAACGAACTGGAATCGTAGGTAGGGGCGATTCACCGAACCGCCTCGGCGCGCGGGCGATCATCAGGGCCAGGGCGATTGAGGTCAATCGCCCCTACCTAGCGATTTCGCTGCGCGGGAGAGCCGCCGCACTTGCCGGACTTTTGTTCTGCATCGACATCGTCGTTGCTCAAAGCCAGACGATTAAACTTTGTCCCGTGCCCAGTGCCGACGGCGTTCATGACGATTTTACTTTCCTGCATCTCGATCTTCTGGCGCAGAACGATCAGCCGCCAGAAGCCGAGCCGCCTTTGCCGCCGTCGCAGTTCAATCCCGATCCCGGCGCGGGCAGACAACAAATTGAACCGCAGCCGCCGCCCGAGCTTTTCCCGCCCGCCCTGCCGCCGCCTCCGGAATATGGTGAAGACCCGCTACCGCGTTCACTCAAGCTACCTCGCAAAGGCGTGCGCGAGGTCGTTCCACGCCGGCCAAAGTTGGAATACGAAACTTATCCGCAATCGGAGCAAGGCGAAGGCTTATTGCCGGGCTCGGAGCCGGCGCCGAATCGATGGTTCATCGGTTTCGGCCGCTGGAAACGCTACGCCGATCCCTCAACCGAAACGACTTATCAGGCCGGCGACTTAAAACTTTGGCATCCCTACTTGCAAAGTCTGCTCAAAGGCGACGCGCCGATTTACGGCCAGGACATTTTCCTCAACATCACGGCAGAAGATTTCTTCCAATTCGAAGCCCGCAAACTTCCGACGCCCAGCGGCGTGAGCACAGCTCGCCCGAACAGTTCGGAATTCTTCGGGCTGAGCGATCAACTTTTTTACTCGAACGATTTTTCCATCGGTATCGATCTTTTCAAAGGCGAGACCGCCTTTAAGCCGATCGATTGGGCGCTGCGCCTCCTCGCCGTTTACAATCATAACTACATCGACGTGGAGGAGAGAAACGTCGTGAATCCGAATCCGCAAAACGGGACGACTCGCGAAAAGGAATTCTATTCGCTGCAGGAGGCGTTCGCCGAAATTCATCTGCGCGACTTGTCGAACAACTACGATTTCATTTCCGTGCGCGCCGGCATTCAACCGTTTGTGAGCGATTTTCGCGGTTTCATTTTCAACGACACGAACCTGGGCGTTCGCATTTTCGGCAACTACGACAACAACCGCTGGCAATACAACATCGCCGCCTTCGACATGCTTGAAAAAGACACCTACTCGGACCTCAACGAGTTCAGCCGGCGCCAGCAGCAGGTTTATGTCGCGAACGTTTTCCGACAGGATCTGATTTGGAAAGGTTACACGGGCGAACTCAGTTTCCTGGCCGACTTCGACAACAATAGCCGGCATTACGACAAAAACGGTTTCATCACGCGGCCCGCGCCAATCGGCACGGTCGCCGATCATTACCTGCAAGCGTATTACCTCGGCTGGACCGGCGACGGCCACGTCGGCTGGCTCAACATCGACCACGCCTTTTATCAAGTGCTCGGCGAGGACAGCTTGAACGGCATTGCCGGACAGCGCGTGCAGATCAACGCCCAAATGGCCGCGCTCGAACTCTCAGTCGATAAGGATTGGATGCGCCACAAGTTGTCGATCTTTTACGCGAGCGGTGATTCCAATCCAAAGGACTCAGAGGCGACTGGCTTTGATACGGTGTTCGATCGCCCGTTTTTCATCGGAGGGCCGTTCAGCTTTTTCTCGCATCAAGGTTTTAATCTCGGCGGCACGGCGGTGAATTTTAAGCAGCGCGACAGTCTGGTGATCGATTTCCGAACCAGCAAATCCGAAGGCCAGGCCAATTTCGTTAATCCCGGCGCGATCATTGTCGGTTACGGCCTCGACGCCGACGTCACACCGAAGCTGAAAGGCTTCATGAATGTAAACTACATCTGGACGGCCGACACTGCGGTGACCGAGCAGGTGCTCTTCACCAATCACGGCAGCAACGATCTCGGACTCGATTGCAGCCTAGGCTTTCAATGGCGGCCGTTGCTCACTCAAAACATCATCTTCACGGCAGGCGCCGGATTTTTCGTGCCCGGTCAAGGTTACAAGGATATTTACCGCGCCAACACACGTCCCGTCTTTGGTTATCCCAGTCCGTCCGCCGGCCATGTGGATGATTTTCTCTACAGCGCAATCGTGACGCTGACGCTGACGTATTAACAACGTGAATCGTTACATCGTTACATCGTTACATCGAAGACCGAATCTCGATTCACGAATCTCGATTCACGTAAGCCAGACCCTAGTGATCATGCTCGTGCTCGTGTTCGATCAAAGGATCGCCGCACAAGAACAAACCTCCGGCTACGGCCCGCCGACTTCTGTTCCGATCAAGAGATCAACAATCTCTCGCACAGCATCGCCGCCGCGTAACTGGATCGATCAAACGCAAGCGCAAGCCGGCGCGAAAAGCGTCGGTTGCTTGAAATGTCATCAAGGCGTCGAACCGATGCACAAAGCGGAACAAAACGTCGTGCTTGGCTGCACCGATTGTCACGGCGGAAATCCCGCGCGTGGCCTAACGAAAGAGCAAGCTCACATTCTCCCGAAGAACAAGGAGTTTTGGAAAATGTCCGCCAAACCGCCCAACTCAAACGCCTGGCTCAATCACGAATCGCCCGAATTCATCCGCTTCCTTAACCCCGGCGATTTGCGCGTGGCGAAACAAGCGTGCGGCCTGTGTCACGACGAGATCGTTCGCGACGTCGATCACAGCATGATGAATCACGGCGCCATGCTCTGGGGCGCCGCTCTATATAATAACGGCGCATTTTATTTGAAGAATTATCGCTTCGGCCAGGCTTACGCCGCGGACGGCTCGCCGCTTCGTCTGGTGAACTACACACCGGTCACGCCCGAGGAGACGCGCGAGCGCGGCATTCTGCCCTTCATCGAGCCGCTGCCGCGTTTCAACTTGAGCAACCCTGGAAACATTTTGCGCGTCTTCGAGAAAGGCGGCGAAAAGCAATTGCAGCTCGGACTTCCAACCAGTGAAGAGCCGAACGGCCGGCCACGGAATCGTTTGTCCGAGCGCGGACTCGGCACGCTTAATCGCACCGATCCGGTTTTTCTTGGTTTGCAAAAAACCCGATTACACGATCCGCTGCTCGGTTTTTTCGGATCGAACGATCATCCGGGCGATTACCGCTCGAGCGGGTGCTCGGCCTGCCACGTCGTTTATGCGAACGATCGCTCACCGACGAATTCCGGCTGGTGGAGCAAATACGGACATCAAGGCCTTAGTTTCACCGCCGATGAATCGATCCCAAAAGCCGAGCGCGGACATCCGATCCTCCATCAGTTCACGCGCTCGATTCCCTCCAGCCAATGCATGAACTGTCACATGCACCAGGGCAATCTCTTCGTGAATCCGTACCTCGGTTATACCTGGTGGGATCAAGAAACCGATGGCGAGTTCATGTATCCGAAAAAACAACATAACCCCACAGATGCCGAGCTCGTAAAAGCGACAATAACGAATCCGGAAGCTGCGGCAGCGCGCGGGCGGTGGGGCGACAGAGATTTTCTCGAGCATGTCGCGGAATTAAATCCGCAACTCAGACACACGCAGTTTGCTGATTATCACGGACACGGCTGGGTCTTCCGCGCCATCTTTAAACACGATCGGAAGGGCAACTTGCTCGATCTCGATGACGGCAAGATCGACAATGACGATCCGCAGAAATTTTCAAAAGCGGTGCATTTGAAAGACGTGCATCTCGAGCACGGCATGCAGTGCGGGGATTGCCATTTCAATGTCGATGTCCACGGCAGCGGCCAGCTTTATGGCGAGCCGCGCAACGCCACCACCATTACGTGCGTCGATTGTCATGGTACCATCGACCAACGCCCGACGCTCGTGACTTCCGGCAATGCTGGCCAAATCGATTTGTTAAATAACAGCAACACGCCTTTCGGGCCGCGGTTCACTTGGGAAGGAAATACTCTTTGGCAACAATCGACGATGTCACCCGACGTCCGCTGGGAAGTACCGCAAACCATCGACACGATTGATCCGCTCTCGCCGCATTACAATCCGAAGTCCGCCTACGCGAAAACGCTGCGGCGTGACGGATCGACATGGGGCGGCGTCCTGCCAACAACGCCTAACGAACACCGCGTGCGACTCGCGCATGACAATAGCGCGATGGATTGCCAGATCTGTCATACCTCGTGGGCAACAAGCTGTTTCGGTTGCCACTTGCCGATGAAAGCGAACCAGCGCGTGCCGCAAAATAAATTCGAAGGCGTCACCGACCGCAATTTCACAACGTACAATCCCCAAGTCGTGCGCGACGATGTTTTCATGCTCGGCATTGACGGCACAGTGAAGAAGAACCGCATGGCCGTGATCCGTTCATCAAGCGCGGTCGTGGTGAGTTCGCAGAATGCAAGCCGCGAATGGGTCTATTCGCAGCAGCAAACATTTTCCGCGGAAGGTTACAGCGGTCAGGCCTTCAACCCGCATTTTCCGCACACCACAAGCAGCGTCGGCACGACAAAAAATTGCACGGACTGCCATCTATCGAAAGAGAACGACAACAATGCCTGGATGACGCAGTTGTTAGGCTTCGGCACCGGCACGGTGAACTTTTTTGGGCGCTACGCGTATGTCGGCGAAGGCCGCGAAGGATTTCACGCGGTGGTTTGGACAGAACCGGATGAACCGCAAGCCGTCATCGGCAGTCATCTGCACAAGATCGCCTATCCGGCGAACTACAAAAAGCATGTCGATGTTGGCGGCGAGTTGCAGGAGGCGTACGAACATTCCGGCAAAAACATTCAAGACATCGTGTTGCGCGGCGAATATCTTTACACCGCGAACGGGCCCGGCGGTTTCGAAGCGTTCGATGTCGCGGACATCGACCAAAAAGGATTTTCGGAACGCATTGTCAGCGCACCGGTCTCGCCACTCGGTCAGCGCACGCGCATTCACACGAAATATGCAACCAGTGTCGCGCTGCCGAGCACACTCGCACTCGACCCGGCGCGTCTGCATCTACCAGAAAATGAAGAGCAACTAATCGATCCTTTCTACGCGTTTGTTTACGTTTCGGACCGCGAAGAGGGCCTTGTCATCCCAAATGTCGCCACTTTGGTGGACGGAAATCCCGATAATAATTTTCTCAACGACGCGGTCCGGTTCAATCCCGATGGCGTTTTAAGCGGCGCAGCATTTGTGGCCGCGGCGGGTCATCGGCTCTACATGACGACGCCGCGCGGACTGTACGTTGTCGACGTAAGTGATCCGATGCATCCGCGCGTCGCGGGACAATTGACGAATGGATTTCTTCGGAATCCACGTTGCGTTGCGATCCAGTTCCGTTACGGCTTCATCACCGACGATGATGGATTGAAGATTGTCGATCTTACCGAGCCAACGCGGCCGATCCCGATTCCGCGCGCGACGGTTCGATTAAGAAATGCCGGGCGATTGTATGTCGCGCGCACTTACGCTTACGTCGCGAACGGACCGGAAGGACTTGCGATTGTCGATGTTGAAAACCCCGAATCGCCGCATCTCGAGCAAATGTTCAACGCCGGCGGCGCGTTGAACGATACGCGCGCAGTTCAAATCGGGAGCGTGAGCGCATCGCAATATGCGCTTGTTGCCGATGGAAGAAATGGGTTGCGCGTGGTGCAATTGATTTCGCCGGACACCGTGCCGGGCGCGCAAGGATTCAGCCCGCGACCCAACCCGAAATTGATCGCGACTTATCGCACGAAAGGCGAAGCGATTTGCGTCTCACGTGGGCTGGAGCGCGATCGCGTGGTCGACGAAACCGGGGGACAAACAGTCGTTTTCGGCCGGCGCGGCGCGCGGCCGTTTCATCTTTCAGAGATGGAACGATTTTATCTGCGCTCCGAGAATGTCGATGCAAAAGATTTTTCCCGAAACCGAAGTTTGTATCGCGTGGAAGACGTGATGCTTTCCGGCGGCGTGTTGACGACCAGGAACGGCGCGTTACTCACGCCTGCGGCAACGCCGACGCCCTCGCCTGTGCCGGAAATTTCGCCCGGTGCAGCGCCTGAAATCGAGCCGAGCGCAATTCCAAGTCCAAAGTGAGGTGGATCGAGCAGTCCCTTGCTCGATGTTAATTCACGCGGCTTCCCCGCCACTTTTTAGCATCGCCGACGGAGCGGCCGATCCACCTGCGCGCTCGACGATCGCAAGCCTTCAGAAAAGACATTGCCGCGCGAATCCGAATTGATTAAATAGAGAGAGCCATGGCGGACAAAGCAAGCAAACAGCCCTTGAACGTTCCCGGAGCGTGGTATGTGGACATGACCTGCACGATGTGTCGCACCTGTCTGGAAGAAGCTCCCAATCTTCTGAAGACCAACGAGGATGAAACGGCGGTTTACTTTTTCAAGCAGCCGGAAAACGACGCCGAAACTGCGGCTGCGCAACGCGCGATGGAAGTTTGTCCAACGCTGGCGATCGGCAACGACGGTTAAGTTGTACCGGCGGCCTATGACCGTCGCATTAACTTCCGATGAAAGAGAAATCTTTGCGACGCGCATCCGCCTTCGCCAAGCTGCGGCGAGACAGGTAGAGCGCCGCCACAAAAGAAAATGCCAGCCACGCCTGCTTCGCCTTACACGCGACAAAATCCATTTCCCGCAAAACTTGTCGTCAATCGTAGCCTCTGCGACGAAGGCTCGAAAAAGGACACGCGCCATTTCGAGATCGATCTCACTGGGTGGGGATTAAATTACGAGGTTGGCGATTCGATGACGGTCTGGCCGACGAACGATCCGGCGCTGGTCGATGAAATCATCAAGACCATTGCTGCCAGGAGCGAGGAACAAGTGAACGGGCCCAAAGGCCCGACGACCTTGCGCGAAGCGTTGCTGCGCGATTGCCGCATCACGCAGACGACGCCCAAGTTCTTGAAAATGATCGCTGAGCGCGCCAGCGCGGCGCCGCTACTAAATGACCTTCTCAAGCCGGAACGAAAGCAGGACCTCGACGCTTATCTCTGGGGCATGGAGGTGATCGATTTTCTGTTCGAGCATCCGTCGATCAAATGGACGGCGCAGGAATTCATCGACACGCTCGCGAAATTGATGCCGCGTCTGTACTCGATCTCCTCGAGCCTGAAGGCGCACCCAGAGCAGGTGCACTTCACCATCGACATCGTGCATTACGAAAGTCGCGGTCGCATGCGCAAAGGAGTTTGCTCAACATTTCTGGCTGAGCGTGCAGAGAAGGTTGCAGTCCCGGTGTTTCCAAATACCTCGAAATTCCGGCTGCCGGAGGACGGCAACACCCCGATCATCATGGTGGGGCCAGGAACTGGCGTGGCACCATTTCGCGCGTATTTGCAGGAGCGGAGAGCAGTCGGCGCAAAAGGAAAGAATTGGCTCTTCTTCGGATCGCAGCACGAACACTGCAACTATTTTTACAAAGAAGAGCTGGCCGAGCTTAAGCGCAATGGAGTTCTTACGCGACTCGATTGCGCCTGGTCACGCGATCAGACGGACAAATCTTATGTGCAACACAAAATGTTGAACTGTGCGGCGGAGATTTGGAAGTGGATGGACGGCGAAGGCGCGCACTTCTTCGTTTGCGGTGACGCGCGTCGGATGGCCAAGGATGTCGATGCCGCGCTGCGCAAAATCATCCAGGAACAAGGCGGCAACAGCGAGAGCGAGACGAACGAGTACGTCGAAAAGCTAAAGAGCGACAAACGCTATAAGCGTGACGTGTACTAGATGAATGACAAAGGACGAAGGAAGCATCTTCACGCCTTCTAAGCGCACTCCTCATTCGCCGTTACGATACCTTCTCGAACACGGCGAGCAAATTCGTGATCAAGAAAAACGCCGCGAACAGGATCGACATCGGCTCGCTTTGCCAGTTCGGGCAATGAGAAGAGCGAGAAGTTTTTGCGGCAATCATAGATCGCCGCTACAGAATTAATATGCTCGCTGAATCCGCTTCCCAAAAGCCCACTGCTCCTGCTTCGCCTTACACACGGAGCAATCCGTTTCCCGGCAAACTCGTCGTTAATCGGCGTTTGAGCGGCCCGGAATCGGAAAAGGATACGCGCCATTTTGAAATCGATCTGAGCGGCTGGGGGCTGAGCTTTGAAGTGGGCGACTCGGTGGCGGTTTATCCAACCAACGATCCCGAACTGGTCAATGAAATCATTCGGGCAATCGGCGCGAAAGGTGATGAACCTGTGCCCGCGGCAAAGACTCAAAAAAGCTTACGCGAAGCGCTTCTGCGCGATTATTCCATCACGCAAACGACACCGAAATTTTTGAAAGCGATCACCCAACGCGCAAACTCTGCGCTGTTGTTGAAAGACCTGCTCGAGCCGAAACGCAAGGAAGATTTGGATCGATATCTTTGGGGCATGGAAGTGATTGATTTTCTGAATGAGCATCCTTCTGTGAAGTTTAGTCCGGAGGAATTCGTCGGGCTGCTCACGAAATTGCAGCCGCGGCTCTACTCAGTTGCGTCAAGCTTGCGCGTCTATCCCGAGCAGGTGCATTTGATCGTGGACGTAGTCCGCTATGAAAGTCACGGCCGGGTGCGCAAAGGCGTGGCGTCGTCATTTCTGGCTGAACGCGCGGACAATGTTCCTGTCCCCGTTTATCCCAGCTCGGCAAAGCATTTTCATCTGCCGGAAAATACCGACGCCCCCATCATCATGGTTGGACCCGGCACCGGTATCGCCCCTTTTCGCGCCTATCTGCAGGAGCGACAGGCGATCGGCGCGAAAGGGAAAAACTGGCTCTTCTTCGGAGCACAACGCGAGAAATGCGACCACGCCTACGAAGAGGACTTCGATCGATTCAGGCGCGATGGTATTCTTACGCGGCTCGATTGCGCCTGGTCGCGCGATCAAGCCCACAAGGTTTATGTCCAGCACCGCATCCTGGAGAACGCGCCGGAGATCTGGAAATGGATCGACAGCGAGGGCGCGCAGTTTTTTGTTTGCGGTGACGCACGGCGGATGGCCAAAGATGTCGATGCTGCGCTGCGCAAAATCGTGCAGGAGCAAGGCGGCAAGGGAGTGGACGAAGCGAACGAATACGTCGAAAAATTAAAGAGCGACAAACGTTACAAGCGCGACGTCTACTAAAAATCGTTTCGTTAATTTTCGCTGCTGTAGCGGCGCGCTATGAACGTCGCAATTTTTCGTCCGGCGGTCCTAGACCGCCGCTACACGTTTCTCATGAAGTTGGCTTTTTGCGTTCTGTTACTGTGCGCGCAAGTCGCGCACGCAGGCCTGGAGAAATATTCGGCGCTGGTCGTTGCTGATAAAGACGCGAGCGCTCAGCTTCCACGCAACGCAATTCGCGTGACTTATCTCGGCGTAAACGGTTTTCAATTCGAAGCGGATGGTCACGCATTGCTGGTCGATCCCTATTTTAGCCGCGTGAGTTTTTGGAGCGCGGCGTTGAATCGACCCATCGAGCCGAACCGAGCGCGCGTTGCCGATGGGCTTGCGCATTTGCAACCGCGCGCGGATGCGGTGCTCGTAACGCACGCGCATTTCGATCATTTGCTTGACGTTCCGGCGGTGATGGAGCGGACACATGCGCCGCTCCTGGCCGGAGCAAGCGCGGTCAACCTGGCTCGCGCGCTCGGTGTTCCGCGAGATCAATGCCGGGTCGCGCAACCCGGCTCGACTCAAACGATCGGACCGTGGACAATCCACATTCTCGCCGCGCAACACGATCGACTCTTCGGCTTCGTTCCATTTCAAGGAAAAGCCGGCGCGCGGAGCAAGGCGCCCACCAAACCATCCGATTGGGTGGTGGGCGAATCGTTCTCCTTCGTGATCGCAGCCGATGGCCAACGGATTTACATCGATTCGGGCGGTGTGCCCGGTTATCCGCCGAACGCAGCGATTGGACATGTCGATCTAGCAATCCTCGGCGCGGCCTTGTCCGACAGCCGTCAGCGATTCGCGGAAGTCGTTAGGCAATTACAACCGCGCTACATTTTTCCCAGTCATCAGGACGATTTTTTCCTTCCGCTTAACCGCGGATTCATTTTCAACAAGCTGACGAACTTCCCGTATTTATTGCGGACTCATCAAGAAGAACACTTGCCCGGACGCTTGGTGCTTCTCGACTATTTCCGACCATGGACGCTGCCCTGAACCAGCACGAAATGCGACCGCCGAGACGCTACGCGCTGATCGTCACCGCGCTTGCGCCAGTTATTCCGCACATCCTCGGCAGTGTCTTCAACGTCTGGTACAACATGGTGATCATCGATCCATTGATCCGCGCGACCGGTCTCAGGGATCGCTTCATCAGCACGGTCATCGTTTGGAATGCCGTTGCCTATCCGATCGCGGTCGCCATTTGGCTGCGATTGATTTTCTCGTTACGGCCCGCATTCCGGCAACTGCTGCGCGGTGAGACAATTGCACCCGAGCGACTCGATTTGTTTCGCCGGCGTCTGGTGAACTTGCCCTGGTCGGGCGCGGTCATTTCCAGCATTGCATGGCTGCTCTGCATTCCGGTTTTCTTGATTTCCCTGTCGCTGACGGGCCGTCCTCTTGGCGTGCAATTGTTCTGGCACCTGCCGATTTCGTTCACGGTTTCGGGATTCATCGCGATCACGCAAAGTTTTTTTCTGATCGAGCTGGCGAGTCATTGGGGATTGTTTCCCATATTTTTCCAGGACGTGCGTGCCGATCGGCTCAAAGGAATCCGTCCCATCTCGCTGCGAACACGCGGAATGATGTGGGCCATTTCCGCGGGCGTCTGTCCCATCGGCTCACTGTTGCTCTTGATCTTCGCGCCGCTGTCGCCCGGCACGAACCCGCAATGGTTCGGTCTTTTTGTCGGCACGATCGGCATCGCCTTCGGTCTCTGCTCGGCCATGTTAATCGGTCGCTCGGTTGTCCAGCCGGTGGACCAATTGCGGGCCGCGGCAGAAGCGGTCACGGAAGGCCGTCTCGATGTGCAAGTGCCTTTGCGCCGGGCCGACGAGTTTGGGGCGCTCATCGGCGAATTCAATCGGATGATCACTGGACTGCGCGAGAAAGAGCGATTGCGCCGGATGTTTGGCGTGCACGTGGGGCGAAAAGTCGCCGAGCAAATTCTGGCGCGCGATCCAGGAGTCGGCGGCACCGAGCAGGAAATCACGGTGATGTTTGTTGACATTCGTTCCTTCACCGCGCGCGCGGCGCATCTCAAGCCGCATCAAGCTGTCGGTCTGCTGAACGAATTTCTGCGCGCAATGGTGGAAGTGATCGAAGGCGAGCACGGCGGCATGATCAACAAGTTTCTCGGTGACGGTTTCATGGCGCTTTTTGGGGTCGACAGTCAAGGTCACAATCACGCCGATAAAGCGCTGGCCGCGGGGCGTTCTTTGCAACGCCGGCTCGAGCGTCTCAATCTCGAACTTGCCCAACGCGGTGAAGCGCCCATTACCATCGGCATCGGCATCAACACCGGCCCTGCCATCGTGGGAAGCATCGGCTCGCCGGAACGGATGGAGTTCACGGTTATCGGAAACACGGTCAACGTCGCATCCCGCGTCGAAGGATTGAACAAAATACTCGGCACCACGTTACTCTTGAGCAAAGGAACGCGCGATGCCCTGCAGCGCGCGCCGACGTTGCAAGCCTTGCCGCCGCAACCGGTCAAGGGCGTGGATAAACCGGTGGAAATTTTTACGCTGGCGAGCTGAGCATGTTTCTTAGCCTGGCCAGCAAGCCAACAAACAAGACCACGCAGCTTGCGACTGCAACTACTCCGCCGCAAACAAGCCACCACGGCCGATAACTGAGAACAAGCCGTCCATGCGATCCCGCCGGCACTTCCGCGACTGGAATTAATCCGCGGTAAGAATCTACCGCGAGTTTCTTGCCGCCGAGCCGCGCCTCATAACCGCGGAAGAATGGTCGCGAAAAAGTTAACAATGCCGGGCGACCATCGCTCGGTACACCGACGTCCACCTCCACGCGATTTCGCGAATCATCGATCCCCGAAATCGTCGCAGAGACAAATTGCTCGTTCGGCCGGGAATCAATCGAAGTCACGGAGCGCACTCGCGGGAACGGATCGCCGCGCCTGTGATAAACGCGACCTTCATCTGTTGATGAAGCAAGCTGCCATTCAGAAACTGGCTTGGGATCGATCTCGACGTCTCGGGCCACAACGATTCCATCCACGCCCAGCTGCCTTAACTCACCGCGTGGTCCGGCTTGCTCTTCCAGCAAATATTTTCCCGTATTCGGATCGATTTCGCCATGGATCGCGAACCCGAATGCGCGCGCGACCCCAGCCGGGAGAATCGGGCTGTAGCCGTTGATGAAGCGCAGTCCGGCCCACAGCGACGTGCTGCCGGGCCGTACGATTTGTCCGACCGGTTCCGGTTTGTTCTCCACGCGATAGCTCAGTTCCGGCGGTGGATAGATGCTTAAATAAAGGCGCTGCGGATCGAGCGGCGCCGCTTCCGTCAGTTTTTGATCGAGATTGTATTTCGGCACGCCGCAGTTCGGTGGAATACAAAGATACGTTGCGAGCAATCCGACAAAAGTGACGCCGGCCGGCGTCCAGGCGCGAACCCGTTCTCGATTTCGCGAGAAATGCTCGGCGAACATCCAAATCGCAGCGAGCGCTAGAAAAATCCAAGTAAAGGGAAAGGCATAAGCTCCGCCCGTGTGGAAGATCGACATCGCGATCGCAACCACGACCACGAGGACGAACGCGAGGAGGCCCGGACACGCAAAGAGTGATTGTGGATCTGGAGTGCCGGAAAGATTCCGCAGTGCTTCCGCCGCGCAGAGCGCGAGGATTAAATGGAAGAATGGCAGCCAGCGAAAACTCCAGCGAAACACATTCTGGCTCGGCAACATTGAGATGAGGAGCACGAGCACAAGCAGACCGAGTTCCCAACGGAGTTTTTTAAAAAGTGATTTCGATTGCAGCAAACCACTGAGCAAGGCAACTGGGGGCACCAGACCGCAAGCCAACTCGGTCGCGGCGTGCGGAAGATATTGCGTGGAGAAATTTGCCCACTTCACCGTCCAGCAAGGCAGAATAAATCCGGGCAATGCCGCGGGCGGAACGATCCATTGCCAATGTGTCGATGACGGTTGTAACTCGCGCGCCGAACCGTGGACGTAATCAAAAATTGCCAGCCATGCCGGCGCCGAAAGGGCGAAGCCGAGAAGCGTGCCGAAACACAGCGGCAAGATCGACAATATGTTTCGCGTTTGGCCTAACGACTTGATCGAGAGCCACGCGATCAAGAGAATGAGCATCACGACCGTGTAAGGGAAGCCACCGGTGACGACAAGATAGACAAACGGCGCGGGCCACAGAAATCTCCAGCCCCGATTATTTCCGGGTTGACGGTCCAGGGCGCGCTCCGCTCCCCACCACGCCCAGGGCAGCCAGGCGAACGCGCCGAGCGCGCCAAACCAATCGGTCGCGCCCCAGCAAATCATCCAGCCGTTTAACACGGCAACAAGCGCGACGAAGATCGACAATGGAATGGAAAACCTGCGATCGCGCGCGAGCACAAATGCGCCGGCCGCCAGAATGAAGAGATGGGTGATGGAAAGTGCAGCGGCCTGTTGTGGAAACGTCAATGGGAATTTCCAAATGAGAACGACGGCAGCGTTCACAAAAATGGAGAACGTCCCGTACTGAAATTCGCCGGCGAGATTGCCGCAGACCCAGGAATACGGGCTCAAAAGCGGCAGATGACCTTCACTCCAACTGCGCGCGACATCGGCGAACACAGGCAGGACCGACAATGCGTAATCGTCGTTCCAAAACAGGAGCGGATCGTGCCAGAGAAGAAGGAAGCAAAACGCGACGACGATCGCGCCGGCTAATACCGGCCCGACTATCTCGAAACGCTTGGCGCCAGCGCCGAACATGTGTTGGGCGCTCTAACGTCCAACGTTCAACGTCCAACGTTTAACGTTCAACTTGATGCAGCATTCGACGTTGGAAGTTGAGTGTTGCTCGCCACAGGACGACTCTGTCCGGATGGCGAAAACGTTGAACGTTTTCTTCTTCATAGCACCACTGGCTTGCCTTCGGTCATGAGGAGAACTTTCTCCTCGATGCCATGCGCGCGGGCGCAGGCGAGCAATCGTTCCGGCGGTTCGTGGAGCGGTTCGAAACCGAGGCGAAAGGTCCCATAATGCATCGGCACCATGGTTTTCGCGCGCAGTTCGAGAAACGCCTCGACCGCTTGCTCCGGGTTCATGTGCACTTCGCGACCAGTCGGCGGCTCGTAAGCACCGATCGGCAGCAAGGCGATGTCGATCTTGTAACGGTCGCCGATTTCCTTGAAGCCGGGAAAATAAGCGCTGTCGCCACAATGAAAAATGGTGCGGCCATCCACCGCGACGACGAACCCGCCAAAGGCGCGATGCAGATCGGCCAGAAATCGCGCGCCCCAGTGATGGCAAGGTGTAAGGGAGATTTTCAGCGGGCCAAGTTGGACCGTTTGCCAGTAATCGAGCTCGTGCACGATATGGAACCCAAGATCGTGGACTAGATTTCCCACGCCAATCGGCACAACGATCGGTTGATCGGCCGCGACGTGCCGCAACGTCCGCCGGTCGAGATGGTCGAAGTGCGCGTGCGTCACGAGGACGAAATCAATCGACGGGAGATGATGAATCTCGAAACCGGGCTGCTTGAGCCGCTTAATCACCTTCAACCACTTCGCCCAGTTTGGATCGATCAAGATGTTGACCTCGTGGGTCTGAATTAAGAACGAAGCGTGTCCGATCCAGGTGATGCAAATTTCGCCTGCTCGAATTTTCGGAAACTCTGGCTGCGCGCGATCGCCCGAGCGCTTGATGAAAAGCGACGGAATGAGAATGCTGGTGAGGAAATTGCGTTTGTGCCAATCTGGGCGCGGACGCAAGCGGACGCGGGTCGAGCGTTTAGCGGCGGCGCCATCGTCGGATTCCTGGCGAACGACATTCCTCCGGCTTTTTTTCGAAAAAGGGATCGGCACTCTCGCGGAACGATATGAGTTAGTATGGGTGAATCAAAGCTTTTCGGCGCATCGGGAATTCGAAGACGTTGCGCGCACTTCTGTCGCTGCTTCGCTCTGTGAAGTGCGGCGCGATGAACGATAACTTGGCGGCGCGAAACGGCGCTGCGCCCTGAGTTGCGGCAACGCGACGCGCCCGCGGCGCGTTCAAAGTCGGAATTTGTTTTTCGTTTCAACTTCTCGATCCCATTCCGACAGAACTTCATGATGTCCTGATGGACGCGATTATCACTGATGCCGAGGATGAAAGTTGATCCAGCATGAATTCCGCATTCAGTTGTGCGCGATATGCGCGCCCGGAAAATTGTCATTCCGCTTCTTGTGATTTGCTCGGTCAGCGCATTCGCGGCGCGCTTGCCGTTTGGCACTCTTTTCAAGGGCCGCGATCAGTTCGATCGCCTGGTTTCGCAGGCGCGCAGTGCAAATTGGAAGTCACTCCCGATCGGTGAGCGGACGGCCGCGGTCGGCCAGGCGTTGGTCGGCACGCGTTACAAACATTTCACACTCGAGATCGACAACCGAATTGAGTCGCCTTCGGTAAATTTTCAAGGAATGGATTGCTGGACGTTTTTTGAAATCTCACTCGCGTTCGCGCGCATGCTGGATGAGGCGGAGGAGAATTGGACACCCGATCGGTTGCTGCACTACATCGAGGTGGATCGTTATCGCGGCGGCGAATGCACTGGCGAATATCTTTCGCGTCTCCATTACTTGGAAGATTGGCTGGCGGATAACGACCGGCGCGGTCTGGTGGAAGACCTCACGCGCAGCCTAGGCGGCGGCAGTGTTCCCCATTCTGCGCGCGAAATGACGCAGGGCTGGCGGCATTACCGTTATCTGGCGGCCAATCGCTCGCTGCTCGGGCCGCTCGCTCAGATGGAAGCGCGTGTCTCATCGCGCCCGCTCTACCAGATTCCAAAAAATCGCGTCGCCGGGATTGAGTCGAAATTACAGAGCGGCGACATCATCGGAATCATTTCCAGGGATCGCAGCGGTCTCTATTCCACCTCGCATGTGGGACTGGCGCTCCGCACCAACGACGGCGTCCTACATTTCCTGCACGCCTCTGCTCCACACAATTACGGGCGGGTAGTGGTTGACTCACGGCTCTCTGGTTATCTCTACCGCTTCCGGACCGACTCGGGAATTTTGGTCGCCCGGCCGCTGCGGTAAAAAACCTTCTGCTCCGGCTTCCGTTTGTGTTTCGAACGAAGTAAAATGGATTCCCAATGAGCATTATCCGAGTCAGCCAATTAGTTTTTACGGTCGCTCTGGTTTTTGCCGGAAAGCTTTCCGCGCAGAATGCGACGACGATTCGCGTCGGTCATTTTCCGAACGTGACCCATGCGCAGGCGCTGGTGGCGCACGCGCTTTCGCGACAGGGCAAAGGGTGGTTTGAGAAACGGCTCGGCGCCGGCACGAAGATCGATTGGTTTGTTTACAACGCCGGCCCGAGCGCGATGGAAGCGATCTTTGCCAACTCCATCGATCTGACTTATGTCGGCCCGAGTCCCGCGATTAATGCCTATGCAAAATCTCGGGGCGAAGAAATTCGGATTGTATCGGGCGCGGCCAATGGCGGAGCAGCGCTCGTTGTCTCAGGTGGTAGCTCACTAAAAAGTGCCGCAGATTTTCGCCGCAAGAAAATTGCGACGCCGCAGCTTGGAAACACACAGGATGTTTCATGTCGCGCCTGGCTGAGCGCGGGCGGATTGAAAATTACGCAACTGGGCGGGGACGCGCTGGTGTTGCCGACGCAAAACGCCGATCAATTCGCAATGTTCCAGCAAAAGAGGATCGACGGCGTCTGGACGGTGGAACCGTGGGTCTCGCGTTTGGAGATGGAAGCAGGGGGCAAGGTGCTGGTGGAAGAGACGGATTCACCAACCACTGTTTTGGTTTCGAGCGTAAGATTTCTCGGCGCAAATCGGGAGACAGTGAAGAAATTCGTGGAAGCGCATCGGGCGCTGACGGAT
>Ga0193729_1000315_pt1 | contig 24589 bp, 24 predicted proteins | sample U1c2metaG_FD_143036 | JGI IMG/M metagenome (GOLD analysis project Ga0193729, IMG submission 143036) | Soil microbial communities from a riparian zone of the East river system, Colorado, United States - U1c2 | ecosystem: Environmental > Terrestrial > Soil > Riparian zone | place: USA: East River...
AAATGCCATGGACACCAGGTGTTTGGGTTCGTGCAGGTCTGCCAAATTCTCGCCCGCCAAAAAACCTTGTTTTGCGGCAATTTCCCCCGACAAACAGCTTGCAATTCGGCAGGTCTCAGGCATTTTGAAGGCCTGATTGATAGCTTGTCGATAATAACTGATTAACCCCTCGGTTTAAGCAGTTTCGAACGGTGATTCAGTTGATTATCAAGCCCACGTGGCGGAATTGGCAGACGCGCTAGATTCAGGTTCTAGTGAGTAACATCGTACAGGTTCAAGTCCTGTCGCGGGCACCACTCCCTCGGCTTCGTGTCGGGTCATTGATCGAAGCTCAGTTGCGCCTGTTCACCATTATCTGCAATTATTTTCAGGTACTCCTTGCCAAGGTTCATCCTTGGTGGTAATACAATAGTGTATGTCAAATGTTCTAACACTTAGAATCTCCCCTGCCAAACTGGCAAGGCTCGACCAGCAAGCTGCTCAGGCCGGCCGCGACCGGTCCGGCTACCTGAGGGAATTGATTGATGAAGCCCTGCAACGACCACCGAAGCCGGCGCCGCGCAAATTCGCCTCAGCGGACCTCATCGGATGCCTTTCCCTGGGTGTTGGCCCGGCAACGAATGAAAACACGCGGCGGATTGTTCGGCAGAAATTGAAACAGCGCCATGAAGCACATCGCTGATACCGGTCTGCTCCTTGCGGCGCTGGACAGACGGGACCCATTCCACCCATGGGGAAGGCGCGAATTCGCCGCCCATGTACCTTTTGCCACGTGTGAAGCCGTGCTCGATGAGCTGGCTTTCCTCACGGGCGACGCCCGCCTGGGCATCAGGCTTGTGGCTCGGGGTGATCTGCTGCTCGATTTCGATCTTTCCTCTCACATCCCTCGCGTCCTGGAACTCCTCGACAAATATGCCGATCGCCAAATGCAACTCGCGGACGCTTGCCTCGTGTCCATGACCGAGTTGAGCGATTCCTGCAAGGTATGGACGGCGGACAAAGAGGACTTCAGGGTTTACCGGCGCCATGGTCGGCAGGTCATTCCATGTGATTTTCCCCGCTAAAGTCAGGCATCTGCCATCTGCTATCTCCGCTCCTCACGCTTCCCGCCTTCCCATTTCTGCTTCCCCACCTCCATAGTGCTTGTGACGAAGGAGGTTCTGTTCCTCCTCAGATTCCCCTTGGGCTTAGAGGAGAACGATCTCGTGAACGTGAACGGCGCGTTGTGCTTTAGCTTGAGTGAGAACCTCGGGTTTCATTCGTTGGTGTGGGGTGGGCTAAACCGATCAGATTGGTCACGGAGATTTGCTTAAGACATGGTGGCTTCGGAAAGCTGATCTCACAGCCTCTGGACGTTTTGGCCGCTTGAAACAAAAGGCAGACCCGAAGGCCCAAAATTCAAGTCCTGTCGCGGGCCTCACCAACTAACGGGCACCGTCAGCCGTTTCCCAAAGCGATTGTGATAATGGAGCTGGCGATTGAGGGCGCCGTATTCGTGGACCAGCCGGGTAAGCTTAACATCGTAACAACAGTACTCGGCAATTTCCATCAGTTTGCCTTCCCGGAACCATTGGATGGCTTGCAACCCTTCGGCGGTCTTTTCCACACCGAACGTCGCGGTAGCGATCGAATCCAGCGACAACCGGTGCTGAAGCTGGTTTTGTAACTCAATCATCATGTCCAGCGTAGGCAACTGCCGCAAGTCGAGGGCCGTATAACCGTGCAAGACCTCATAATCGAAGCGCAGATGATTGAAGCCCACGACCAGATCGGCCCGCTGGAGTTCCTTCACCAGATCATCTACCTGCTGCTCGCCATAGATCTTGTAATCCCCGCGCGCCGTGTTGTAAGTCACACCCACACTCATGCCCATGCGGCTGATTTTGTCCCAGCCGCCGACGTCATCGGCTGACTTCTGGGTCTCGAGATCAAAATAAACGATGTTCTTCATTCAGCAGGCCGTGCGCCGGCAAGGAAATTATTGCGGCCAATTGTACCTGTAGAAAGATCCTTGGAAAGAAATGTTTTTGACCCGCCGCCCCGCTGAATCTACGCTTCCCTTGTGCAAAAAGGAAATGTCAGCGCGTTCGATTCACCTCACTCGCGGTTTCTGCTGCGCATGCCGTTGCCGCTGCCCTTCGCGAACTATCTGGGCCGGAAACTTTTCCGTTTTCTGGCCACAGTGCAGGGCCTGGGCGCATTCGCCCTGATTACCCTCGGGGTCATGTTGCGGAAGTTTCGCACCGCGCGGCATCTTATCTGGCCGCTCATCTTTCAGCAAACCTCGCGGGCGGGCTCGCGGTTGCTGCCGATGTTTTTATTTCTATCCGCCGCCCTGGGATTGGTCGTCATCGGCCAAACCGTTTCCTGGCTCACTCGGGTGGGCGCCATTAATTACCTCGGTACAATTATGGTAATTGTAGTCGTGCGTGAACTGGGCCCGCTGTTGACGGCATTGCTGGTAGTCGCCCGCATCGGAGCGGCGAACGTGATCGAGTTGGGCACGGCGCGCGCGCTGGGGGAAGTCGAGGCACTCGAGGCCCTGGGCGTTGACCCCGTTCATTATCTCGTCGTGCCGCGGGTTATCGGCATGGCCATCGGCGTGTTTTCTCTCACGGTGTACCTCATCCTCGGCTCGCTGATCAGCGGCTACCTCTGGGCCTTTATTCAGGACGTTCCCTTGCGCCCCGGTGATTATTTCCGTCAATTGGCTGGTTCGTTGAGTGGATTGGATTTTGCCCTGCTGGCCGTCAAAACGTTCGCGTTTGGCTTTATTATCGCCGTCGTAACCTGTTACCACGGATTGGCCCAGCCTTTACGTTTGGAAGAAGTATCGTTTGCGACCGTCCGGGCGGTGGCCCAAAGCGTCATTGCTTGCGTGCTGATGGACGTGCTTTTCATCATCATTTACCTCGTCGCGTGATCGTTCAGACTCCAGCCAGCGCAACCATTCCTGCTATCGAAATGCGCAACGTTAGTCTGGGCTCCTTGCGCGATCAAAGCACCGTCGTCGCTGATCAAATCAATTGGATCGCCGCCGTGGGAGATTATTGGGCGTTGGCCGGCCTGCAAGGCTCGGGCAAAAGCGATTTCCTGATGCTGGCCGCCGGGTTGATGCCTCCCATCGAAGGCTCGTACCGCCTTTTTGGCGAAGACATGCCCATCTTCGACGAAGCGCGTCTGAAAAAACGGCTTCGGCTCGGTCTGGTGTTTGAAACCGGACAACTTTTCAATCACTTGACCGTCCGCGAAAACATCGCCTTGCCTCTCCGTTATCATGAAAACCTCACCAGTGAGGCCGCCCAGGAACGCGTGCGCGAACTCATGGATTGCCTCGAACTTTCCGAGTGGGCGGACAGCACACCCGGCGCAATCGGGCGAAATTGGGCCAAGCGGGTGGGCTTAGCGCGGGCTCTCGTGCTGCGACCGGAAATCCTGCTGGTGGACAACCCGCTCGGCGGCCTCGATCTCAAGCACGCTAACTGGTGGCTTGCCTTTCTCGATGAATTATCCAAGGGTCACAAGCTGCTCGACGGCCTCAAAACAACCCTGGTGGTCACTACCGCGGATTTGCGGCTGTGGAGCCGGCGCGCGCGACAATTTGCCATTCTGCGGGAAAAGCGCTTCACGGTTCTAGGCGCCTGGGACCAGGTGGAAGCGGCCAATTCGGAACTGGTGAGCGAGCTGTTGCCAATCGAGCAAAATACGGAATGATGAACAAAGCATGATATGTCGCCGCGTTTCAACCCGCTGCAACGAAGCACCTCCAGACTAAATTCATAATGAGCGCAACCGCAGAAAGCCCCACCTCAGCGAACCTCCAGACAGCGCAAGTTGATCTGGATGCCCATGTTCGTCAGATTATCCATTGGCATTTCTCGCCCGAGACCGGCTGCTCTTTTTGGCTGGAATGGGCGGCGAAAGCTGGCTGGGACCCGCTGGCGGAAGTGAAGAATTTCGCCGGCCTCATAACAAAGTTTCCCCACTTCCAGGACGAATGGCTCCGCGACCTTCAGCCGGATGTCTGGGTCCCGGCCGCTTACAAGGGCCGGCCATACAACATTTTCGAAACCGGCGGCACCACCGGCATGCCCAAACAACGAATCGGCTGGAGCGATTACAAAACCGATTACGAAGAATTCTCTTCGAAAATATCCGACGAACACTTTCCGCGCGGCGGCGCCTGGCTCATGGTCGGCCCCACCGGCCCGCGCCGCCTCCGTCTGGCGATCGAACACCTCGCCAACTTTCGTGGCAGTGTGTGTTACTTCATCGATCTCGATCCGCGTTGGGTTAAGAAAGTCATCACCCAGAAGCAAGGTGACGTTGCGCGCGCCTACATGGACCATGTCGTTGATCAAGCGGTTACTATTTTGAAGCACCGCAAAGTGACTGCGCTGTTTACCACGCCAAAACTTCTCGAAGCCCTTGGCGAAAAGGTAAATCTTTTCGAGGCTGGCGTCCGCGGCGTGTTCTGTGGCGGCACGACCATGACACCTCAGCACGTCCGCTTTCTCATCGAGGAGGTGCTGGAAAATCGCATCGGGTTCTACCCCGCGTACGGCAACACCTTGATGGGCCTCGCCGCGAGCGTGCCGTTGCGTCCCGAAGACAGATTCTCGATTACCTATTACGCCCCCCAACCGCGCGCCGTCTTGCGCGTCGTGAATCCATCCAACACGCACGAACTGGCAGACTATGGCCAATGGGGCCGCGTCGAATTGACCACTCTCACCAAAGAGTTTTTCATGCCTCGTTTTCTTGAACGTGATGAAGCACTCCGCCGTCCGCCACGTCCGCCTTACGCGTGGGATGGCGTGGCCGAAGTTCGCCCCTTCGGGGCGATGGAAAAGAATATCGTTGAAGGGGTTTACTAAGAGCAACCGTGGACCAGCCGCCAAAAATTAGCGAGATTTCCTCCAAATCGGTCCCCATCGAAGTTTTGCCCCCCGAGCCGGCCCACCTCGTGCCTTCGTCCGCCCATGAAGGCGCGCCCATTCATGCCCTTTCGGCGCTGATTCTGGTTGCGGTGGACAGTCTTTGGGCGGTGTTCGACTGGGCGCCGCCGATCTGGATCGTGGCCATTCCCTTCTGCTTCCTGGCAGTTTTCGTTCCCGCATTTCTCATCCAGAAACATCTCAAAAAGGATTCCAATGGCCGGGCCTTGACCTTCGCGACGCTGCTGGCCGTTCTCGCGGCAATTCCAACCCCCATCACCGGGACCCCCATCGGCCTCGGCTTGCTGGCCTGGACGGGGCTGGGCAAAATATTCGGCAGGTCACCGCACAAAGGACCACTCCCGCCACCATGAATCCTGCTCAGCAAACAAGCTTGCTTTGGTAAAGCCCCGTCCCGCCTCTGGATTAGCTTTGGGAACAAATCTTCGGCTCAGGCATCCAAGTTATGGGCGCGATACGGTCCGCCACTGTATTCGTCCAAACGTAAGTGATTAGTTAGAAACGGCAGAAAACTATGAAAACCATCAAACGCAAAAACATTCTGTTGAAGCAATTTCTCGTGGCAGGCTCTCTCGCCCTGTCCACTGCATTGGTAATGGCTCAGGCCTCGAACACCAGGACCAACTCCGGATATGCGCAGGTCAACCTTGTATCCGACGTTTCAAGTAATGCCCCGGAGACCGACGCGCGGCTGCTCAACCCCTGGGGCATTGTAGCCGGGGCAGACCACGTCTGGGTGAATGATAACCATTCCAGCCTCGTCACGGCCTATGGACCGCATGGGCGCCCATTCCAATTTGCGATCTCGGTCCCCGCGCCAGGGGGCGGTCCGGGTTCGCCGACCGGCCTGGCTCTTAATCAAACCAGCGGATTCGTAATCACCAACGGCATGAAGCATGGGCCGAGCAGTTTTCTGATGGCGACAGAAGAGGGGACCATCACGGCCTGGAATCAGCACTTTAGCGGCTCGAATGCTGTCATTGTCGTGGATAATTCCGCTGGCGGCGCCGTCTATAAAGGGCTGGCCATCACGCGGGATACGAATGGGGCGCCCCAAATTTATGCGGCTAATTTTCATGCCGGAGTGGTGGATGTCTTCGACGCACGGTTCCATCTGGTTTCCTCGTTCACTGATGCGAACCTGCCGGTAAATTTCGCGCCCTTCAATGTGCGTGCCATTCGGGGGCGGCTATTCGTAAGCTTCGCCAAGCAACTTCCTCCTGACGCCCACGACGATCAGGCGGGTCCCGGGAACGGCTTTGTCGATATCTTTGACACGGACGGAACTCTGCTGCGTCAGTTCGCCGCTCAAGGCCCGCTCGATTCTCCCTGGGGCATGGCGGTGGCGCCGAGACATTTTGGCAAGTTCAGCCGCGCGTTGCTCGTCGGGAATTTCGGCGATGGGCGGATTAATGCTTATGATCTCCTGACAGGCAAGTTTCTGGGTCAATTGACCCAGCCCAATGGGGACGCGCTTGAAATTCAGGGCCTGTGGGGGCTGACTTTCGAACGCGAGGAGCCCGCTGATCGTGAATGCGAATTCGAAGCCGGGCGCCTGTATTTTACAGCGGGTCCCAATGGGGAAGCGGACGGACTGCTCGGCATCATTCATCCGGTCTCCCCAAACTTTCCACCAACTCGCTGATCAGTTCGGTTGTTTCTTGCAGGGTGGAATGGGAACCAGCCCCGGGGCTGGTTCCTTTTTGTTATTGAGGGGAGCACATTCGTTTCCGCACGAAATTGGCCTTCTCTTTGCCTTTCCCGTCCCTTCGCACTGCGTTGACACAGCCTCTGGAGAAGCATAGGATGCTTTACACGGCATGAAAGTTCTCTCTCAGTTCGCTCTTTTTTTCAGTGCCGTTGCTCCGCTGATGGCTGTCGATTTGCCATCGCCTTGCCGAAAGTTTTTGGACTCGCATTGTATCGAGTGTCACGACGCGGAGACGAAGAAGGGCGGGCTGGACTTAACGGGGTTGAAGTATGACGTGGCGCAGCCGACCAACTTTGCCAAATGGGTTCTGGTGCATGATCGCGTGAGCAATGGTGAAATGCCGCCGAAGAAAAAGCCCCGCCCCGCCGCGGCCGAGCAGGCATTGTTTCTCCGATCTCTTTCCTCGTCGCTGGTGACCGCGGAACAGAGGCGCCTCACAATGGACGGGCGCTCGGTTCAGCGGCGCCTCAACCGGTACGAATATGAAAATGCATTGCGCGACCTGCTCCATGCGCCCTGGCTGCAAATACGGGACTCGTTGCCGGAGGATGGCGAGGCGCTTCGCTTTAATAAGGTCGGAGAGGCGCTGGATGTATCACACGTCCAGATGGCACGTTATCTCAGCGCGGCGGATTATGCGTTGCGTCAAGCCATGGCGCCTTTCGCAGACCAGCCCACACCGAAAGTGCGGCGCTATTACGCGCGCGACCAGCACAGTTACACCGGGCCGATGGAGTTCACCGTCTTCAACACTGCCCCTGAACGCGCCACTTTTCCCGTGTTGGGTTTCGAAGGACAAGCGGATGTGCGGGCGGGCAAGGCGCCGATCACCAGCACGAACGCCGAATTGCGCGAACTGGAAGGCGTGGGGGTCGTAGCGAGCGCCTACGAGCCGATCGAGCCGAAGTTTAACCAATTCAAAGCGCCGGTGGCGGGCCGCTACAAGCTGCGTTTCAACGCCTTTTCCGTCTGGGTCGGGCCGGGCGAAGGAAACAAATGGTTCATCCCCAATCTGGACGACATTTCGCGCGGCCATCGTGACGAGCCGATTACGCTCACTGCCGACACACCTCCTGGTCTGTTGCGCACGCTCGGCCATTTCGATGTGACCCAGGAACCAGGCGTCCATGAACTCGACGTGTGGCTGCTGGCCGGCGAGATGATCCGGCCGGATGCCGGCCGGCTGTTCCGTTCCAGGCCCGGCGACAGCCGCTGGCAGAATCCCCTGGCGGAAAAGGACGGCCAACCCGGCGTGGTCTTCCGCTGGATGGAAGTTGAAGGTCCGATTTACGAAGAGTGGCCGCCGGCGGGACACAAGCTGCTCTTCGGTGACCTGCCGATTACCGAGAAAAAGATGGCTACGACTGACAAAAATCCTGCCCGAACGAACCGGGCCGGCCTGGGTCGATTCAAACCGGCGCCAGGCATTGAAATCAGCTCCAGCAACCCACTGGCTGATGCCGAGCGGCTCCTTCGAGGGTTCATGCGGCAGGCCTATCGCCGCCCGATGGACGAGGTGGAACTGAGGCGCTTCCTGCCGGTCGTTAGCGCTTGCTTGAAGCAAGGTGACAGTTTCACTGACGCGATGATTGCCGCTTACACGGCCGTGCTCTGCTCGCCCGAGTTCGTCTGCCTGGAAGAGCGGCCCGGACGGTTGAACGATTACGAGCTGGCCTCGCGCCTCGCTTTCTTTCTTTGGAACACTGCGCCGGATGCCGAACTCAGACTGAGCGGCTGCTTACTCATCCGAAGTCGCGCCAGTTCGTTGACGCGTTCCTGGATTACTGGCTCGACCTCCGCAAAATGCTGGCGACGGCCCCAGACGCCCAACTGTATCCGGACTACTACCTGGACGATTTGCTGACCGAATCGGCGCTCGAAGAACCCCGGGCGTTCTTCGCCGAATTGCTTCGCGACAATTTGCCCGCGCGAAACATCGTTGCGTCGGACTTTGCGCTCCTTAACGAGCGGCTTGCCGCCCATTACGGCCTGCCGCCAGTGGAGGGCGTCGAATTGCGCCGCGTTCGCTTGCCAGCAGACAGCCCGCGCGGTGGCCTGATGACACAAGCCGCCGTGCTGAAAGTCACGGCCAACGGCACCACCACTTCGCCCGTGTTGCGCGGGGCCTGGATTATGGAGCGCATCCTGGGCGAGAAACCGCCGCCGCCTCCCCCAGGCGTTCCGGCCGTTGAGCCGGACATCCGCGGCGCAGCCACTATTCGCCAGCAACTCGAAAAACATCGCACGGAGCCGACCTGCTCTGCCTGTCACGCAAAGATGGATCCCGCGGGATTCGCCCTGGAGAACTTCGACGTGATGGGCGGCTGGCGCGATCGCTACCGCGCCGAAGGTCAAGGCACACCTGAGCCGGGCCTGGCCAAAAGCGGCCAGAAATTCGCTTTCCATTATGCGTTGCCCGTCGATGCGGGCGGTGAATTGCCGGATGGCCGGAACTTCCGCGACATTCGCGAACTCAAACAATTGCTGCTTGCGAACGAGAAACAAATCGCTCGTAATCTGGTAAAGCAACTCTCGGTCTATGCCACCGGGGCGCCAGTCCACTTTGCCGACCGCCAGCAGATTGAGCTCATCCTGGCAGGCGCCAGTTCCAGCCATTATGGAGTGCGCAGTCTTATCCATGAGCTGGTCCAGAGTGAGTTGTTCCGGCAGAAGTGACCATTGAGCACTAGTCAATAATGAAGTAATCGGTTATCAGTGTATGGGAACGCAGTTGAACATGTGAAAGACTTCAAGGAATTGGAGGCTTACTTGCTATGAACACACCTTTTGTTTCGACCCGCCCCGCCCTTTCGCGCCGCAAGTTCCTGCGCGGGGCCGGCATCCTGCTGTCTCTGCCCATGCTCGAGGCGATGACGCCGGTTTTTGCGCAGGCTGCTCGAGCTGCTTCCGGACCGACGGCACAGTCGAAGCCGCGCCGGATGTTTGCCATTTGTAACAATCTTGGCCTGCTGCCGGAACATTTCTTCCCAAAGGAGAACGGGGGCGATTACGCCTTGTCACCATATCTCGAAATCCTTCAGGAACACCGCCAGGATTTTACCGTGTTCAGCGGAGTGTCTCATCCGGACGTGGATGGAGGGCACCCGGCGGATAATTGCTTTCTAACCGCCGCACCTCACCCAGGTAGCTCGGGTTTCCGGAACACCATTTCGCTCGACCAATACATCAGCGAGCGGCTCGGGTATCTTTCCCGTTTTCCGTCCCTGACGCTCGGCGTCAACGTGCTGCAAGGCCAGCGCAGCCTTTCCTGGACCGGTTCGGGTGTGTTGATTCCGTGCGAGGAAAAGGTCGCGGACGTCTTCGCCCGGATGTTCCTGCAAGGCACAAAAGCCGAAACTGAGGCCCAGGTGCGCAAACTGGAAACGGGCCGGAGCATCCTCGACGCCGTCGCCGGGCAGGCGAAGCATTTACAGCGCACGGTCGGCGTCCGCGACCGGGACCGGCTCGACCAATACTTCACCAGCGTCCGCGACCTTGAGCAGCGCATGCAGATGTCGCGCGAATGGGAATACAAACCGAAGCCCAAGGTCACCGCGCCTATGCCGCTGGATCCGGCCAGCCCGAAAGCTTACATGGACAAGGTCAAGCTCATGTACGACATGGCTCGGCTCGCCTTTGAAACCGATTCGACGCGTTCAATTTCCCTTCTGCTCGACAGCGTCAACTCTCCGGCCATCGAGTTTGGCGATGTCAAGACCACTGACGGTTATCACAACCTTTCCCATCACGGAAAATCCAAGGAGAAACTGGCGCAATTAAAAACCATTGACGAATGGCACATGAAACTCCTGGCGGAGCTCTTCAGCGAGTTAAAGGCCGTAAAGGAAGACGGCGAGCCATTGCTCGACCGCACGATGATTCTGTACGGCTCCAACCTTGGCAACGCGAATACCCACGTGACTTCGAATCTGCCCGCGCTTTTCGCTGGCGGCGGTTTCAAGCATGGTAACCATCTCGCGTTCAACACGGAGCATAACTACCCGCTGCCGAACCTCTTCGTCTCGATGCTGAAACGCCTGGGCCTGGAGACCGATAAATTCGCCTCCGCCACCGGCACGATGCGCGGATTGGAACTGGCGTAAGCCTCCGCCAACAGAGGAACGCCTCCCTTCACGTTTCAAGGTCCCAACAGCAAGTCAGTGTCCTCCAATCGACCTGAGCCAGAATTCGCCCACTCGTTTCACGACCTGAACGAGTTCCTCGAACGCCTGTGGTTTGACCTCGTACGCATTCGCCCCAAGCTGGCGCGCCTTTTCCGCATCACCGGAATAACCCGAGCCGCTAAAGACAATTACGGGCAAGAACCTCAATGAGGGGCGCTTCCTCACCCATTCGAGCACCTCCCAGCCGCTGACACCCACCATCCTCGGATCGAGCAGCATCAATCTGGGCAACGGAAATTTCGCCCGATCCGCGTACTCTCCTTCGCCGCTCAAATACCTGATCGCATCTTCCGCCCGCTGGACCGGATGAATGGGATTATCGAACCCTGCTTCGCGCAACGCGCGTTCCACCAGCTCCGCATCCTGGGGGCTGTCATCCACCAAAAGTATGGGGCGGCGGCTTGTCGGCTCGGCGCTCATTCCCGATTCAGACTCACGGGGATAGAGTATCGATTCTGTGACATCTCCACAGTCCTGCTAGGGGATTTTCCGCATGCAAATATTTTTCTTCGCCATGACCGCTTCCAAGTTCCACCGCTCGTGTTGAAGAACTATGCGTTACTTGCCCCCTGTCCCTGCAAGCAATTTCTTGCCCTCAAAAAAAATCGGTGCCCGCACGCCTGGACCACGAGAGGTTGTAACCTGACCTCGATGACCAACAAACGCCGGGCACCTCATTATCTCGGATGCCAGCAAATACATAGCACGTTCCTTGCCTAATCAGGAAACTTCCTTACCTCTCCTGCAAACTTTGTTTGCAGATTTGATGACTCTGAGTGACAGGCTGTGGACAAATCTGTCCTATTATGATTCACACTCAATCGCCCTTGCCGTTTCTGTAGCTTTTCTAAAACAATTTATCGTCAACGCGCTGCTCCGATTCACCCCGCCCCATCTACGATCTGGCAGGCGACGGGTCTAAGTTTGTGCCCCGTGCGTGCCTCATACGCGCTCGCCATGTGGCGCATAAAGCTTTCGGCCTGGTGATGGGCCACCAGGTTGATGGTCGCCCCGCCAAAACCGCCGCCCGTCAGCCGCGCACCCAGACAACCGGGATGCCCCCGGGCCAATTCGACCAGCAAATCCAATTCGGCCGTGCTGTTTCTGAGCAGCGTGCGCGAGCTCTCGTGGCTCTGAAACATGTATTGGCCGAACTGCCGGTGGTCGTCCTCGCGCAAGGCTCTCTCCCCGGCGACCACGCGCTGAATTTCGCCCACAACATGGCGGGCGCATTCGTACTCGCGCTCGGTGAGCCGCGCTTTGTTCGCTTCCAAAATTTTCAATTCCACCGAGCGCAGGAATTTCGCGCCGAGCTTGCGCGCCGCCGATTCGCAATTTTGCCGCAGTTCATTGTATTCGCCGCCGATAAGCTGATGCTTAACGCCCGAGTTGCAGACGATGATCGCCTCCCCGCCCAGCGGCGCCTGCTCGACCAGTAGCGAATGAAAATCAATGCTCATTACGTGCCAGGCTTTGCCGAACAGCGAAGAGATCTGATCCAGCAAACCGGATTGCACCCCCACGAACTGGTTTTCGGCGGCCTGGCAAAGCCTGGCGAAATGCAGTTTCTCCTCCAGGCCCAGCGGAGGAAGCTCGCCTTTCGAGTTGCGCGCCGGTGGCTCCGCGGCGCCGGTTTCACTGAGGCTGAACGGATACAACCGGCGAACGGTCAGGGCGGTGGCGACTTCCAGCGCCGCCGAACTGCTCATCCCCGCGCCCATCGGGATATCGCCGCAAAACGCGGCGTTAAATCCGCTGAAATGGACGTGGCGCCGGCGCAGTTGTTCGAGCACGCCTTTGATGTAATCGGCCCATGGCGCCGCCGGGTCCTTCTCGAGCGCGTTCGACCAAAAACGATGGGCCTTTGGAAAGGCGGCCGAAATGAGTTCGATTTGGCCGTCAGCCCGGGGCGCGGAAGCCACATGAATATACTTGTCCACCGCCAGCGCCATCACCAGCCCCTGGTTGTAATCGGTGTGGTTGCCGAGTAGCTCCAGCCGACCGGGCGCATGCACGATGTGGACAGGGGAAAAGCCAAACTGCCGTTTGAAAATGGTTTGGACGTCAGCAGCGGCCCCGCCTCGGTGTGGCGCTTCGGGTGTGGACCGGGCGGGGGGCGTGGGCATGAAAATCAAGGTTGCCTGGAAAAGCAGGCATTAGGAGCAGCGCGCGTTTAGAGTTCGTCAAACTGCCGGGCCAAATCGAAATCCATCTCCGTCAAGCCGCCCTGATCGTGCGTCGTGAGCGTCAGCCGGACCTTGTTCCAGCGGATGTCGATATCAGGATGGTGCGAAGCCTTTTCGGCCAGCCGCGCCACGGCATTGACGAATTCGAGGGCGGTCGAGAAATCCCGGAATGTATAATTGCGCGTGATCGTCCCGCCTTTTTTGATCCAATGCGGCAGAAAGCGGAGCGCAGTTTTCGTTTGTGCAGCAGAATACTTTGCCATGCTCAATAAATGCCATAAAATGGCCCGCCGGTCATGCAAAAATATTGGTGACCCGCCCGGCCGCTCGTACGCAGATCTTATCCCGGGGAATCCGGCTGGATGACCGGAGGGGCTTTAAGGCGTGCGTTACGCCACACGCTGATACTGGTCACCCCAGCCCACAACCACGCGCCGATGAAAAGCAAGAGGCCGGGTTTTCCGAGCCAGGGATAAGTCTGCGGCTGTTCCGGCAAATCATTCACCAGGCGATAGGTTTTGATGGCTAATTGCACGAACCAGCCCATGATCATTCCAAACCCAGCCAGCGCGAGCAACAACTGCCCGAGGCCGGCGAGGCGACGCCCGGCCATGAGCGAGCCGAGTCCAGGCGTGGCGAGTTGATTGAGGATGACGCAGGTGGACGCCGCTGAACGCTTAGGCCGCCGCGGATTGTGAGGAACTGAAGATGTCCTCATAAGCGTACATCATCACCAGGAAAGCCACCGGCATCGAGACAAATAACCCCACACAGCAGACAAACAAACCAGCCAGATTGATCAAACCGCATATCACCAGGAGACCAAACATCGTCCACCAATGGTTACTTACCATTCGCCGGCTCAGTTTCAAGGCCGGCCAGAAATCGATCCGCTTGTCAATTACCAGTGCGAACGCAAAGATCCAACTAACGGAAAGGTAAATCAGCGGTATAATCAGGACGAAAAATCCGACCAAGGCGATCACCGCGTTCGCCGAATCAAAGGCGTGGCTCTTCCACATCGCATAACCGGCAAAACCACATATGCCGGCCCCGGGTATTGCGACCGCCGCGCTGATTAACATCATCACCAGATAAGTCAAAACAAGCTGCGGGTAACCAAGGCGAAAACCGGCAAAAATGTCTCCGATTTCCACCGGTTGTCCGCGAATGTTCTTCAAAAGGAAATAATAAAGGCCGGCCATCAGCGGCCCGGCCACGAAAATACCGTTTGCCACGGTAATCACCACGCCAAGAATCGGAATTTGCCCCAGAAAGGAGGCGACTATTTGAATTCCAAGATACACCGCACCGCCCCCAAAAATGGTCCCAAAATTGTTTTTCATCAGCGCCCAGGCGCGCGAGACACAGGCGCCAATATCCAAATCGTAATCGCGCTCGGCGAGTTGCTCTATGGAAACCGGGACAGAAACGCTTCCCATTGCCGGCGGCAGCGGCGCCTGCAACCCAAGCGCCTCGGCAAATTCCGCTAACCGACCCAGCGGCGTCCAATCAAGACCTTCTTCCGGACGAACGATGGATTGTGCATTGAGGCGCCCTTCGGCAATCCATTGCCGTATTTGCTCAGCGCTGGCCGGACCATATTCCTTTTGGTCAGCGCCAATTATCCTGTACATATGAATTTCGAATTCACTCGCTCATGGTGCTTGTAGGCGATCACTTCAAAGCGCGCAAGCCCAAGCATGTGGCTGCGACCCGATTTGTCACGCTATGGTGCAAGCCCATAGCGGGAAGCGCCTGGCAAATTGCGCAGAACTCCAAAGGCAAGCAGGATGACAAATCCCCACCATAACCAGGCCGGGCGGGGAAGCGGCCGCGTCCGGCCCGTGGGAAATGCGCGCCAGATTGCAAACGCCGCTGCGGCCGGCAAAGATAAGATGAGAAGCGCATTGAAGCGGAAAGCGGCTGCCACATTTCCGTGCAGCAATTGATGCCCGGCTCGCAACGAGCCACAGCCCGGACAGAGCAAACCCGTCGTTCGATAGAAAAGGCAGGTGGGATAAAAGTCGGAACGCGCCGGATCAAAAGCGAAAAGAATGAAAGCGCCAATAAAAACTGCCGGCACGAGCAGAAGGAAGGGAGAGAGCCGCCACGCCTTTGGTTCCGAATACCGAGGTGGAATGGATCCCCCAACCGGATTGCGTTCGAGGCTGAGACTCATACCGGGAGAGGCCTGGTGCTTGGTAATAAATGCCCTTCCGCCCTCGCTTCAGTGAAAAGCGTTCTTTACTTCGGGCTTCGACAAAACGATCACCGCCCAGATTCCAATCGGCAACCCGATGAGACAACAAGCCGACAAACAGGGGACCATCGCGACAATACTGGCGGTCATGCAAAATCCGTAGCTCTCCAGCCGCCGCATTTTCACTCCGCCGAATAAGATAATGATCCCCCCAAGCAGTCCGATAACGCCGAACAACAAGCCAAAGGTGCCCATCATCCCCATGATCATTTTCTGGGCGTCATTACCACCGTTGCTTTGGTACGTGTTCACACCGATTCCCGCCAGCATCATCACTCCTCGGCCAATGGCAAAGACGATGTTCAGGGCGCCAGCCACGATCAAACCAATGCCCGGCCCGTTAACCAAATCGGCGGCTGGCGAGGTCGCGGTTGAAAAGGGCATCGCAGGAACAGCGGGTGTTGGCCCGATAGACGGCGGAGCGCCCGCCGCTGCCGCGGCAAATTCCGGCAGCTCCGACAGCGCCTTCCATTCCGTAGAGCCTTCGGCTCGAACCTTCGTTTGGGCATTGGCGCGCCCCTCGGCCAGCCATTGCCGCAGTTGCTCAACCGGAATCGGTCCGTACTCCTTGCCATCTGCTCCGATGATTCGATACATAGATTTCCTTTCAAAGGCTCGTTGCCGTCTCAGCGTTGCTGCGTATCCGTAGCCTGCCGCGGGAATTTGCGCAAGCGGAGAAATCCCGCCGGGAAACGTTCAAAATTAGTTTGGCACCCAGCCTGGGGTAAAGCCCGCCGCCAGATCTGCTTACAAGACCCAATAGGTGATCCAGCCGCCCCGGCGGACAATTGAACATATCGGAAAACGATCCGCCGTCTCAGCGTTTTGAATCAAAAAGCAATATGAATCTTCCAAAAGTATTGGCGCTACTCGCCCTCATAACCGGCTTCCAATCAGCGAGCATGCGGGCCGACGATTTGTTCCGCCTGACCTTCCAGGCCAATTGCCGCTCCCTGGACTCGCTCGGACTAGCAGTGACATCGAAAATCAGCGAGCGAAGCATCGTGGCGCAGTGCCTGGCTTCAAACGGCGTTTCCCGATCGTTGCTGCGGCATTATGCGCTGGTTTACAACGCCACCTCCGATCGGTTGCAAGTATCGGATTTCAACGGAAACATCCTGTGCGATGTCATCCAATTTGAAGGCGGCGCCGCCACCAGCGATACCAATCGCAGCGACCGCTTTACCTTTATGTTTTTACCCGACCAAACCACCGCCTTTGGCAGCGCTTTTATCACCGAGCGAGTGCCGCTGGTTGTGAATGGCACCAACACCGGCCACCCTCGAATCCTCGGCCGGGTCCAATTTGCCCTCACGGACGATATGGCACTCGACGGCGCGGCTCTTCCCAGCGCCGACAGCGCCCTGCCGAACGCCGTAGTTTCCAGCCTCCTGGCGAACAGTTCTTCCGGCCTGGACATCACACCGGCGGACACCAATCTCCTTGTCACCGGCACAAACAGCATCACGCCGGGAGCGACCAACGGCTTGGCGCTCATCAATCCAACCAACGGCATAACGCCCTCCACCCCGACCAACGGCTTCGTTTCTGTGATCCCGTCGGTAACTGCCACCAATACTTCGACCGTGAATCAAACCAACTCCAGCCCAACAACTGCGATTGCCCTCGGTAGTTCGCCCGGCGGCTTCATCACCGTGCGCTCACTCGTCGGCACGAATCTGCCTAACGTGCGCATCTGCAGCGGCTTTTTTTCCGGCGGTGCTCCGCTTGTCTCGACCGGCGTAAGCACAAACTCCGTGGGTACCAAATGACTTTCTTGGAAGGACTGGTGAGAGGAGGCCGTTTGCTCGCACAGCCGCCGCCGCGCTTAAGTCCGCAGGGATCAAGCATTCGAACGATGGAGTTTAACCCTCCGCCAATTCTTTCAATTTTCCAAAAGCTCGCCCACTGTCGATCACCTCAGCAGCCAATTCCCACCCCGCGCTGAAACTGGCCGCACGATTTCCCACAAACAAACCCGCCGCCGCATTCAATAAAACGGCATCCCGTTTCGGGCCGCGCTCTTGCCCGCGCAAAATTCGCCTCACGATTTCGGCATTCGCCACGCGATCACTTCCGGCCAGGTCAGCCAGCGCCGCCGGCTGCAAGGGAAACTGTCCCGTCTCCATCACGGAACTTGAGAATCCTCGCTCCTGATAAAACTCAGCGATGGTGTTATCCCCCAGCGTCGAAAACTCGTCCAGAAACGCGTGTTTGGATTGAGCATCGGCTGGGTTTGTACTTCCGGACGCGGCGCTTGGCCTGTCCACTCTGCCGCTCACCACCATCCCGCGTCCCACTCCCAGGGATTGCAACACGCGCGCCAGCGGTTCGCATAACTCCGGCCGCGCCACCCCTACCAACTGCGCGCTCGGTCGCGCGGGATTGAGCAGCGGTCCCAGAAAATTGAAGATGGTCCTCTGGCCGCGCTCGGCGCAAAGTTTGCGCGCCGGCGTTATATATTTGAAGGCGGGATGATAATCCGGCGCGAAGAAGAACGCGAACTGACGTTCCTGCAACGAGCGCGCGGCGTCGGCGGGCGGCAAGTTGATTCTGATCCCGAGCGCTTCCAGCACATCGGCGCTGCCGGCTTGCGAAGTGATGGCTCGATTCCCATGTTTCGCCACCGCTACTCCGGTAGCGGCGCAGACGAGCGCAACCGTCGTTGAAATATTGAACGTGTTGAGCCGATCGCCGCCCGTGCCGCACACGTCCAGGATTTCGTTCGCCTCGCGCCAGGCGGCATCCAGCGGAGGTTGAACCGCCTTTTCGCGCAGCGCCACGGCGAAAGATGCGATCTCCTCCACCGTCTCACCCTTCAGCGCCAATTGGCACAAGAATTCGGCCTTCAGCGCTGGTGCCACGCCCTCATCAACCAGTTGTCCCACCGCCAGTCGGACTTCCTGCTCGGTCAAATGCCTTGAGCTTGCAAGCTGCTGAATGAATTTTTCGAGCACGAAACTATTCTAAGATGCGTTCCTGAGCGCACAACACTGAAAGTGCCAGCCGCTTGTTCGCGTGGCTTCATAGTCAGCTTCTGGCGCGCTGCGCAATGTTTGCGCAGTTCATGTTCTTGACAGGGCTTGGATACCGCTCAAATTCAGGTAACTTTCCCTGGTCCAATCAGGTCTCAAGTTATCAGCGCCCGATCGGCGTCGCAAAAACTATGGCAAATGATGGCAGTTCGCGTTGGATGAAATGGCTCGTGATTTTTCTCCTTGTCGCCGCCGCTATTGGTGGTGGCATCTGGTATTTCAAAAGCGATCACAGCGACGCACCACAGTATCAAACAACAGTGGTAACGCGCGGTGATCTGACCCAGACCGTCAGCGCCAGCGGCCAGTTGAATCCTGTCGTCAACGTCCAGGTAGGCAGTCAGATTTCGGGCAATATCCTGAAACTCTATGCGGATTACAATTCCCTGGTTAAATCCAACCAGGTGGTGGCGCAATTGGATCCCGCCACCTTTCAGGCCAGCGTGCATCAGGCCGAAGGAGACCTTGCCAACGCCAACGCGGCCCTCGAGTTGGCCCAGATTAACGCCAACCGTTCAGCCGAACTCTTCAAGAACAATTTGATCCCGCAGGCCGATAACGAAACCGCCCTCTCTAATCTTCATCAGGCCCAGGCCCAGGTGAAAATCAAACAAGCCGCCCTCGAACGTTCGCAGGTTGATTTGGCTCACTGCACGATTTACGCGCCCGTGGATGGGATCGTCATTTCTCGCAGTGTGGATGTGGGCCAAACGGTGGCTGCCAGCATGAATGCCCCAACCTTGTTCGTTATCGCCAACGACCTGTCCAAAATGCAGATTGATTCGAATGTCTCCGAGGCGGACGTCGGGGCCGTCGAACAAGGTCAGGAAGTGACCTTCACCGTGGATGCCTTTCCCAACCGCCCCTTCACGGGCAAGGTCGTCCAGATCCGCAACGCGCCGATCACTGTCCAGAACGTGGTTACCTATGACACCGTGGTCGAAGTGAGCAACCCCGATCAAAAACTCAAGCCTGGGATGACCGCGACGATCTCGATCATCACCGCGAAGCGGACCGGTGTCTTGAAAATTCCGAACACCACGTTTCGCTTCAAGCCCATCGAACCTTCGACCAACCAAACTTTGGTGGCCCGGATGCTGGGAAAGATTGGGCTGGGGAAGGAAACCAAAAGCGGGGCGACGAATGGAGTTCAAGTGGCGAAAAGCGCCGGCACTAACAAGCTCGAAACCGCCGACGCCACAGCGCCTCCGCTCACCGGGAACGAGCCACCCGAAGAATTGATGCGCCGCGTGCGCGAGATGCGCGACCGTGGCGAAGAGCCGTCGCCTGAAATTCGCGCGAAGCTCCGTGAGCTGTTTCAGAGCGGCGCACTGCAGCGGCCTGGCGGCGGCGGCGGTCCGGGTGGGCCAGGTGGCGGATCGGGAGGAGCAGCCGCGGCCCGGCCCCGCCCCGCACAACCTTCTTCGCGAACGATCTATGTGCTTGCGGCCGCCGCACCGGAACAGAGCGGCGCCGACCCGATCGCAAAACCGGAGCCGGTCCGCGTGAAGACCGGCATCACCGACGGCGCCTACACTGAAATCACTGACGGCCTAAAGGAGGGAGACGCCGTTATTACCGGAGTTAAGCTGTCGCAAGCTCAGGTTGCCGCTCCGCCTCCAGGCAGCACCAGTCCGTTCGGAGGCGGCGGCCGGCGCGGATTCTAATTCCGGATAGGCCGCCATGTCGAAGAATGCGCCGCGCATGATGGCCCGGGAATAACTCGATCCAATGAACGCCGTCATTAAACTTCAGGATGTGCACAAAATCTACCACACCGGTGAGGTGGATGTGCACGCCGTGCGCGGCGTATCCCTCGAGATCCACCGCGGCGAGTTCGTCGCCTTGATGGGCGCCAGCGGCTCGGGCAAATCCACGATGATGAACATCGTCGGCTGCCTCGACCGGCCGACCGAAGGGAAATATTATCTCGACGGCATTGATGTCTCCCAACTTAAGCGCGACGACCTTGCCGACATCCGCAACCAGAAAATCGGCTTTGTCTTCCAGGGATTTAACCTGCTCGCCCGGACCTCGGCGCTTGAAAATGTCGAGTTGCCAATGCTCTATGCCCGCCAGCGCCTGGCCGGGCCGAGTCAGCGTGAACGGGCTCTGGCCGCCTTGCGGACCGTGGGCCTCCAGGATCGCGCCGACCACACTCCCAATCAGCTCTCCGGCGGCCAGCAGCAACGCGTCGCCATCGCTCGCGGCCTCGCCAATCAGCCCTCCCTCCTGCTCGCCGACGAGCCCACTGGCAATCTCGACAGCCGCACCAGCGTCGAAATCATGGGCGTTTTCCAGAAACTCAATGACGAGGGCATCACCATCGTCATGGTCACTCACGAGTTGGATGTCGCCCAATACACCAAACGCATGGTCGTCATGCGCGATGGCAAAATAGTGAGCGACACGCCCGTGGCCAAACGTTTGAACGCCGAACAGGAATTGCGGCGGCTCGATGAGGAGCAGAAAGCCGCGCAGTTGACCAAATGAATTATGAGATATCTGGCCACCCTCAAGATCGCCTTTCGCGCTTTGCGCCGCAACAAATTGCGCACCGTGCTCACCATGCTCGGCATCATCATCGGCGTCGGCGCCGTTATCGCCATGGTCGCCCTTGGCCGCGGTGCCAAGGCACAGGTCGAGGCCCGCATTGCCGCCCTCGGCCAGAACGTCATCCAGATTTTTTCCGGCAGCATCAACCGCGGCGGCGTCTTCACCGGTTTCGGCGGCGCCGGCACGCTCACCGTCGAGGATGCCCTCGCGATTCAGAACGAAGTTCCCGGCGTCGTCGCCGTCAGCCCGGAGGTCCGGACCGGTGCCCAAATCATGGCCGGCAATAACAATTGGAGCACTTCCATTCAGGGCGAAGGCGTGGATTACCTGGTCATCCGTCAGTGGGACGTCGCCGAAGGCGCGATGTTCACCGAGGCTGATGTGCGCTCCGCCGCCAAGGTTTGTGTCCTGGGCAAGACCACCGCCGACAAGTTATTTCCTGACGAAGAGCCCATTGGCAAAACCATCCGCATCAAAAATGTGCCCGTCAAAGTCCTGGGCGTTCTCAAAGCCAAAGGCGCGTCCATGTTCGGACAGGACCAGGACGACACCGTGCTGGTTCCTTACACCACCGGAATGAAACGTTTCGCCGGCGTCACCACCCTCCGCAGCATCAACGCTTCCGCCGTCAGCGCCGACCGCCTCACTGAAGTCCAGAACGCCATCGGCGACGTGCTCCGCGAGCGCCACCGCATCCAGCCCGGCCACGACGATGATTTCATCTTGCGCAATCAGCAGGAGTTGGCGGAGACCCAAAATGCCGCCGCTGAAACCATGACCGCGCTGCTCGCCGGCATCGCTGGCGTCTCCCTGCTCGTCGGCGGCATCGGCATCATGAACATCATGCTCGTGAGTGTCACCGAGCGCACCCGCGAGATTGGCATCCGCATGGCCGTTGGCGCCCGCGGACACGACATCCTCCTCCAATTTCTCATCGAGGCGGTCACGCTCAGTTCGACCGGCGGCTTGCTTGGCATCGCCCTGGGCGTCGGTGGCGCCCAGCTTCTCACTGCCGTCAAACATTGGGCCACGCTTGTTTCCCCCGATTCCGTGATCCTCGCTTTCGTCTTCAGCGCCGCGGTCGGAATCTTTTTTGGATTTTACCCCGCCCGCAAAGCCTCCCAACTCGACCCGATCGATGCGCTGAGGTACGAGTGAAGTTGGCTCCAGAGGCAGGGCTCGAACCTGCAACTTTCCGGTTAACAGCCGGACGCTCTACCATTGAGCTACTCTGGATGCCAGAGGAACGAGCAAGCTACAAGTCAGGGCGCCCAGCGTCAAACTGATTTTGCCTTGAGTTTCAAGCTTTCAAGCTAAGTCTTCCTCTGCTGACATTGGGCACACCAAAATGTGCTGCGCGCAGCCTGCACGAGACGGCGAATCGGTTCGCCGCAGTGAACGCACGGTTGTCCGGCCCGATCATAAACCCGCAACCGTTCTTCATAAGAATTGGGAACATCCGGCGACCGGCCAAAGTAAAATAAACCGTCGCTTGCGCCTGAACCAGCGTAGTTCAACGGAACGGTGCTTCCACCTTGAATAGCTTCGGTGAGCACCTCCCGAATCGAGAACCACAGCCGGCCAATTTGTTTCAGGGTTAGTTTCCTGGCGGAGACCCTTGGCGAGATGCCGGCTCGAAACAGCGCTTCGCTGGCGTAGATGTTTCCCACTCCGGCCACGACGGATTGGTCGAGCAATTTCACCTTGATCGGCTGGGCCGAACGTTCCAGGGCCAGGGCCAACCCTCCCACCGAAAACCCCGGGTCCAATGGTTCGGGGCCTAACGCCTCAACCGCTGATGCGTCGAGCGTGAATCTTCCAAAATAGCGCGTGTCCTCGAAAATAAAATTTTCCCGCCCCAAGTTCAGCACCACCGCGGCATGTTTTGGCAAGGCCGCTTTCGCCGGCAAAAAGTACATCCGTCCGGTCATCCCCAGATGGCCGACGAGCAAAAGCGTTTCTTTCCTTTTCGGCGCGCGCAGTTCGAACAGCAGGTATTTGCCCCGCCGCGACAACCCCACGAACTTTGCTCCCACGAGAGCGCGTTCGAGCCGTCGCGGGAGGGTCGGCCGGAGCACTCGGGCCCTCAGCACTCGCACCTTGCGAATCGTTTTGTGGTGCAACCGCGGCGCAAGGTAACGCGCCAGCACTTCTACTTCGGGCAGCTCAGGCACGGGGAAAAATAGGGCGGGAGCGTCCGCCAGGCCAGTAAATCCGCAAGTTCTAGCATCCTTCCTGCTTACTTGGGTTCGAGAAATCGGGAATCTATAGGGCAGAGTCTATGCCTCACGTTCGGAATCGAGCATTAAGTGTCTCAGAACAAGACAGGCGAAGCGCGCTGCTTTTGTGCGCCAGCCTGCTCTTTTGCGGTTTTCTGGGAATGCTGGGCCCGCCCAGCGCCTTTGGGTCAGAGGAGCCTCAGCTCGGGACCCTTCAGCAACTCAATAGGTTGTCCCGCCAGGAGGCATTGAAAGGACATTCTGTGGGGTTGAACGCGGTCGTTGTCTATTCTGACAAGAACTCGCCCGACATCTATTTCCAGGATGAAACCGACACGGCTAAGGCAAGTTCGGCCCAGGTGGGGACGAACCTTGTTGTTGGCCAATATGTGGAACTAACCGGAAACACTTCTTTTAGCGAAGGGCGCCCGGCTCTAACGAAACTCGTGGTCAGGGTCCTGGGCAGCAGAAATTTGCCCGCTGCGAAGAGAGTGGAGTTGCCGCGATTGGCTGGTGAAACCGGCCAATGGATTGAAATCGTCGGCATTGTCCGATTGGCGGAAACGAACCAGGGACGTCTCAACTTGTTGCTGCAAGATCAGGGACAATCTTGCCGGGTTAGCATAGCAAGCGTGTCCGAAATCATCGATTTGAAATGGCTGGCGGGCGCGAAGGTGCGAGTGAGAGGCGTCAACGCAGGCAAGCTCGCCCAGGGGCCGCTTGAACCGCCATCGGTATTGTCGCCGGCGCTAAGAGAAATGGTGATGCTCGAACCGGCGAGCACCAATCGCACCCAGGTGCCGGTGGCTTCAGTTGCGGGGCTGCTCAGCCGGCGGCCAGGAGCATGGACCAACAGCCCGGTTCACCTGAGCGGGTTGCTCTCCAGTTATAAACCAGGCGAGTTCGTGGTGATCAAAGATCCGACCGGAAGCATGCGAGCGCAGGTGAACCAAATCGCGGCCTTGCGGGCCGATGAGCGGGTCGAGGTGTGGGGATTTTTCGAGAGCCGGCCGGCCGAGGCGCTGTTAAGAGATGCTTACCTGGCGATTTCGCCCCAGGCCACGGTGCAATCAGGTCCAGGACCTGCGGGCGGGGCGGTCGAGAGCAAGGTCAGCCACATCAAAGAACTGACGCAGGTCGGAGATATTCTGAAATTGTCACCCGAGGATGCAGCGTGGCATATTCCAGTGCGACTGCGCGGGACGGTAACTTACGCGGATCCCGAATCGCACAAGGGATTTTTTCAAGATCAGAGCGGGGCGGTCAGCGTCGTATTTGCGCAAGCCAATGTTCGTGCCGGAAGCTGGGTTGAATTGGCTGGCCAGACCAGCGCGGGCGAATTCGCGCCGGCGGTGAGGAGCGCCTCCGTCAGCAATGTCAAATCAACCGGCTTGCCCGTGCCCGTCAGGGTGGACCTGGAGGACCTGGCCGACGGGAGCTTGGAAGGGCATTGGGTGGAAGTGGAGGGAGTCGTACG
>Ga0193729_1000316_pt1 | contig 24576 bp, 10 predicted proteins | sample U1c2metaG_FD_143036 | JGI IMG/M metagenome (GOLD analysis project Ga0193729, IMG submission 143036) | Soil microbial communities from a riparian zone of the East river system, Colorado, United States - U1c2 | ecosystem: Environmental > Terrestrial > Soil > Riparian zone | place: USA: East River...
TGAGCCCGCGCCGCTGTCGTTAGTGTTGGTCACGGTAATTGTCGCTGCCTGAGTGGTCAGTGCGATAAGGCACAATGCGCTCAACCAGGTGGCAAACAGAATCCGGCGTCTATTTGAGTTAAAGATGCGCTGAGACATAAGTGATCCTTTCATTTCCTTCCAAGAATTAAGCGGCGCGTTTCGGGAAACCGTCTTACAAAGCCGTCGCAGTGAAGTCGCTTTCAACTCTTCGCACGCTTGATCGACTGTGCGCTTGTCACCTCTAGCGGATGCGCGGCCAATCTCTGCAAGTTGTTCCCTTGTCGTGTTCACAAATTCACCTCGCGGCCAGGTAGGGCGCCGGACTGAGATGGGGTGGCACAGTGCGTCAGAAAATTTGATTAGTGTGTTCATGGGTGTCATTCCTTTTTGTTTGGTTTTTAGTTTGTAGTTTTTGCTGTTCGCTACCCATTCCCGGAAATTCGGAACGAAGTTCCCGAAATTTTTCGAAACGACTGATTTTTGTGACCACGGATTACTCGCCTTCCAACGAGTCACCTTTGCTGGAGCTCCGACGAGTCAAGACGGCGTGGCAAGCAGCGAATGATTCGGACCCTGCCACGTTCGCAAGAGGGTCCCGTGACCGCGGGATTGCGCCCCAAAAGCAGACACGGCGTCCGAAGTTGCCGGACGCCGCGTCTCGAATTTTGATGCTTAATACCTCAACACTTTACGTAACTGCTGTTATAAGGATTAGCGTAAACCAAAGGTAGCGCTTCCTACCACCTGGCCGTTAATGGCGATGTCCACTCGATAGGTGCCAGCTCCCAACGCTCCGGTACTCAGATTGTACATATACTGGCAGTTAGTAATCCTGAAGTTTGAGCCGTTGTCCGCCGATCCGTTGTAATCGGATTCGTCGATGGGTCCAATCACTCCGCCGGCCGTTCGCGTGACAGCGATAGTGGCTGGCGGCAGGTTGCAAGTCGCCACACCACCCAAGGTGAGAGTGAACTTCACCGGAACAATGCCGCGTCTACCGTTGAAGACACTCGTACCATCTGCATTGATCGGTTGCTGAATCGACGCAGCGTATTGCGAGGGCGGGCCCTGCACCTCAAATGCGCCGATGTCCGTGCCGTCGCCGCCGTTCGCGTTGGCTGTTGAAGCGTTATCGAACGTGCGGACAAAACCGGGCCCGCGCTGGTCGTTGGTCCCCGCCGCGAAGTTTTTCCCTGCGTCAATGGCTGCGCTGCCCGTTAAGGGAGCATGAGTGAAGGTCGGACCTCCATTGTCCTGCAACGGACCGAGCAATGGATCGGTGTTGATCTGGTCGCCTATCGCTGTCAAGAGCCCGCCGCCATCATCACTGCTTAAATTGTAGCCCAGCGAGCTCACCGTGCCGTAAAGATTGTACAGATTTCCATAGCCGCCATTCAAGATCGTGCTGCCGATCGTCATCGACCCGCCGTTAAAGATGCCGCTGGCGCCGGATTCGGCCGAGTTGCCGCTGAAAGTGCTGTTGTTTACCGTCAGCGTTGCGCTCCCAAACCCATCGTTGCAGATGCCGCCCCCGACGAGGCGGGCGTAATTGCCGCTAAAAGTGCTGTTGGTAACAGTCAGCGTCGCGTTGCCGTCGTACCCTTCGGTGAAGATACCGCCGCCGCTGCCAACACCGAAGAGGTAGTTGGCCGAGTTACCGCTAAAAGTGCTGTTGGTGACAGTCAGCGTCCCGCTGCTGTTGTGGATGCCGCCACCGCCCCAGCCGGCGTAATTGCCGCTGACCGTGCAGTTATCGAGCGCGAGTGTAGCGTGATCGTTGTAAATGCCGCCACCGGTGTTCGGGCCTTCGTCCTGGGCGTTGCCATTCGTGATGGTCAGGCCGGCGATGGTGGCTGTAACCCCACTGCTCACGTGGAAGACGCGGCCGGCAAGGTTACCATCAACTGTCAGACTCGCTGCACCAGGGCCACTAATGGTGACACTCTTGTCCACGAGCAGTTCGCCTGTGGTCAAAGTAATGGTGCCTGCAATTCCGAAGTGGATCGTATCGCCGTCATTGGCGTTCGCGAGCGCCTGGCGTAGTGAGCCCGCGCCGCTGTCGTTGGTATTGCTGACAGTGATCGTCGCTGCCTGAGTGCTGAGTGCGATAAGGCACAACGCGCTTAAGCAGGTTGCAAACAGAATCCGGCACGTATTTGAGTTAAATGTTTTCATTTGTGTGTTCATGGGTGTTCCATCCTTTTTCTTTGGTTGTTTGCAGTTTTTGCTGTTCGCTATCCACTCCCGGAAATTCGAGGCGAAGTTCCGAAGAATTTCTAAACGAGTGGAATTTTTATCCGGCTTCGCACAAGCTCCGGGCGCGCCAGGTGTGGCAGACGTGTCCCGCGCCCGCGGGATTGCGCCCCAAAAAGCAGACGCGGCGTCCGAAGTTGCCGGACGCCGTGTCTCGAACGCGTAATACCCTTTACTGTTTCAATTCTTTAACTGCCCTTACAGCGAAGGACTCCAAGGCGTAATGTCAGTTTAACCCGAAGGTCGCGCTGCCTACAACTTGACCATTGATCAGTATGTCAACGCGATACGTGCCAGCTCCAAGCGCGCGCGCGTTTAAGTTATAGACATACTGGCAGCTACTGATTCGGAAGTTTGAGCCTGTGTCAGCGTTGCCGCTGTAATCGGACTCGTTGACCTGGCCGATCACTCCTCCGGCCGTTCGCGTCACAGCGATTGTGGCTGGCGGCAGGTCGCAAGTTGCGACACCGCCCAAGGTCAGATTAAATCTCACCGGGACGACCCCGCGCCTGACGTTAAAGTTGCTCGACCCGTCAGCGTTAATCGGTGGCTGAACATGTCCGGCATAAGTGGGTGTAACGATCTGCACCTCGAATGCGCCGATATCGATGCGACCATGCGCGACGCGGACATAACCGGGGCCGCGCTGATCGTAATCGGGCGGCGGAGTGAAGTTCGGGTCGCCCGCATCAATGGCCAGGCTGCCTTGTAACGGTGCATGCGTGAAGGTCGGTCCGCCGTTATCCTGCAATGGACCAAGCAACGGATTGGTATTGATCTGGTCGCCAGTTGCCGTGAGAAAAGCGCCGCCGTTGTCGCTGCTGAGATTGTAACCGAGCGAGCTCACCGAGCCGGAAGCACTGTAGAGATTTTCACCCGAAGCGCCCGCATTCAAGATCGTCCCTCGGACCGTCACCGTCGCGCTGTCGTTGAAGATGCCGCCGCCCGAGGAGGCCGAGTTGCCGTTAAACGTGCTGTTGTTTAGCGTTACTGTTGCACTGCCGAAGGCCCCTTCGTTGGCGATGCCGCCGCCCCTGCTGTTGGGGCCACCGCCCGAGTTACCGCTAAAAGTGCTGTTGGTGACAGTCAACGTCGCGCTGCCATCGAAGCCATTATTGGAGATGCCGCCACCGCCACCGACGCTGTAGGGACCGCCGGCCGAGTTGCCGCTAAACGTGCTGTTGGTGACAGTCAGCGTCGCGCTGTTGTTTGAGCCATCGTTGTGAATACCACCGCCCCAGTCGGCGTGATTGCCCGCGACCGTGCAGTTGTCGACGACCAGTGTAGCGTGATCGTTGTAGATGCCGCCACCGCCGTGGGTGTCGGCGGTGTTGCCATTCGTAATACTTAGGCCAGTGATGGTGGCGGTAACCCATCGGCTGACGTGGAAGACGCGGCTGGCATGGTTGCCATCAACTGTCAGGTTGTTCGGACCCGGTCCGTTGATAATGACATTCTTATCCACTAGCAGTTCGCCTGTGGTCAACGTGATCGTCTGTCCATTGAGCGAAGAGTCGAAATTGATTGTGTCTCCATTGACTGCGTCTGCAATCGCCTGGCGCAGTGAGTCGGCAGCACTGTCGTTAGTATTCATGACGGTGATCGTCGCTGCCTGAGTGCTCAGTGCGATAAGGCACAATGCGCTTAAGCAGGTTGCAAACAGAATCCGGCATGTATTTGAGTTAAATATTTTCATTTGTGTGTTCATGGGTGTTCCATCCTCTTTCTTTGGTTGTTTGTAGTTTTTGCTGTTCGCTATCCACTCCCGGAAATTCGGGGCGAAGTTCCCGAAAGATTTTAAAACAACGCTGAATGTTGCTGCGAATTTCGACGATGCCAGGTTCGAAACCGTTTCGGCGCCACCGCGAGATCGCCCCCACAAAAAACGACGCGGCGTCCGGATTTGCCGGACGCCGCGCCTCGGACGTTTCAACGTTTTAACGTAACTGCTGTTACAGCGACGGGGTACCGCGAAAGCGCACTGTTAGTTTAGCGCGAAGCCTGCGCTGCCTACAGCTTGACCGGCGATAAGTATGTCAACGCGATATGTACCAACTCCAAGTGCACGCGAGTTTAGGTTATAGATATACTGGCAGCTATCGATTCTGAAGTTTGAGCCTGTGTCGGCGTTGCCGCTGTAAATGGACTCGTCGATTTCTTGATTACCTCCTGTGCTTGTCCGATACACAGCGATGGTGGCAGGCGGCAGGTCGCACGTCGGGACACCGTCCAGCGTGAGAGTGAACTTCACTGGAACAACCCCGCGTCTGACGTTGAACACACTCGACCCATCGGGATTGATCGGTTGCTGAACCTGCGCAGCATAAGCTGGTGTTGGGGTCGGGGTCGGCGTGGGTGTAGGTGTTGGCGTTGGCGTTGGTGTAGCCGTTGCAGTCGGCGTTGCCGTAGCTGTCGCTGTCGCTGTTGGAGTAGCCGTTCCGGTGGCAGTGGCAGTAGGCGTTGACGTCGCTGTTGCGGTAGCCGTAGCCGTTGGAGTCGATGTCGGTTCGGGCGTAGGTGTAAACGTTGCTGTTGCTGTCGCCGTCGCAGTTGCGGTAGCTGTCGCGGTGGCGGTGGCTGTAGGCGTCGATGTAGGTGTTGGACTCGCCTCGGGACTCGCTACGAGCACATATTTGGAGTCGCTGGGGATTCCGTTGGTAAAGACGGTCACCAACGCTGGGCCGGGAGGAAAATTATTGACCGGGATCGAAGCAAAGATGGTATCGGACCAGCCTGCTATTGGATCCGCCGGAAGAAAAGCGACCTGGCTGTTCTCGATAGCGCGCAGTTGGACTACGGGATAATTCGTTGACGAGTCCTGGAGGTTCCCGCCCGAGGCTTGCGAGATGCCTTGGAAACGCGAGCCGGTCAGCGTGAAACTGGTGCCAAGCACCAGCGGTGAAGTCGCGGTATCGATTTGCGGCTGCCAATCCGGCTCCATAAACCCGAGCCCAATGTCGTAGAGTTCCACGCTGGTAGGATAGACGCTGCCATTATGTCCCCCTGCCACCAGCACCTTGCCGTTAGGCAGCAACGTCGCCGCGTGTAAAGAGCGTGCGATGTTCAGGCTGCCAGTGGCACTCCAAGTCCCGCTGGCCGGGTCGTACAGTTCCGCGCTGGTAAGAGAGCTGCCAGAAACAAATCCCCCTGCCACCAGCACCTTGCCGTTGGGCAGCAACGTCGCCGTGTGAAAGTAGCGTGCGGCGGTGAGGCCGCCCGTGGCACTCCAAGTCCCGCTCACCGGGTCGTACAGTTCCGCGTTGCTAAGAGGGCTGCCATCAAGAAATCCCCCTGTCACCAGCACCTTGCCGTTAGGCAGCAACGTCGCTGTGTCATCAATGCGTGCGGTGGTCACGCTGCCCGTGGCAGTCCAAGTCCCGCTGGCTGGGTCGTACAGTTCCGCGCCAGTAACATAGCTGCCGCCGTCATATCCCCCTGCTACCAGCACCTTGCCGTTTGGCAGTAACGTCGCCATGTGACCGTAGCGTCCGGGGGTCAGGCTACCCGTGGCAGTCCAAGTCCCGCTGGCCGGGTCGTACAGTTCCGCGCTGCTAAGAGCGCTGCCGATATATCCCCCCGCCACCAGCACCGTACCGTTGGGCAACAATGTCGCCGTGTGAAGGTAGCGTGCGGTGGTGAGGCTGCCGGTGGCACTCCAAGTCCCGCTGGCTGGGTCGTATAGTTCCGCACTTGCAAGAAAGCCGCTTGTACCTTGTCCCCCCGCCACCAGCACCTTGCCGTTGGGCAGCAACGTCGCCGTGTGTCGATAGCGTGCGGTGGTAAGGCTGCCAGTGGCACTCCAAGTCCCGCTCACCGGGTCGTACAGTTCCGCACTGCCAAGAGAGCTGCTGCCATATTGTCCCCCCGCCACCAGCACCTTGCCGTTGGACAGCAACGTCGCCGTGTGAAATTGCCGTGCGGTGGTAAGGCTGCCGGTGGCCCCCCACGTCCCGCTGGCCGAGTCGTACAGTTCCGCGCTGACGCCAGCGCCACTTCCTGCTGCCACCAGCACATTGCCGTTGGGCAGCAACGTCGCCGTGTGTAAAGAGCGTGCGGTGGCGAGCCTGCCCGTGGCACTCCAAGTCCCGCTGGCCGGGTCGTACAGTTCCGCGGTCCTAAGAGAGCTGCCAGAAACAAATCCCCCTGCCACCAACACTTTGCCGTTGGGCAGCAACGTCGACGTGTGAAAGTAGCGTGCGGTGGTGAGGCCGCCCGTGGCACTCCAAGTCCCGCTCACCGGGTTGTACAGTTCCGCGCTGCTAAGAGAGCTGCCAGAAATAAATCCCCCTGTCACCAGCACCTTGCCGTTGGGCAGCAACGTCGCTGTGTGATCAATGCGTCCGGTGGTCAGGCTGCCCGTGGCAGTCCAAGTCCCGCTGGCCGAGTCGTACAGTTCCGCGCCAGTGACATAGCTGCCGCCGTCATATCCTCCTGCTACCAGCACATTGCCGTTGGACAGCAACGTCGCCGTGGGACCGTACCGTGCGGTGTTCAGGCTGCCCGTGGCAGTCCAAGTCCCGCTGGCCGGGTCGTACAGTTCCGCGCTGGCAAGAGAGGTGCCGTCATATCCCCCTGATGCCAACACCTTGCCGTTGGACAACAACGTCGCCGTGTGAAGGTAGCGCGCGGTGGTGAGGCTGCCCGTGGCAGTCCAAGTCCCGCTGGCCGGGTCGTACAGTTCCGCGCTGCTAAGAGCGCTGCCGCTGGTAGCTTGTCCCCCCGCCACCAACACCTTGCCGTTGGACAGCAACGTCGCCGTGTGTTGATAGCGTGCGGTGGTGAGGCTGCCCGTGGCACTCCAAGTCCCGCTGGCCGGGTCGTATAGTTCCGCGCTGGTAAGATAGCCGCTGGTACCCCGTCCCCCCGCCACCAGCACCTTGCCATTGGACAGCAACGTCGCCGTGTGAAATTGGCGTGCGGTGTTGAGGCTGCCCGTGTTGCCAAATGTGAACGGGGAACCGGAGGCTGGTAAAACAGCCGAAATGGATAGCAGAGCAATCGAGAGGGCGACTTGAAGCGCCCTACCGCGGGTAGAATTATTTTGTTGTTTTTTCATAGATGTTTTCCTTTTGGTTTCCCGGTAATATTTGTCATCTGCCATCTGTTCCCGGAAATTCGGGACGAAGTTCCCGAAAAACTTCGAATGACTGAATTTTTGATCGCGGATTAACCGCTTTGGCGACCGGGCTTCCATTTTCGCGCAAGCTTCCGTGGTAGCGGATAAATCAAAAGCGGCGGCAAGCAGACCGCTCACCGCCGCTCAAATAATGCCTAACGTGGCTTACTCCAGGTCCACCGCGATCCCGGTGGCGTTGAAGGCGCCGGTAACGAAGCTCTGGTTCACATTTTGCCCGTCCAAGTCGGCCCGGCCAATCGTGCTCCTGCCAGTGTTCGTCCAGTAGATGTGCCTACTGTCTACCGCCACCTCGTAGGGAAAGGAGGCACCCGTGATGAAGCTCGGGTTCACGTTTCCCCCATCCAGGTCAGCCCGGCCAATGGTGTTGTTATAGTAGTCCGCCCAGTAGATGTGGTTACTGTCCACTGCCATTCCGATGGCGTTCGAAGCGCCGGTGACGAAGCTCTCGTTCATGTTTCCCCCGTCCGGGTCAGCCCGGCCGATAGTGCCGCCGAAGTAATTCGTCCAGTAGATGTGGCTACTGTTCACCGCCACACCGAAGGGAAAGGAGACGCTGATGAAGCTCTGATTCACGTTTTGCCCGTCCAGGTCAGCCCGACCAATCGCGCTCCTGTTCGCCCAGTAGATGTGGCTACCGTCCACCGCCATCCCCCAGGGGCCGTAGGCGTCGGTGATGAAGCTCTGGTTGACGTTTTGTCCGTCCAGGTCAGCCCGGCCAATCGTGCCATTGTTGTAACTCACCCAATAAATGTGGCTACCGTCGACCGCTACGCCGCGGGCGTACAATGCGCCGGTGATAAAGTTCTGGTTCACATTTCCTCCCTCGACGTCGGCGCGGCCAATAGCGCCAATGGGAGTGCTCCAGTAAACATGGCGCGTCGCGCCACTCGATCCGATGAGCGTGAGATTCGCTATCGCCTCTGGCTTTCTGCCGTTGGCGGTCAGCGTCGCGGTTACCTGGCCAGAGTTGGTCGGCGCGAACTGGACAACGACACCACACGATTTTCTGGGTCCAAGACTCGTTGCACTGCACCCGTCACTGATGACGGTAAAACTTGGTGAGCCCGATAGGCTGATGGTCAGCGCGGCGCTGGCTGAGCCACCGTTATTGGTTAAAGTGAACAGCTGGGATACCGGCTGCCCGACAGTTACTGTTCCATAGTCATACGCCCCGCTTGTTTCCGCCGCCCAGGTAAGCATCGGGATTTGAGCGTTCACTCGTCCCACTGTTAGTGCGAGCACAACGGCGAGAGCGAGGAATGTCTTCCTCAGGATTCTCGTGCGGGACTGTTCAGGTGATGTTTGGATTAATGTGTTCATAAGTTTCATTTCCTTCTGTGGGTTTTTGGTTTTTCTCTTCGGTCAATGTTTGTCATCGCTACCCATTCCCGGAAATTCGGGACGAAGTTCCCGAAAATTTTTCATGGAGATGAAACTTCTGAGGCTCGATTTACACGAGTGGTCGCGAAGTTTTTAACGATTGAGTCACTTGGCCCGGGTCAATTCGTGCGGGTTCGTGAGCGGAGCCGATGGGATCGGCGACACAGAAGGCAAAGCCGCGATGGCAAGCGGCGAGCGAGCCTGGAGGCAAGCGAGTTTCAAATTCGTGTCGGTCCTCAACAATTCTGATTCCTGAGGAAAAACTTGCCAAAGGAGTTTGGAAAATGAGATGATGGACGGCAGGTGAACACCGAGGCGGCAGAGACGGCCGACCATAGCCCGGGGCGGTTCAACACAACGCGCTGGAGCGTTGTGCTTTCGTGCGCGGATTCGGGAATAGAAAGCGCTGCGGCGCGCGATGCCTTAAGTGAGTTGTGCAAGACGTATTGGCGGCCAATCTTCGCGTATATCTGCCGCCGCGGTTACTCGACCCAGGATGCAGAGGATCTCACGCAGGATTTTTTCACAAGCCTGCTGCAGGGACCTCTTCTTAAGCGCGCCGACCGCGACCGAGGTCGTTTCCGTTCGCTGCTGCTGAAGGCCCTGCGAGATTTCCTTGGACACGCCACTGAGAAACTGGGCGCATCCAAACGTGGCGGCGGCCTAAAACTCGTTTCGTGGGATGATTGGATGGCCGAAGCGCCGTCACAATTGTCGATCTCGGCGCAAGCGCTCAATTCGTGGTCGCCCGAGCAACTGTTCGACCTGCGTTGGGCTGCGACAGTAGTCGAACAAGCGCTTCGGCGTCTGCGAGAGGAATGCCAAAGTAGAAGCCGGCTCAGACTATTTGAGACGTTGAGCCTTTATCTTACCACAGACCGTGCAGATGTTTCGTATCAGAATCTGGCTACTACCTTGGCGATAACAGAGGCGGCGGTCAAAAAACAACTTCACAATCTGCGGCGTCGTTATCGCTGGCTCATCCGCGAGGAAGTCGCGCAGACCGTCGAAAATCCGAGCGATGTGGAAGACGAAATTCGGCATCTGTGCGCGACGCTGGCAGCGGGCACTGAGGCAGCGGCGTGAAAAACAAAAGCGACGCGGGGAGGCGTTCGCGCTCCGAAAGTCCGCCAGTCGGACGGACTCGTCCTGTGGCGAGTTTTCGCGAAATGGGATCACATTTCTTAGCGTTTCGCACGAACTGCGGCCTCGCGAAGGCCTTCGGAGTTGGGGTGCAAGGCGTCTCCGCATCGCTTTTTCGCCTGCGAGGCAGTTTCGCTTGAAGAGAATTGTGCCTGAGACCTAGAGTCTGGACCATCGAATGAAAAGTTCGTGGGGCTTGTCCGATTCCGTGGCGGGCGTGAGTGAAAGCCCGGCCGAGTGCCGGCAATGCGGTGCGACTACGCGATTGGGCAATGGGCTTTGCCTGAGCTGCACGCTGCGGGAGGGACTCGAGGGTGATCGCGAGGCATCCCGTGAATCGTTCGAAGCGATCCTGGCCGAAGACGAAGTGAGGGACACGCACTGGCGGGTTGGCAATTACGAAATTCTGGAGGAAATCGGACGCGGCGGGATGGGCGTGATCTATCGCGCACGTCAGCGGCACTCACGCCGGATCGTCGCGCTTAAACGCATGGTCTCCTATCAAGCCGATTCGCGCGAAACGCTGGAACGTTTCCGGCGTGAAGCTGAAGCCGCCGCCAGCCTCGATCATCCGAATATTCTCCCCATTTATGAAGTCGGCCAGGGCGAGGACGGGCTGCCGTTCTTCAGCATGAAATACGCGGCTGGGGGTAGCTTACAAAAGGCCGGACCCGCGCTGCGCAATGAACCGCGCCAAAGCGTGCAGTTGGTTGCTAAAGTGGCGCGCGCTGTCCAATACGCGCATGAACACGGAGTTTTACATCGCGACCTCAAACCGGGAAACATCCTGCTCGATGGTCATGGCGAACCATTCGTGTCGGATTTCGGATTAGCCAAGTGGCTCGATACCAGTACTGATCTCACGCGCACCCTCACAATATTCGGCACACCTGGTTACATTGCACCCGAGCAAGCCAAAGGACCGGCAGCCAAGCTTACTCCGGCGGCGGACGTTTACAGTCTCGGAGCAGTCTTGTTCGATCTGTTCACCGGGCGTCCGCCTTTCCTGGGCGAACATGCTCTGGCCGTGATTCAACAGGCCAGCGAAAAACCGGCACCGAAACTACGCTCGATCGCGCCGACACTGGATCGTGACTTGGAGACGATCTGCGCGCGTTGCCTGGAACGCGATCCACAGGCGCGCTATCGCTCGGGAAGCGATTTGGCTGTCGATCTCGAGCGCTGGCTCGAAGGGCGCCCGATCATTGCGCGTCGCGTTTCGCCGCCGGTGCGCGCCTGGCGCTGGTCCAAGCGTAACCCCAAGCTTGCTGCTGCGACCGCCGCAGCGTTTTGCTCTGCCATGGCAGCCGGATTCTTGTTCTTTTCTCGCAATGGCCTGGTGCCTCAGTCAGGACTACTGCCACCAAAGAAAAGCATCGCTGTGCTGCCATTTGAAAACCTTAGCCGCGATTCTGACAACGCCTACTTTGCTGAGGGCATCCAGGACGAGATCCTGACTCGCTTATCTAAGATCGCTGATCTGAAGGTGATCTCGCGCACATCAACGCAGCACTACAAAAGCGCACCGGAAAATTTATCGGAAATCGCAAAACAGCTTGGCGTCGCCAACATATTGGAAGGAAGCGTGCAGAAAAGCGGCGATGCGGTCCGCGTGAACGTGCAGCTAATCAAGGCAGAGACTGATTCCCATCTTTGGGCCGACACGTTCGATCGCAAACTGACCGACATCTTTTTAGTCGAAAGCGATGTGGCGAAGGCCATCGCCGATCAGTTAGGCGCCAAACTTACCGGTCGGGAAGAGCAAATCATCTCTTCCAAGCCTACGGATAACCCTGAGGCGTACGATGCTTACTTGCGTGGACTGGCTTATAGCCTGAAAACGGCCAACACAAACGCCAATGTTCTTAACGCGCAGAAATATCTTAGAGAAGCGGTTCGGTTGGACCCGAAGTTCGCGTTGAGTTGGGCGCTATTGTCATTCGTTGAGTCGCGCGGCTATGGCACAGTGACTCTGCAACCAACGGATGCCCTGCGCCAAGAGGCGCGGCAGACAGCCGAAACGGCTCTATCTCTCCAGCCCAATCTCGGCGAAGCCATTTTGGCCAAGGGCTTTTATCATTATGCCTGCCTAAAGGATTACGATACCGCGGTGCGCTATTTCGAGCAGGCACGTCAGTTCCTGCCCAATAGCAGCCGGATTCCCGAATCGCTCGCGTATGTAACGCGAAGGCAAGGGAAATGGGACCGGAGCGAGATGTACTTTAATCAAGCTGAGCGCTTAGATCCACGCAATGTCTCTCTGCTCACCCAGCACGCACTGTCCTACAAAGACCGTCGTCGTTTCCTAGAAGCATTGCGGAAACTTGAACAGATCCTCAACATTACTCCAGATGACGTCGACACGATTGTCGAGAAGGCGTCGATCGCGCAAGCCGAGGGCGACCTGCCGCGGGCTTCGGCTCTCCTCGCTTCGGTGCAGCCCGCAGCGGATGACACCAACGCGTTGGAAACACAGGCTTATCAAGCGATCCTGGAGCGCCGCCCGGCACCAATCATCTCGCAGCTAAAAGTGGTATTAGCTAACCCTGACGCAGCGCTCGGTTTTTACAAAGGCGGACTGAGATTTTGGTTAGGCTGGACTCAGGACGTTATCGGCGACCACGTTGCTGCTAAAGAAAGCTGGCAACAGGCACGTCGGGAACTGGAACCTTTTCTCACAGAACAACCGGAAAATCATATCCTGCTTGGCGATCTCGCGATGACTGCCATGAGCCTTGGTGACAAGGCCGCTGCGTTGGATTTCTCAGAGCGCGCCATGGCTGCGCTCCCTGTCGAGAAAGACGCCGTACGTGGCCCCGCTACAATTGAATTTCTCGCGCGCGTGGCAGCAAACGTCGGAGAACCCGATCGCGCGATCACAGCTTTGGAGAGACTTTTGTCCATTCCTTATTCCGGGGCGCTTGGTCCTGGCGCACCACTGACTCCTGCCCTGCTCCGGCTCGATCCAATGTTCGATCCGCTGCGGAGTGATCCGCGTTTCGAAAAAATGGTCAAAGAAGCGAAAGAGCCAGATGCGACGACGGTGCCTGCAAAGTCGATCGCAGTGCTGCCGTTTGAAAACCTTAGCCGCGATCCGGGTAACGCTTATTTTGCTGAAGGCGTTCAGGACGAGATTCTGACCCGCTTGTCCAAGATCGCTGATTTGAAAGTGATTTCGCGGACTTCGACGGCGAAGTACAAAAGTAAGCTGGACAACATAAAGAAGGTCGCGGAGGAGCTGGGCGTTTCCACCATCCTCGAAGGCAGCGTGCAGAAAGCTGGCGATAAGGTTCGGATAAACGTGCAGTTGATCGATGCCCGTGCTGATACGCATCTATGGGCAAAGAGTTATGATCGTGACTTGAAGGATGTTTTCGCCGTCGAAAGCGAGGTGTCGCAAGAGATTGCCGACACCTTGCGAGTAAATCTTTCTCCTGCGCAGTCCGGCGCCATGGCCAGCGCTCCCACCAAAGACACCGAAGCTTACGATCTTTTCCTGAGAGGAGAATATGAGTTTCACCAGGCCGGGATCAGTGTGGATGCAGGCGCCGCGGCGGATCGTGCCGACGCGTTCTACCGTCGGGCGCTGGCGCGCGATCCAAACTTTGTCGCGCCGGCGGCGCAGCTCGCACGCAGCCGGCTCTACCGGCATTGGTACGTCTCCCCTTTGGCGCCAGCGGAACTAGAAGAGGTAAAGGCGATCATCGACCGCACTTTGGCGCTGGCTCCGAATTCCCCAGAAGCGCACCTGGCCCTGGGATTGTTCTTTTATTGGGGTCACCGCCAATACGAGATGGCGCTGGCGGAGTTCAAGCGCACGCTGGAATTGCAACCTAACAACGTCGACGCGCGGGCCTATTGTGCGTGGATTCATCGCCGGCGTGGCGAATGGGAACCCTCTCTGGCCGATTCGCAACGAGCGCAGGAACTCGACCCGCGCGATGCCTCAATCCCGCAGAATATCGGAGTCACGTATCTGGCATTGCGTCTGTGGAAAGAGGCGGAGCAGGCCGAATTGAGAGCTCTCGCCCTCGACGCGCAGAACACCGTGGCTGCGGTGATTCTAGTAAACGCTCGCCTTTGCGGGACGGGCGATGCCAGCTTGGCCCGGCGAGCTCTCAATGATTTTCCAGAAACCATTAAATCACTCACTACTACTCTCTATGGCCGCCGCGGCGTTTCCTCAGGTGGGGAAGTGGCAGCTATCACGGGTATCTGGGTTTATCTCGACATTATCGAAAGACGTTTTTCCGATGCTTTCCAGGCGTTTGAGAACGCAGCGGGCAACGATGAGCGCGGGCATCTCCAGTTGTTAGCCGGGCGCGTCGCCCTTCGCGTGTTGGCGGGGGAGGCTGAGGCAGCCAAAACGATGGGAGAAGAAGCCCTGCCGTTGCTCGAGGCCAAGCTCAGCGAATTGCCGGATGATACCTTCGCCATGACTGAGTTATCCTGGGTGTACCTCGCTCTTGGCCGCACTGCGGATGCTCTGCGCGTTTCCAAGAAGGCGGCCGATTTGATCTCCATCGAAAAAGACGCTCTCGACGGTGCAATTTTTCAGAATGGGCTGGCGCAAATCGAAGCGCGCGCGGGGGCGCCGGAGGAAGCCATTAAGAGGCTTCGCCGCCTCCTCTCTATCCCGGGTGGGCACAGACTTTCCATAGCTCGTTTGAAGAATGACCCGGTCTGGGATCCGATCCGTAACCGTCCGGATTTCCAGGAACTGCTTTCAGGTCCGGAGCAGATCGGGCCTATCAAGGCTTCGACGTCCGGGCCTGATGGAGAAGATGAGGCTTTGGCCGGCCTGCGCGAGAAAAGCATTGCGGTGCTGCCCTTCGAAAACCGAAGCCGCGATCCGGATAACGCGTTCTTCACCGATGGAATACAGGATGAAATTCTGACCGACCTGGCCAGGATCGCGGACTTGAAAGTTATCAGCCGCACTTCGGTGATGCCGTACAAGACCGGACTGAAACGCAACCTGCGCCAAATCGGGAAGGAACTTGGCGTCGCGCATGTCGTGGAAGGAAGTGTTCAGCGCGCGGGCAATCGCGTACGAGTAAACGCGCAGTTGATCGATGCGCGCACCGATGCGCATCTCTGGGCGCAGACCTACGATCGCGATCTGGCCGACGTTTTCGCGATCCAAAGCGAGATCGCAAAAGCCATCGCCGACCAGCTCCAAGCGAAGCTTTCGCCAACCGAGAAGAGTGCCATTGAACAGCCGCCGACGACAGATATCACTGCGTTTAATCTCTACTCTCACGCCAAGAATCTCTTTCTGACGGCGTTTGCCGGTGCTAATGGGCGAGCTGATTTACTGCAAGCAGCCGACCTGCTGAAGCAGGCCGTGGCGCGCGATCCATCGTTCTTCCAGGCATATTGCCAACTCGCGTTCACTGAGATCAACATTTACGGAATTGTTGACCATAGCCCAGAGCACCTGGCGCAAGCCGAAGCAGCTTTGCAATCGGCAGCTCGCCTCCGCCCCGACGCGGGTGAAACCCATCTGGCGCACGCCCGCAATCTTTATTGGGGTTACCTCGATTATGACGGCGCTCTACGCGAGTTGGAAATTGCCCGCCAAACTCTGCCTGGCGAGGATTGGATATTCTCGTTGAAAGGCTACATCGAGCGGCGTCAGGGGCGCTGGGAAGAGTGCATACGCGATCTCGAGCGCGCTACCGAGCTTGATCCGCGCAACGTTCTAACACCTCAGCAGTTGGCACTAACTTACCAGCAACTTCGGCGCTACGCTGAAGAGAAATCGACGTACGAGCGCATATTGGCTTTCGAACCTAACGATCCGGTCACGAAATCGGCGCACGCGTTCGTCGAACTCGATTCAAAAGCTGATACCCGACCGTTGCATGAAGTAACCGATTCAGTTCGAGACAAGAACCCTGCTGCGCTTTCCAGCATTGCCGACAATTGGCTTCTCTGTGCGCTCGCTGAACGTGACCCGGCTGTTGCGAGGAAGGCCTTAATTGCCTTAGGCGAGAATCCCGCCTCTTTGGCGCCGATCGCCGACGTGAGATTCAATCGTTCCTTTATGGAAGGGGTTATCGCCCGTTTAGCAAAGGACGGCGCCAAGGCGCAGGCGGCCTTCACCGCTGCACGCGCGGAGCAAGAAAAAAGTATTCAAGCTCAACCAAACTACGGTCCGACAGTATGCGTGCTTGGTTTGATCGACGCAGCTCTCGGACGAAAGCAGGAAGCATTGCGGGAAGGCCGCCGCGCGGTGGAGCTTCTTCCTGTCGAGAAAGATGCGCTCCGTGGCATCGCCATGGTCAAGTATTTGGCGATGATTGCTGCCTGGGTAGGCGACAAGGATCTCGCATATGAACAGCTTGCCATCACAATTCGTAACCCAAGCGACCTCAGCTATGGCCAATTGAAACTGATGCCGTTTTGGGATCCACTGCGCGGCGATCCTCGGTTTGAAAAGCTCGTCGAGGAAGTAAAGCAACCTGTGGCATTGAGCGCATCGACATCGGCTTTTCCTGGCCGAGCCAAGGTTACTCCAGCACCAGAGAAAAGCATCGCGGTGCTTCCGTTTGAAAACCTCAGCCGCGATCCCGATAATGCATTTCTTACCGACGGCGTTCACGAAGAAATCCTGACAGATTTAGCCAGGATCGCGGACTTGAAAGTAATCAGTCGGTCATCGGTGATGCAATACGACAGCCGCGTTAAACCCAACCTGCGCAAGATTGCCAATGAGCTTGGAGTCGCGCATGTATTGGAAGGAAGTGTCCAACGTGCTGGGAATCGTGTGCGAGTCAACGCGCAGCTGATCGACGCCCGCAATGATGCGCATCTGTGGGCGCAGACTTACGATCGCGAGCTTACGGACATCTTCGCTGTCGAAAGCGACATTGCCAGCACCATCGCCAATACTTTGCAGGCAAAGCTTACCGGTTCTGAGCGGAAAGCGATAACTTCGAAAGCCACCGAAAATCCCGAGGCGTATCAACTTTATCTGCGCGGCCGGTTCTTCTGGAACAAACGTACCGCACCCGATCTGCGGAAGGCGATTGATCTCTTCCAGGAAGCTGTCGCAAAAGACCCGCATTACGCACAGGCATATGCGGCCATTGCCCAATCGTGGGTGTTACTTCCGGCCTACGAAGACAGCGCGCCGAATGATTGTTTTCCTAAAGCGCAAACTGCAGCGGAAAAGGCGCTGGCTTTGGATCAATCTCTTTCCGACGCACACACAGCCCTCGCCGCAGTAAAGGTTCTCTACAATTTCGATCCATCAGGATCGATCGCGGAATTTGAGCAGGCAATTAAACTCAATCCGAATGATGCGACAGCGCATCACTGGCTTGGTAATCACCCTCTCACCGCCATTGGCGATCTTGACCGCGCTTTAGCTGAAGTCCGGCGAGCGCAGGAACTCGACCCGCTTTCCCTGATCATTAACACGAATGTTGGTTGGGGTCTGCTAATCAAGGGGCGTTACGACGAAGCGGTCGCGCAACTTCGAAAGACGATCGAAATGGATGGAACGTTTTACTATGCTCGTTACATCCTCGGCCAGACTTTGCAGCTGAGCGGTCACATCGCGGAAGCGGAGAAAGAGTATAAAAAAGCGATTGAGTTAGCGACTGATCCAGTTCCGTTGGCGTACTTAGCTCATCTTTACGGGACGAATGGCCGACAGGAAGAGGCGAGAAAAATTCTAAGTCAGCTGCTTGAAATGCGAAAGCAACATTACGTCGATGCATACTGTCTTGCGATCGTTTACCTGGGGCTAGGCGATCGCGCCGAGGCGATGAACTGGCTCGAGCAAGGCTACCGCGACCGTAATGGTGATGAACTGGTTAGCTTGCGCGGTGATCCATTTCTAGCGCCACTGCGCGGAGATCCACGCTTCGAAGCGCTTGCTGAGAAAATTGTGCCGGCGCGGGAATTCAAAGGACGTGTGGCATCGGAATAAATTCCGCCGCGCGTTGCGAGTCAACGAGTCATGTGAGCGAAGCTCAATCGCTCAGTTCGACATTCCAATACGCGAGATCGACGAAGTGCTTCCAGAGATCGTGCTGCGGTGCGGAAAAAGTAATCTGAACAAACGGCCGCCACTTCGGCCGCTTGGGCTTGCGGATCAAGCTCATGTGCGCTTCGCGCGGAAACCGATTGCCCTTGCGCGTATTGCAGGCGATGCACGAGCAAACCACGTTCTCCCAAGTTGTGGTCCCTCCCCGATCACGCGGCACGACGTGATCCAGATTGAGTTCGCTGCGATCAAATAGCTCGCCGCAGTATTGGCAGGTGTTCTTGTCGCGCTCGAAGACATTGTGGCGGGTAAACTTTACTTCCTTCTTTGGAAGCCGATCGAACACCAGCAGTACAATCACGCGTGGGATACGGATTTTGAACGAGATGGTTGTAACCACCTCGTGATCGGGCGCATTCGCTGATAGATCGCGCCAGCTTTCGAAGTCGTGCGTCAGAAAATTATTCGTCTCGTCCGAGGAGACAATCTGTGCATGGCCAGCGTATACCAGCGCAAACGCACGGCGGGCCGAGCAGATGTTCACCGCCTGCCAGAGGCGGTTTAGCACCAGAACCTGACTGTTTAACGATGTATGCAAGTCTCTATGAACTAGCTGCGTTATCGCCCGCCTTTTGCGGACTTCCGCGTAAATTTGCGCGACGGTACCACTGGCATTTTTAGCTGTCAACGGGAGCGGGCTTTGCGCATGACGCTGCGCGGCATCTCGTGTAAGATTCGAGTCAGTGAAAACTGCTGAGTTGAAACGGATCGCGCAGCGCCGACCATTCCGTCCTTTCGCGGTCCGTTTATCAAACGGTGCCCGCTATATTTTTAATGATGCACGCAATTTCGGCACGCCGAAAGATTTTCACGCGATCGTTTTCTTCGGCCAAAAAGACATCGTCGTTATCGATACGGAAAATATCGTCGAGGTTTTCGAGTAGTAACGACAGCCCATTAACCGGGATAACTGTAGGGCGTCTGTGTCAGACGCCAATTTCATTAAAATTGGAGTTAGCGTTTCACAGAAACGCCCTACAATTAAAGGCGCTGGCGCACCATTTCTTTTGAAGGTCAAATTTAGATGAAAGCGCAATTCCCAACTGAGCAGACTGAGTCCGGAGAATTTCACCGACAGGAGGACGCGTTTCGTGAATGGATCACGAATGATGGCTCCAGCACCTATCCTGCCGCGGCTCATCGTTATCATCTTTACGTTTCGCTCGCGTGTCCTTGGGCCAGTCGCACGATCATTTTCCGAAAATTAAAGGGACTCGAGGACGCAATCGGCATGACAATTGTCGACCCAATCCGTGACGAGTGTGGCTGGGCGTTTCGCGACCCATCCGGCAAAATCGCACCAGGCGGGCCGTTTGAATCAACCGATCCGGTCAACAGGTTCCAATTTTTGAGTGAAGCTTACAAGGCGACCGATCCAGATTTCGATGAGCGTGTGACGGTGCCGGTGCTCTGGGACAAGAAAACGAACCGGATAGTTAACAATTGCGAGGATGACATCTGCCGCATGTTCAATGATGTCTTCAACGATTTTGCCCGAAACAAAGATCTGAATCTTTTTCCAAAAGATATCGAAGCCGAACATGCGAAGCTCGCCAATTTTCTCCACGATAATGTAAACAACGGCGTTTACAGAGCTGGTTTCGCCACGCGCCAACGGCCGTACGAGATTGCTTGCCGCAGAGTTTTTGAAGCGCTGGACGAACTCGAAGAGCGTTTGTCGAAAAGTCGATACTTGTTTCGGGATCGCATTGTCGAGGCGGACTGGCGACTTTTTTGCACGCTCATTCGGTTCGACTCTGTTTATTACGGCCATTTCAAATGCAATCTGCGTCGGATCGTCGATTACCTCAATTTGCAGGGCTATTTGATGGATTTGTATCAGCAGCCTGGCATTGCCGACACCGTCAATTTCGATCACATCAAGCGTCATTATTACATGACGCACACGCAAATTAATCCGACTCGAATCGTTCCCATCGGTCCAGTGCTTGATCTCGGGAAACCGCACAATCGCGAGCGGCTGAGCTAAGAAGATCGGCGGGCGCTTTGGCGAACACGATTCCTTGCTCTCCAGAATTCTTCGATCTGTTCCAAAGTGCGCCCTCTCGTTTCGGGCACAAAGTAATAGGCGAAAAGCCACGAAGCGACTGAGGCAACCGCGTAGAGCAAAAACGTTGAGCTCGCACCGAGTTTCTCGACCAATGTCAGAAACGTAAGCGAGACGATCAGGTTCGAGCCCCAGTTGAACGTGGCGGCGGTGCCCTCAGCGAGGCCGCGAATCTTTAGCGGATAAATCTCGGCGATCAAAAGCCAGAAGATCGGTCCGAGGCTGATTGCAAATGAGCCGACGTAACCCATCAGGCAGATCACGGCAATCCAAGCGAGCTCTCCCGATGGATTTGAAACGCGGAAACTTAATCCGAGCACGCCAAGCGTAAGGATCATTCCCGCGATGCCGATGAGCAAAAGCGGCCGGCGCCCGGCGCGGTCAACCAAAAACATTGCGAGGATCGTCATGCCGACATTTACGATGCCGACGCCCACCGTCGCCAGAATTGCGCCGGACGCGGAATTGAATCCGGCGGCCTGAAGAATTTTCGGCGCATAATAAATTACCGTGTTTATGCCCGTAATTTGTTGGAAGATGGCGAGACCTAATCCGACAACAAGAGCAGGGCGGACTTGCGGGCGCAGCAAATCCGTCCAGTGCCCGCTTTCACTTTGCTGCGCCAGGCTCGCCTTGATCTCTTCGATTTCGAGGTTGACGTCGGCAAGCCCTCGTATGCGCACCAGAGTACTGTGGGCGACCTCATGATGACCGCCACGAACGAGCCAGCGCGGAGTTTCCGGCAGAAAAAACATGCCGATGCCGAAGACTAGCGCTGGAGCGACGGCCAAACCAAGCATCCATCGCCAGCCTTCAACACTGGCAAAAGCGTAATCGGTCAGATATGCAACGACGATGCCGACAGTGACGGCGAGTTGAAAGAGCGATACAACCCAGCCCCGCGCATGCGGAGGTGCAACTTCGGAGAGATAGACTGGAACGTTTGTTGAGGCGAGACCAATTGCCGAACCGAGAACGACGCGGCTGGCGATCAGAATCGCGGGAGATGGCGCCACTGCGCTGGCAAGCGCGCCGATGCCAAAGATTGCCGCAGTCACAAGCAGCACCCTTCGCCTACCGAAACGATCGGCAGCTTTTCCACCGGCGATCGCGCCAATGGTCGCTCCCAATAAAACGCCACTGACAACGATTTCCTCGGCTGCAGTCGTGAGGCCAAATTCACGTTTAATAAAAATGAGCGCACCGGAGATGACACCGGTGTCGTAGCCAAAAAGAAGACCGCCCAATGCGGCGAATAACGCTGCGATGTAAACGAATTTCGTGCCGCGCAAATGTGCTTCGCTCAGTGCGCCGGTCCCCTTATCGGCCATAATTGTCGATTCTACACAGCCACACGAGTGCGAGAAGTCTGCTTCTGGCAAAACACCAACTCTACGGCGTCTGACACAGACGCCCTACAGTAAATTCCACGATTTGAGCAGCATCTGTGAATTGTAGCGCGTTTCTATGAAACGCCGGCAAATAGCCTTTGCCACCGCAGTAATTCTTCATAGAGTCGTGCGCTTCAACGCGAACGCGAAGATGAATTTCCTAGCCTTAAGCATTGTCAACTCAGGCGTACCACTGTCGATGGTATGCGCCGTAATCGGTCTTGCGTTCGCGTTCTTTTTGATCGCGGCAGTGATGCGAGCACCGTCGGGAAATGAACGGATGCGAGAGATCTCAGCCGCCGTGCAGGAAGGCGCCAGGGCGTATCTGAATCGGCAAGTTAAGACAATCAGCGTGATCGCAGTGATCATTTTTATTTTGCTCTTCATTTTCAAAGATCACTCGACAGCGATTGGATTTGTAATCGGCGCCTTCTGCTCGCTTGCGGCCGGCTTCATCGGCATGCGCGTTGCAGTGCTGGCAAATGTCCGCACAGCGCAGGCTGCGGGTCTCGGGCGGCTCAACGCATTGCGGATGGCTTTTAACGGCGGCTCGGTAACTGGTTTGCTCGTAGTTGGGCTCGCATTGCTCTCAGTGGCGATCTTCTACACGATCGCCGCGAAGCTGACTGGAAGCGACGCGGCAATACGCAGCCTGGTGGGACTCGCGCTGGGCGGAAGTCTTATCAGCGTGTTCGCGCGATTGGGCGGCGGAATTTACACAAAAGCGGCAGACGTGGGCGCCGATCTGGTCGGCAAGATCGAGAGCGGCCTCGAAGAAGACGACCCGCGCAACCCGGCGGTAATCGCCGATAATGTGGGAGACAACGTAGGCGATTGCGCAGGCATGGCTGCGGACGTTTTCGAAACTTACGCCGTCAGTTTGGTCGGCGCGATTCTGGCGGGGCTGCTGACGCTTGGAGGAAATCCAGCTGCCATCGTCTATCCGTTCGTGCTTGGTGGAATTTCTGTGTTGGGGGCAATCTGCGGAATTTTGTTTGTGAATGTGGGGCACGGCAGACCGGTAGCCGTGTTGATGGGCGCGGTAATGACCAACGTACTGATCTCTGCAATTCTGTTTTGGCCGGTCACACGTAGTCTTTTTCCTGATGGAGTAACGATCGCCGGCGTGTTGCGGTCCCCTGCGCAACTCTATTTTGCCTCGCTTGTTGGGCTTATCATGACTCCGGTCATCGTCGCACTCACCAATTACTACACTTCATCCCATTTCCGGCCGGTAAAAAAAATCGCATACGCATCCGAGACGGGGCATGCCACAAACATCATCGCCGGGCTCGCGGCCGGAGAACACGCTACGGCGTTGCCGGTGCTGTTCATTGGGCTGGCGATCCTGGCCACTTATCACTTCGCCGGACTCTATGGAATTGCGATTGCGGTGATGTCGATGCTCTCCATGGCTGGCGTCATCATCTCGCTCGATTCATTCGGCCCGATCACAGACAATGCCGGCGGTATAGCTGTCATGGCGCATTTGCCAAAGGAAATTCGCGCCGTAACAGACGAACTCGACGCAGTTGGCAACACCATGAAAGCGGTCACCAAAGGTTATGCCATCGCGTCAGCGGGATTGGCAGCACTAGTTTTGTTCGGATCGTACGTGCAGGAGTTAAGCGCGCACGTTACTGCTCGCGGTGGAGTTTTTTCGTATCAGTTCTCGCTCGCCGAACCAAAAGTGATCGTCGGACTTTTCATCGGCGGACTCCTGCCATTCGTCTTTACGGCGTTTAGCATGGACGCGGTGGGCAAGGCAGCCGGCGCGGTCGTCCGCGAAGTGCGCCGACAATTGCAAGCCAAACCGGGAATCCTGACTGGCCAGGAAAAACCCGAATACGGGACCTGCGTGGACATCGTGACGAAGGCGGCTTTGCGAGAGATGATCGTTCCCGCATTGTTGCCGCTGGTTGCAGTCGTCGTAGTAGCCGGTATCAAGCCGCTGGGGCCAGTCGTTTTGGGCGGGCTGCTCGTTGGCACAATCGTGACCGGTTTGTTCATCGCGATCGCAATGACCTCCGGTGGCGCCGCCTGGGACAACGCGAAGAAATTCATCGAGGAAGGAAATCTCGGCGGCAAAGGTTCCTTTGCTCATGCCGCAGCAGTCACCGGCGATACTGTCGGGGATCCTTACAAAGACACGGCCGGACCTGCGATCAATCCGATGATCAAAGTCGTCAATATTCTCGCGATCTTAATCATTCCGATTTTCTTTTAGAAAATTAACGCATCGGTGCTACATAAAAGACTGGCACTTTTGGTTCAAGTTTGATTTAAACAAAGGCGCCAAGCAGTTTCCCTCCATGCCTCGTGTCTTAATCATCGAAGACGACGCCGAAAACCGGCGCGTACTCGCAGAGCTTTTCGCGCGCGAAGACTGGAAGGTCCTGGAAGCAAAGGACGGTGATGCGGGGCTGGAGTTGGCGTTGCGCAATCGGCCGGAGCTGATCCTGTGCGATTTGTTAATGCCAAAATCGAACGGCTTTGAGGTATGCCGCTCCATTCGCGAACAACTGCTACCAACCAAGATCATCGTCGTCTCAGGCCGCGATTATGGGGTCGATCGAACCAGCGCCCTTGAAGCAGGCGCAGATGAATATCTGCTCAAACCGATCACGTGGGAACTGCTCTCTAGCACGATCGACCGGCTCCTGCCGGAAATCCCGCGTCGTCCCGAACCAAAATCTGTACCGGAACGTGAGTCGGGCCCTGCACGAATAAGGCTGTGGGGCGTTCGCGGTTCAATTCCGGTCCCTGGAAAGAGCACAGTCCGTTATGGCGGAAACACCAGTTGTGTGGAAGTGCGCGCCGACGGCGAGATCATCATTCTCGATGCCGGCACCGGGATTCGCCTGCTCGGTCTCGCTTTGGACAAAGAATTCGGACCTCGCTCGATGAAGTTGACTCTTTTAATCTCACACACTCACTGGGACCATATCCAGGGACTGCCTTTCTTCTCTCCCGCATACAACCAGAAAAATCTCATCCGCGTTTTGGGTTATGAAGGAGCTCGCGCTGGTTTAGCAAAGATTCTGGCCAGCCAAATGGAGACGCCGTTTTTCCCCGTCAGCTTACGCCAACTCCCAAGCCACCTGGCGATTGAGGAACTGAGGGA
>Ga0193729_1000319_pt1 | contig 24506 bp, 19 predicted proteins | sample U1c2metaG_FD_143036 | JGI IMG/M metagenome (GOLD analysis project Ga0193729, IMG submission 143036) | Soil microbial communities from a riparian zone of the East river system, Colorado, United States - U1c2 | ecosystem: Environmental > Terrestrial > Soil > Riparian zone | place: USA: East River...
GAGGATGCCGATGATCAGGATGACAACCAGAAGCTCGATGAGGGTAAAACCACCCTCATTGCTCAAGCGCTGGCGCAGTCGGTACAACATGTGAATCCTCCTAGGATCCGTTTACAGAGCGCCAGCTCTTGGCCCACCGCCCCTAAATGGCGATGCGTCCCCCTTAACGACCCGCGAAGGTCGGTTGTGAGAGCCGCCGGCTTTTCTACACACCCGCATCGGTGTTCTGCCTTGGCACCTCGACACTGGCTTTTACAGCCCCTGCATCGACCTTCGCGCGCGTGATCTTTAGTTATGCATGCGCCTTGGACGCATGCACTACTACTCAGTCTGGGGGATGCGTGGCTTGAGCGCTATCGACGTCGTCCGCGGCCAGCCATCTCGCCTGTGCGTCGATGCCCGGGATGCGTACCCCGCCCCCCTCACACCAAGGACACGTGACTGTGCTGGGAGCTCCTCCGAGGTTTGAGATCACCTTGCCGATGCCGCGACAGGGCATACACTCGCGCGGCCCGTGGGACTCCTCGGTTCGATCCTCGCCATCTGTCTGCTCGCCTGCCACGAGGCGATCAGACTAGCGTTCCGCCGATGAGAAGGCCCGTGCGAGCCCATGAGTGGGCGCTGCTGGCACTGATCACCGCCGGTGCGGCGGCGCTGCGGCTGATCTACATCGGCAAGGTGGCCCCCGACCCGTTCTACGACGCTGCGGTGCGCAGCATGGGGCTCTCCTGGCACAACTTCTTCTTCGGCGCGTTCGAGCCCGGCGCGAGCGTGTCGATCGACAAGCCGCCCGTCGATCTGTGGTTGCAGGTCGCGAGCGTGAAGCTGCTCGGCTTCTCCTCGACGACGCTCAAGCTGCCCGAGGCGTTCGCCGGGATCGCCACCGTGCCGCTTCTGTTCTACGCCGTCAACCGCATGTGGAGCGCGACCGCGGGACTCGCCGCCGCGACGGCGCTCGCGGTGCTGCCGGTCGAGGTGATCACGTCGCGCAGCGACACGATGGACGCGGTGATGATGGTGCTGATCGTGCTCGCCCTCGTGCTGATCGTGCGCGCGTGCGAGACCGGCCGAGCGCGCTGGCTGCTCGCGGGCGGGGCGGCAATGGGCCTCGCCTTCGACGTGAAGCTGCTCGAGTCGGTCGTCGCTGTGCCGGGTCTCGCGGTGTTCGCGTATCTCGGGTTCCCCGCGTCGCGCAGACGACGGGTGGGCCAACTCGCGGCCGCCGGGGCGGTGTTCGTGCTCGTGGCTCTGTCGTGGCTGGGTGCCACGCTGCTCGCCCCGGCCCACGATCGGCCCTGGGCGATCGGCTCGACGAACGGCAGCGCGTGGAACGCGGCGTTCGTGTTCAACGGCACCGACCGGCTGGGCGGCAAATCGCCCGAACCGGGGAACACCGTCTATGAGCCCGGGCACAGATACCCCGTTGCCACGCAATCGCAACGCGATCACATCCCGATCGTTCCGCCCTCCCCCACGCGGCTGTTCGCGCGCATCGGTCCGCTGTCGGGCCAGCGGCTGGGGATGGAGCTGCTGGTCGCGCTGCTGCTCGGGATCCCAGCGCTGCTGTGGGGCCTGCGTCGCCGCCGCTCCGAGCAGGGGGACGCGGTCGTCGCCGGCGATGCCAACTCCGACGCCGACGCGAATCCCGATAAAGAAGCTCGCATGATGCGTGCGGTCGCGGGCGGTCTCGGGTTGTGGCTCCTGACGGGCATCGTGCTGTTCAGTCACATGGTCCGCCTGCACCCGCGGTACGTGGAGGGGATGGTGCCGCCGGTGGTGGCGATGCTCGGGATCGGCGCCGCGTGGGCCGCGAGCGCGCGGGGGCGCCTGCGCCCGGCCGTCCTGGCGGTGACGCTCGTCCTCGTCGTCGTGTACTCGGAGCGGCTCCTGTACGGGACGCCGCTCGTGTGGTGGATCGCGCTGGCGGGCGCCTTGGCGGCGCTGGCTCTCGCGTCGTTGGCCCGCACGCGGATGCTGTCAGAGCGCGTGCGGGGGCTGATGGCGCCGACCGGCGTGCTCGTGGGGACGTTGTGCTCGGTGTTGGCGATCTCGGTCAGCTCGGACATTCGGGCGATCCGCGACCACGTCACCGATGCCGGCGAGGTGGGCCTGCTGCCGGGAGACGTGGAGCAGAAGCTCAGCAACTACCTGCGCTCGCATCGGGGCAGCGCACGCTACGACGTGGCAGCTCAGTCGGCGACGCAGATCGGCTCGCTGATCGCGCGCGACGGCCTCCCGGTCGTCGTGCTCACGAGCTACGGCGCGCGCGTCTTCACGACCGTCGAGAAGCTGAAGCGGCTGATCGCCGGCGGTGAAGTGCGCTACGCGTTTCTGAACGCGCCCTGCCCGCACCATCTGTCGCCGAATAACCCAGCCTGCTCGCCGCCCGCGAAGTGGATCCGCGCGCACGGGACCGACGTCTCGCGCGCCGCCGGCCTGGACCACGGCAAGGTGCTGTGGCTGCTGCCCGGGGCGAGGGGCTGAGCGTGGAGGACCCCGTGGGCACGCTCGAGGCGCTCGCCGCTGACGCCCGCTCGGCGGGGCGCATCGCGCTCGACACCGAGTTCATGGGCGAGGGGCGCTACCGCACGCTCCTGTGTCTGATCCAGCTTGCCGTGCCGCACGCCGCGGGCGAGTCAAAGCGCGTCGAGGTGCTCGACCCGCTCGCCGCGGACTTCGACGGCGTGCCGCTGGCGGAGCTGCTCGCCGACCCCGCCGTGCAGGTGGTCGTGCACGCCGGGCGCCAGGACATCGCGCTCGCGCGCAGGGTCCTCGCGACGGAGGTCACGAACGTGTTCGACACGCAGGTCGCCGCCGGCTTCGCGGGTATGAGCGCGCAGTCCTCCTATGAGTCGCTGCTGGCCGAGATGCTCGGCGTGCGTCTCGCGAAGACCGCGAGCTTCACGCGCTGGGATACCCGCCCGCTGTCGGCCGAGCAGCTCTCCTACGCGCGCGATGACGTCGAGCACCTGCTCGAGCTGGCGGTCGAGCTCGAGCGCCGCCTCCGCGCGCTGGGCCGGCTCGCTTGGGCACGCGAGGAGTGCCAGCCGCTCGAGCGCTCCAGCGACGAGCGCGACCCCGACGCGATCTTCGCGCGCCTGCCGCGCGTGCGCGGCCTCAACGCCCCATCGCGGACGATCGCGCGCGAGCTGGTGCGCTGGCGGGAGGAGACCGCCGCGCGCCAGGACCGCCCGGTGCAGAGCGTGCTCAACGACGCGCCGCTGATGGAGGTCGCCAGGCGCAAGCCGGCCTCCAAGGACGAGCTCGAGCAGATCCGCGGCGCCGGCGGCGCTAGCCTGCGCCGGCGCGGCGAGGAGCTGCTGGCGCTCGTACGCCGCGCACGCGAGCTCCCGCCGGACCCGGCGCCGGCGGAGTCGCGACCGCCGCCGCCCCGCCCGGAGGACGCGCCGCTGATCGCCCTCGGGGAGGCCCTGCTGCGCGCGCGCGCCCACGAGGCGGGTCTGGCCTACGAGCTGCTCGCCGCACGCGCAGACCTGCAGGCGATCGTCGCGGCTGCTCGAAGCGGTCGCGCCGAGGCAGACGTGCGCACCCTGCGCGGCTGGCGGCGGGAGCTCGCCGGTGAGCAGCTTCTCGAGCTGCTCGACGGACACGTGTCGCTGTCGGTCGTCGAGCACGAGCTGCGGATCCTCGAGCGAGCCGAGAGCTGAGCTTGGAGGCGCGACCCACTCCGCGCGCTGTGCCGCGACCGCCCTGCCCGAGCGCTATTTGATGCTGTTGTAGACCGTGAACAGCGGCATGTACATCGAGATGACGATAAAGCCGACGATGCCGCCGATCACGATGATCATGATCGGCTCGAGGATCGAGGTCAGCGCCTTGACCGAGGCTTCGACCTGGTCCTCGTAGAAGTCCGCCACCTTGTCGAGCATCGCGTCCAGGGCGCCCGTTTCCTCGCCGACGCCGACCATGTGGGTGACCATCGTCGGAAAGATCGGCGCCTGGGCCAGCGGCGCGGCGATCGTGCCGCCGCGCTTGACCGACGCGGTCACGCCGTCCATCGCCTTCTCGACCGCGACGTTGCCGCCCGTCTTTCCGGTGATGTCGAGCGCGAGGAGCAGCGGGACGCCGGCGCTCGTGAGCGACGACAGCGTGCGCGACCACCGCGCCACGGCCACCTGCTGGACGATCGTGCCGATCTTCATCGGGATGCGCAGGCGGAGGTGGTCCCACTGCGGCCGGCCCCATTTCGAGCCCTTCCACTTGATGAACGCAACGACCGCGCCGGCGGCCAGCAGGAAGATCAGCCACCAGTAACCGGTCACGGCATGGGATAGGAAAACCGAGACCTGCGTGATCTTCGGAAGTTCGCCGCCGAACTGCTTGAAGACACCCTCGAAAACTGGCACCAGGAAGGCGACCAGCGCCATCATCACGCCGACCGCGAAGATGATGACGAGCGCCGGATAGATCATCGCCGATTTGATCTGGCGACGCAGCGAGGCGTCCTTCTCGAGCTGGTCGGCGACGCGCATGAGCGCGTCCTCGAGCACGCCTCCGGCCTCTCCGGCCCGCGCCATCGCGACGAACAGCGGGCTGAAGACCTTCGGATGGCGCGCCATCGAGTCGCTCAGCGAGAGGCCGGCCTCGACATCCTTGCGCACCGCCACGATCGTTTCCTTGAGGAACTTGCCCTCAGTCTGCTCCTCGAGCACGTAGAGGGCCCGCAGGATGCTCATCCCAGCCGAGATCATCGTGGAGAGCTGCCGCGAGAAGACGGCGAGTTCCCCGGCCTTCACGGACTTCATGAAGGCCAGCTCGATCTCGCGGGAGGCGTGCTTGTCGGCGATGTCCAGGACGATCAGCCCGCGCTGCTTGAGCTGATCGGAGACCGCCTGCTTGGAGTCGGCCTCGAGTTCACCGCGGGCCTTGATCCCCGCGAGATCCATCGCCTTGAATACGTAGGTGCTCATCTTCGCGACCCGCTAGGCGGCGACCAGCGATCCGGCGCCGAGCAGTCGGCCCAGCTCCTCAGGCGTCGAGGAGCGCGCTTCGGCGAGCTTCCGGGTGATCTGCCCCTGGCGCACGAGCGTCGCCAGCGAGGCGTCCATCGTCTGCATGCCCGACGCCGAGCTGGTCTGCAGCACCGAGTAGATCTGGTGCGTCTTGCCCTCGCGGATCAGGTTGCGCACGGCCGGGTTGGGCACGAGTATCTCCGTCGCGACAACGCGACCGGAACCGTCGGCGTTGGGCAGCAGCTGCTGGGTCATGATGCCCTGCAGCGCGACCGACAGCTGCACACGGACCTGCCCCTGCTGGTGCGCCGGGAACACGTCGATGATCCGGTCAATCGTCTGCGCTGTGTCCTGCGTGTGCAGGGTGGCGAACACGAGGTGCCCGGTCTCGGCCGCCGTCAAGGCGGTCGAGATCGTCTCCAGGTCGCGCATCTCGCCGACCAGGATCACGTCGGGGTCCTGCCGCAGGGCCGCCTTCAGGGCCTCCCCGAAGCTCTGCGCGTCAGTGCCCAGCTCGCGCTGGTTGACAAGGCACTTCTTGTGGCCGTGCAGGAACTCGATCGGATCCTCGATCGTCATGATGTGCTCCTCGCGCGTGGCGTTGATCTCGTCGATCATCGCCGCCAGCGAGGTGGACTTTCCCGAGCCGGTGGGGCCCGTCACGAGCACGAAGCCGCGCGGCCTGCGCGTGAACTCGTGCACCGTGGATGGCAGGCCCAGCTCGTCGATCGAAGACAAGTTGAAAGGGATCAGTCGAAAGGCCGCGCCGAGCGCGCCACGCTGGAAGTAGGCGTTGACGCGAAAGCGCGCGTGGCCGGGGATCGAGTAGGCGAAGTCGAGCTGCCAGTTGGTCTCCAGGCGCTGGCGCTGATCGCCGTTGAGGATCGAGTAGATGATCTCGCGGGTGTCGGTCGGGGAGAGCTTCGGATAGTCCTCGACCGGACTGAGACGCCCACGCACGCGCACGGTCGGATGCGCCCCTGCCGCCAGATGCAGATCCGACGCCCGGCGCGAGACTACCTCCATCAGCAGATCTGCGAAATCGATGTCCATAGTGCGGCCCATCGACCCCCGCAGCACCGGCCTAGCAGCCCTTCGTGCACCAGTGGACGAATGTTTAGAGTTTCTACAAGCGCGCCGCGCGCCGCATGACCTCGAGCGGCGCCGGCCGTCCGGTCCACAGCTCGAAGCTGATGGCGCCCTGGGCGACGAGCATCGCCAGTCCGTCGAGCGTGCGCGCGCCACGCTCGACGGCGGCGCTCAGCAGTTCGGTGCGACCGCGGCGGTAGACGAGGTCGACGACGAGGCGATAGTCGCCGACGCGCTCACGCGTGAGACCGAGGGCGGCGAGCTCGTCGCGCTCCGGCTGCAGGCCGACTGACGTGCAGTTGACGAGCAGGTCGGCGGGCCCCGGCCGCGCGATCGTGCGCACGCCGAGATCGCGCGCGAGCGCCTCGGCCCGCTCGGGCGTGCGGTTCCACACCGACACCTCGCTCGCGCCGGCTTCGCGCAGCGCCCAGGCGACGGCGCGGGCGCTCCCGCCAGCTCCAAGCACGACTGCGCGTAGCCCGCGCGGTTGCTCGCCCAGCGCGGCGATCAGGCCCGGAGCATCTGTGTTCTCGGCCGCGATCGCCCCGTCGGGGGCGAAAGTGAGCGTGTTCGCCGCGCCGATCGCCGCCGCCGCATCGCTCGCGCTGTCGGCGAGCTCGAGAGCCGCGCGCTTGTGCGGGATCGTCACGTTGGCGCCCACGAAACCCGACTGCCCGAGAGCGCGAGTCGTGTCGGCCAGAAGTTGTGGCGGAACGGGCAGGCGCTGATAGCGCCAGCCGTCCATTCCGAGCGCGGCGAGCGCCGCGTTGTGGATAGCCGGCGAGCGGCTGTGTGCGACAGGCCAGCCGAGCACCCCCAGGCGCGGCATCACTGCTTCTTGCAGGTCGGCGGGCGGCCACCGTTCTTCTTGACGGCAGCGGCGTACGCGGCGGCGTTCTTCTGGAATTCCGCGTAGGTCTTCGAGAAGACGTGCTCGCCGCAGCCGTTCGCCGCGGCCACGTAGTACAGGTAGGGCACGTGCCGCGGATGCGCAGCCGCTTCGATCGAGGCCTGCCCGGGGTTCGAGATCGGCGTCGGTGGAAGCCCTTTGTACGTGCGCGTGTTATACGGCGAGTCGATCCTCAGCTGCGACTCCGTCAGTTCCCCCGTGTACGTCGCGATGCCCCTTCGCAGCTCGATCGCATAGACCGTCGTCGCGTCGATCCCCAGCGGGATCCCTTCGCGCAGGCGGTTGTAGATGACCGCCGCGATCAGCGGCCTGTCGTGGGCCGTCTCGGCCTCGCGCTCGATCATCGAGGCGACGGTCAACAGCTGGTACGGCGTCACGCCCAGCGCGTGCGCGCGGCGTATGTCCGCCGAGGAGAAGCGCTCGCGGAAGGCGTTCAGCTGCTCGTTGACCAGACGCCTGACCGGCGCTCCGGCGGTCAGGTCGTATGTCGCCGGGAACAGGAAGCCTTCGAGGTCGGCGGTGCGCGCGGGCGCTCCGTAGTGGGCGGGATCGAGCAGCCGCGAGCGCTTGCTCGCCACCAGGTATTCGCCGCTCAGCGCGTCTTCGCGCACCAGCTCGGCGATCTGCCTGCGCGTGTAGCCCTCGGGAATCACGACCTTCACCGCGATCGTGCGCGGCGGCGGCTTGCTCAGGACGTCGATCGCCGCCGAATAGCTCATGTCGCGCTTCAGCGAAAACCGGCCCGAGTGCAGCGAGCTGCGCTTGCCCGCCAGCAGCGCCCGCACGTCGAAGAAGAAGCCCGATGAGACGACGCCGTCGTGCGCGAGGATCGAGCCGACCTTGCTCGAGCTCGAGCCCTTGGGGATCACCACGATCACCCTCCCGTGGCCTGCGCCGCCGAACGGCTGGAACAGCGACACCAGGAACCACACGAGCACCGCGGCCGCCGCCAGCGCGAGCAACGCCGCGCCGCGCGCCCGCATCAGCCGCCGCCCGCCCACGGCGCCGCGGTGACGCCCGTGACCGCGCCCGCCCCCTCCCCGCCGTGGCGGGAGCATGCGCGGCGAGCGACCGCCCGCGGGCACGTCCTGCGCCGGCTCGTCTTGCCGGGCAGCGAGCCGGTGCGCAACCGGCGAGGATTTCTCCGACGCTGGTGCGGCTGGACGCGTCGGCTCGAACTGCGGCTCTGGCTCAACTGCCGGCTGCGGCTCGAGCGGCGGCGGCTCGGACGACTGCTCGGCCTCCAACGGCGGCTGCGGCTCTGACGGCGGGGCGTGCTCCTGCGGCGGTACGGCCTCGGCCGGACGCGCGGGCTGCTGGGGCGGCGGCTGGGCCGGTGGATCCTCGCGGGGGTCCGATGCGGATCGCCGCGCGCGCCGGCGTTCGCGCTCCTGGCGATCGCGCTCGCGCTCCTCTGCGGTTCGTTCTTGCGCCAGCTGTGATCGATTGCCGCGAGACAAGGACTGGACCTTAGTGTGGCCGGGCCGTCAGCCAGCTCTCGAGCATGTGCGCGGCCGCGCGCGAGTCCTCGCTGGCGCTGAAGGGGCCCTCCATGCGTCGTGCGAGGCGCGTCGTGAAGCGCTCGTCGTGCATCTCCACGGGCACATCGCCGCCGAGTCGCCTCGCGAGCTGCTCGGCGAACTCGCGCGTCTCGCGCGTCTGCTCGGTGTCGGTCCCGCGCAGCGAGAGCGGCAGCCCGACGACCACTCGCTCGACCGCGCGCTCGCGCACGAGCTGCGCGAGCGACAGCAGGCCGCGGCGCGTGCCCGGTCGGAGCACGGGCTCGATCGGCGTGACGATCGTGCCCGTCGGATCGCTCAGCGCGCAGCCGCACCGCGCGCTGCCGTAGTCGAGCGCCAGCACGCGCATCAGCCGGCCAGCGACGCGGCGATCGCCTCCCGCGCGACCTCGATCGCCTCCTCGAGCTTCTGGGGGTCGCGCCCGCCGGCCTGCGCGAGCGTGTCGCGTCCGCCCCCGCCGCCGCCCACACGCTCGGCAGCGACCTTTACGATCGCCCCAGCTTTGACCCCTCGCTCGACGAGCTCCGGCGCGACGCTGACGAGCAGGTGGGCGCGCCCGTCGACCGCCGTGCCCAGCACGATCGCCGCCTCGCCGAGCTTGCCGCGCAGGCGATCCGCGACATCGAGAAGCGCCTTCGCGTCGAGGACTTCGACGGTGGCGGCCAGCACCTGCGCGCCCGCAACGTTCAGCACGCGATCCGACAAATCATCAAAATCGATCGCACCGGCGGCTTCCTGCGCGCCCTTGCCGCTCTTCAGCGCCTTCTCGAGCTCTCTGCGCTCGCGCTCGCGCTGCTCGACGGCAGCCGGCACGTCGAGCATCGGCGTGCGCAGCGTCGCGGCGACCGCCGCGAGCAGCCTGTCGTGCTCGCGCAGCAGCGTGGCTGCCTCGGGCCCCGTGACGGCCTCGACGCGCCTGACGTTGGCGGAGCTGGAGGTCTCCGCGAGCACGCGGAACACGCCGATCTCGGCGGTCGAGCGCACGTGTGTGCCACCGCACAGCTCGCGCGAGTACCGGCCATCGCCGATCTCGACCATGCGCACGACGTCGCCATACTTCTCGCCGAACAGCGCCATCGCCCCGAGCCGCTTTGCCTCCTCCAGAGTGGTCGTGATCGGGCGCACGGGATCGTTGCGGGCGATCCACGCGTTCACGCGATCCTCGACGTCGCGCAGCTCCTCCTCGGTGAGCGCCTGGCCGTGGCTGAAGTCGAAGCGCAGCTTGTCCGGCCCCACGTAGGAGCCGGCCTGGCGGACGTGGCCGCCCAGGCGCTCGCGAAGCGCCGCCTGCAGCAGGTGGGTAGCGGTGTGGTTGGCCTCCGTCGCATGCCGCGCGAGGTGATCGACCCTCGCCAGCACCTGCTCTCCCGGCTCGAGCGTGCCCTGCTCGACGATCACCTCCGGGATGCGATCCTGGCCGACCGTCAGGACATCCTCGACGCGGGCACGGCAATCCCCGTGCTCGCATTCGATCGTTCCGACGTCCGAGATCTGGCCCCCGCCGGCGGCGTAGAAAGGCGACTCCGCCAGCTTGACCAGCAAGCGCGTCGGAGACGCGCCATCGTCGCCGTTCGTGCCGTCGGACGCCTCGACGGGACGGACGGCGACCACGGTCGTCGGCTGCACCTCGGTCTCGTACCCGGTGAAGCGCGTCGGCTCGCCGCCGTCGAGCGAACCGGAGCCGGAGGCGCTCAGCGCGGCGCCGACGCTCGTGCCGATGCTCGCGCCGCGCCCGCGAGCGCGCTGCTCCTCCATCAACTCCTCGAAGTCGCCCTCGATCACGAGGCCCTGCTCGGCGAGCAGCTCGCTGGTCATCTCGTAGGGGAAGCCGTGCGTATCGTGCAGGCGAAAGACGTCCGCGGCGGACACGCTGGAGCGGCCCGCCGAGCGCGCCTCTTCGATCCGCTCATCGAGCATTTCCATCCCCTGCGTGAGCGTGCGACCGAAGCCCTCCTCCTCGGCCGACAGCCACATGTCGGTCGCCTCGGCCTGTTCATGGAGCTCGGGATAGGCGCCGCCGATGACCTCGCGCACGAGCTGGGCGTAGCGCCTCAGGAAGCCCGGCGCGAGCTCCAGCGCGCGGCCCTGCTGGATCGCGCGGCGCATCACCCGGCGCAGCACGTACCCGCGATCCTCGTTGGAGGGCACCACGCCGTCGGCGGTCAGGAAGGTCATCGCGCGCGCGTGGTCGGCGAGGATACGCAGGGCTCGATCGCTCTCGAAGTCGGCACCGTAGCGTCGGCCGGAGAGCCCCTCGCCGAGCTCGATCAGCGGCTGGAACTGGTCGGTCTCGAACACCGACTGCTTGTGCTGCACGATCGCCGCCATGCGGTTCAGCCCGAGACCCGTGTCGATGTTCTTGGCCGGAAGTGGCTTGAGCACCGACCCCGGCTCGTCCGGCGCCGGCTCCTGGTCGTACTCCATGAACACGAGGTTCCAGTACTCCAGGAAGCGCTCGTTCTCGCCTCCCGGGAGGTCGCCGTATGAGCCGAACTCCTCACCGCGATCGAAATACAGCTCCGAGCACGGTCCGCACGGCCCGGTCGGGCCGCCCTGCCAGAAGTTCTCCGAGCGCGGGCACAGGACGATGCGCTCCGCCGGCACGCCGGCCGCGCTCCACAGCTCGATCGCCTCGTCGTCGGGGCCGAGCCCGAGACCCTCGTCGCCTTCGAAGACCGTCACCCAGATGTCCTGCGCGCCGAAGCCGAAGACGTCCCGCGAGAGCTCCCACGCAAACCCGATCGCCTCGCGCTTGAAGTAGTCGCCGAACGAGAAGTTCCCCAGCATCTCGAAGAACGTCAGATGACGCGGGGTGTTGCCGACGTTGTCGATGTCGACCGTGCGAAAGACCTTCTGGCAGTCGGTCAGCCGCGGCGCGGGCGGCTGCTCCTGGCCCAGGAAATACGGCTTCAGCGGGTGCATGCCGGCGACCGTCAAGAGCGCCGAGGGATCGTGTGCGGAGGGCACGAGCGAGGCCGAGGGGATGCGCCGGTGCCCCCGCTCCTCGAAGAACGCCAGGAAGCGCTCGCGGATCTCGTCAGATGTCATCGCGCGAAGGATCTTAGGTCGCCCAACCTCAGCTCGCGGACCTGCGAGTCGGCGCTAAGCGGCGATCGTGCCGTATCCGACGACCACGTCGCCCGCATACAGGCACGCCAGCTGGCCGGGCGCCGTGCGCTCGGCCGGCTCGCGCAGCTCGATGCTCGCGCGTGGATGATGGCCGGCGTCCAGCTCACGCGCGATGCGGCAGGGGAAGCGGCGGCCGTGCGAGCGCACGCGTACGCCGTCCACGCAGGCGCCCTGCCGGTGCAGCGTCAGCTCGCGCACGGGCAGGCTCTGCGCGAGCAGCGCATCGCGAGGGCCGACCGTGACCGTGTTCGCGCGCGTGTCCGTGGCGAGCACGTACAGCGGGTGCTCGGCGCCGATCCCCAGGCCGTGGCGCTGCCCGACCGTGTAGCTGTGCGCCCCGCGGTGCTCGCCGAGCACCGTTCCGCGCCTGTCGAGGATCGGCCCGGGTCGCGCGCCGAGGCCGCCGTGGCGCTCGAGGAAGTCGCCGTGGCGGGTGCCTGCCAGGAAGCACAGGTCCTGCGAGTCGGGCTTGCGCGCGACCGCCAGGCCGGCCTCGTGCGCGAGCTCGCGTACCTGCGGCTTGCGCAGCGCGCCGAGCGGGAAGCGCAGGCGCTGCAGCGATGCCGGCGCGAGCGCCGAGAGCACGTAGCTCTGATCCTTGTCGACGTCGGCGGCCATCCGCAGCAGGCGGCCGCCCTGCACGCGCGCGTAGTGGCCGGTGGCAAGCGTCTCAGAGCCCAACCGCGCGCCCAGCTCGAGCATCGCGTCGAGGCGCACGTTGCCGTTGCAGCGCACGCACGGGTTGGGCGTCTCACCGGCGCCGTGATCGGCCAGCCAGCCGTCGACCACGCCCGCGCGGAACTCTGCGCGCAGGTCGATCGACAGGTGCGGCATGCCGAGGCCGTGGGCCAGCTCACGCGCGCCCCGCACGGCCTGCGCCGAGCAGCAGCTGGCCTCGCCGTCGTTCTGAGGGTCCGACCAAAGCTCGAGCGTCACGCCGACGGCCTGCCCGCCTGCGCGCGCGACGAGCAGCGCTGCCACGGCGCTGTCGACCCCCCCGCTCATCGCCACGAGCGTGCGCGTCGCGTGGGGGGCCAGCCGCGCGTGCTGTCGCGCCGCACAGCCGAGCGCACGATGCAGCGCGTCGGCCGCCAGCTCCGCGGCGTGGCTCTTGGCGACGCTCAGCCCGCCGAGCTCGCCGGCGATCTGCTCGGGCCCGATCCGAGCGGCGCGCAGAAGCGGGGCCCCGCGCAGCAGTGCGACGGCCGCGCTGCCGGCCGCGATCGTCGCGCCGCAACCGCTCGCGTCAAAGCCCGCATCGAGGATCACGCCCGTAGGGCTGTGCGGATCGACGCTCAGCGAGATGCGGATCAAGTCGCCGCACGCCGCTCCGCCGGCCGCGCCGGTGACGCAGTCCGCCGGCAGATGGCCACAGCCGAGCGGCCGTTCGAGATGCTGCTGGAGGGCCTCCGCGGTCGTGCTCACACGGTCGAGTGTAAGCGGCCCGGGCCCGCCGCACGGGCTCCGACGGCGCTTGCGCTACCGCTTGGCCTGCTTGACTTCCTTGACCGCCTGCCGGATCGCGAACACGTCGGTGAGGCCGGTCACGGTCGAGGTCTGACCGTCGGTGTTCACCATCAGGATGGTCGGGGTGCCGTACACCTGCACCGTTCGCGTGAACGACCCGAAGGACCCGACCTGCTTGGAGGACGCCGCGTGCACGGCGAGCTTACCCCCGAGTGCGCGGTCGGCGGCCAGCAGTTCGCGATGCACCACGGCGTCGACGGAGCCCTTGGGGTTCCAGAAGAGGATCGCCACGACCTTGCCCTGCTTCAGCTCGCCTTCGACCGTCGCCTGCCTGCTCGCGGTGCCGGTTTGCTTCTGAGCGCCGGCCGTGCCGCTGGCGGCGGCGCTATGCAGCTTGTGCGTGGGCGCGGCCTTGGAGCCGGCCGACGAGCTGCTCGCGCTCGACTGCGCGGAGCCACCGGCGCCGGGGCTCGACGCCTGAGCCGATTTTTCCTGCAGCTGTTTGGCTTTCCGTTGAGAAAGCGCGACCGCGCCCTGCGCCTTGGTGATGGCGCGCGTCAGACCTTCGACTCCGGGCGCCGGGCCGTGATAGACCGAGCCTCCCGGTGCGGAGCCGCCCGAGCCACGCGCCTTGGCGGGCGCTTTGGCCGGCGCGGCGGGCGGCGCGCTCGCGGAGGAGGCCGATGAGCCGGCGCCTTCGCCGCCGCTGGAGTGCCCGCGAAGGGCCACGAACCAGACCGCCGCGAGCAGCACGATCGCCGCGAGGGCGATCTGAAAGGGGCGCGAGATCTGCGTCATTGCCTCTCATTCGGCATTTCGCGGAAAAGAGTTGAACGGCGCAATCGTGGCTGGACGCCTCGCAAGCGGACTGTCACGGCCGCGCGCCGGCGCGGCGGCGCTCGCTCAGAGCGTGCGCAGGCCTCGCAGCACGGCGTGCACGACCGTGTCGGTCGCGACCCGCTCCTGCCCGCCGTCCTGCATGTCCTTGAGAACCGTCTCGCCGTCCTCGACGATCGCGACGTATCGCGCGCCGAGCGCGTCGGCGTGGCCGAGCTGCCCTTTCAGCGAGCGCCCGGCAAGCTCCATCTGCGCACGCAGCCCGGCCGAGCGCGCCGCCTCGAGCAGCCCGAACGCCGCCCGCCGCGCGCGCTCGCCTCCCAGCGCGACGAACAGCTCGACCGGACTCGATCCCGACGGCTGTCCATCGCCCGCCAGCAGGATCCGCTCGACCCCCGCCGCCCAGCCCATGCCGGGAGTCGGGCGGCCTCCGAGCCGCTCGACGAGCCCGTCGTAGCGCCCGCCGCCGCCGACGCCGCTCTGCGCGCCGAGCGCGTCGGAGGTGAACTCGAAGACCGTGCGCGTGTAGTAGTCCAGGCCGCGCACGAGCGTCGAGTCGAGCTCGTAGGGGATCGACGCCTGATCGAGAAGCTCGCGCACCTGCGCGAAGTGCTCGGCGTCCTCCGCTCTGAGGTGATCTAGCAGCCGGGGGGCGCCCTGCATGACCTGCCTGGTGCCCTCGTGCTCGGCGTCGAACGCGCGCAGCGGGTTCAGCTCGATCCGCGCGCGCGCGTCCTCGGAGAGGCTCTGCTCGTGTGTGCGCAGGTGCGCCTGCAGGCGCTCGCGATACGCGGCGCGGGTCTCGGCGCTGCCCAAGCTCGAGAGGCGCAGCCGCGTCTCTCGTACGCCCATCTCCACGAGCAGCGCCGAGAGCAGCGCGATCGACTCGGCGTCGACCGCGGGATCGTCGGACCCGAGCGCCTCGGCGCCAACCTGCCAGAACTGCCGGTAGCGTCCGGCCTGCGCGCGCTCGTGGCGAAAGAAGCTCGACAGGTACCACAGCTTGACCGGCTGGCGTCGCTTGTGCATGCCGTGTTCGACGTACGCTCGGCAGACCGGCGCGGTGCCCTCTGGACGGAGCGTCAGCGAGCGTCCCGCGTTGTCCTCGAGCGTGAACATCTCCTTGCGCACGATGTCGGTCGACTCGCCGACGCCGCGCGCGAAAAGCTCGGTGGCCTCGAAGACGGGCGTCTCGATGCGCTCGTAGCCGGCGCCCTCGAGGATCGACTTCGCGCGTACCTCGAGCGTCGCGCGGGCCTCGGCCTGCTCGCCGAGCACGTCGAACGTCCCGCGGGGCGCTTTGATCTGTGGCGCGCTCAACGTTCGGCTGCCGTCGCGTCCGGCGCCGCCGTTGCCCGCGGCACGCGCTCGCGCAGCTCTGTCAGGAAGGGGTTGGTGTCGCGCTCGCGGCCGAGCGTCGTGACACCCTTGTGGCCCGGATAGACGACGGTCTGCGGCGGAAAGCCGCGCAGCAGGCCGGCGATCGAGCGCTCGAGCGTCGCCCAGTCCCCGCCGGGCAGGTCGACACGCCCGACCGATCCCTGGAAGAGCACGTCGCCGGACAGCAGTGCCGGCTCCTCGACGGTCCGTTGCTCGCCCGCGCCCGCGGCGGGCGCCGGAGCGATCGCATAGGTCACGTGGCCGGGGCTGTGACCCGGGGTGAAGATCACTTGGATATCGAGCCCCGCGAGGCTCAGCCGCTCGCCGCCCGCGACGGTGTGCTCGGCCGCATGACTCTCGAACGGCCCGAACCCGGGCGGTACCCAGCGCATCACGTCGCTCAGCAGCGGGCGCTCGATCTGCGGACAGTAGACGGGCGCGTCGGTCGCCCTCGCCACGGGCGCGACGGCGCCGATGTGGTCGAAGTGGCAATGCGTGATGAGGATCGCCTCGACCCGCACGCCGAGCGCCTGCGCGGCCTCCAGCAGCCGCTCGGGCTCCTCGCCCGGATCGACGATCACCGCCGGGCGCAGCCCCCCGGCCTGTGCGCCGTCCCGCCCGCTCGCGCTCACGATGTAGCAGTTCTCCTGCACCGGCCCGACAGTGAACGAGCGTACGTCGAGCCCGCTCATCTCGCCGCCTCTCCGTCACCGCGGACGGCGAGCCTCACCGCGAGGCCGCCTTGCCGCCACCCCGCTTGGCCTTGCCGCGCTGGCGGCGGTTGAAGAGCCACAGGTCGGTGTAGTAGCTGATCGGCACGTACATCAGCAGCACGACCGGGAACAGCGCCGCCGCCTGGGTCGCGTTCTTGACCAGGAACAGGCTGACGAGCAGCATCAGCACGGCAGCGATCATCGCGCGATAGAAGGCCCCGCGCCAGGTCGGCGGACGATCGCGCCGGTCGAGCTGTTTCTCCCTGGCCCGCGCGGCGTCGCCGGCCTTGCCGCTCTTCTCGGCCGCCGTAGGCTTTCGTCCGGTGCGCCCGCGCGACTCCACGACGCCCGCGGCGTTGCCGCGGTGCTTGGTCTGGCGCTTGCGCCTGGTCTGAGCCATATCAGGAGCCTAGTGCGTTCAGCTCCAGCGCGTTCTCGATCACGTGGCGCGCGGGATCGAAGCCGGGCAGCGGAAGGCCCTCGGGGAAGCCCTCGAGCGCGGCACGCGGGGCCAGGCCGACCAGCTCGGCGCCGGCGAGCGGCGCGTGCCGGCCGACGGCCTCGACAACCTCGGCCAGCGCCAGCTCCAGCGGGCGCTCGACGTTCATCGACACCTGCCCCACGCCACCGCTCAGCGCCACGCCGATCGCGCGCACGCCCGGCAGGCCGTGCTCGCCTCCCTCGCGGATCAAGCCCGCGATGCGACGCGCATCGGCGACGCCCGCCGGCGCCCGCAACAGCAGGTTGAAGGCCACCAGGGGCTCGCGCGCGGCGACGAGCGTCGCTCCGGCGCTGCGATGCAGACGGGGTGGCCCGAAGTCCGGGCTCGCCCCGCTGCGCGCGGCGAGCCGCTCTGCCAGTCCACGCACGCCGCCGCGGCGCAGCGCCGCGCGCGTCGACCGCGAATCGTCGTCCGCCAGCTCGCCATACAGGAACACCGGCACGTCCAACTCGCTCGCGATCCGATCGGCGACGACGAGCGCCTCGGCACACGCCGCTCCGCGCGCGCCCACATCGAGATACACGAGCGGGACGACATCGACCGTGCCGACGTGTGGATGCTCGCCGACCTCCGCTTCCGCGCCGAATTCGCGGCGCATCACGTCGATGCGCTCAACGGCCGCCGCGGCGCCGCGCAGCAGCGAGTCGCCCAGCTCGATCGGCCGGCCGGCGAGCGTGAACACCGAGCGGTGATGGTCGGGGTCGGAGTGGGTATCGAGCAGCCGCACGCCGGGCGACCGACGATTGGCCGCGCCACCGGAGGTGGCAGGCGGCTCGCTCGCCGCGCCTCCCGCCAGGAAGGCCTCGCCGATCTCATCGATCGTGCTCGCGTCGCGCCCCTCCGAGACGTTCGGCACGGCCAGCAGGATCGGTGGCGCCATCCCACGAGGCTAGAGATGCGGAGCTGCTCCCGCAGCGCGCCGAGCGCTCGTGCTATTCGACGGTCGTCCCGGGCGCCAGCCCTTCGTTTTCGATCCCGACCCCGCGATGCATCGAGTCCTCGTACACGGCTATGGAGCGGACGTCGAACTCCCTGGTGCCCGAGGTAAAGCTCGTCGAACAGCTCGAGCACGTCCTGAGCGCGTAGCTGAGGATCAGTCCAGATTTGATGCTGTTGACCGGGAAGGCGGGACCGATGCCCGTGCCCCACGGCTGGGGAACGCCGTCGATCCACTCGCTGAAGATGCCGGTGGGAAATACCTCCGTGGTGTAGGTGTGGAAGCCCGCCGACGGGTCGACGTCGAAGCCGCGTTTTGCCGCCGACGGATGTGGCGGGGCGAACCAGGACATGAACAGGTCATCGGTCTTCCAGCCAGTCGTGTGCTGCGAGCCCCAGCCGCCGCCCTCGAAGAAGTCGAACTCGCTTTCGCTCCACGGCGGACCGTTCGACCACCAGCCGGGATCTGCCTCTCCCGTGTTGGGCGGGAACCTGGCCACGGTCTGGAACACAAGCGTCTGGCCAAAATTGGGCGACCAATAGAAGATGCGGTAGCCGGGCGCGCCCGAGCCGAGGCCCTTGACCACGCCGCACACATAGTGCTTCGAGCCCGGGGATTGAGCCGTGTCGGTGTGGGTGCAGGTGAGTCTCAGCCCGTCCGGGCCCGTGCTCACGGCGCTCGGGTTGAAGACCTGCATCTCGTTCGAGTTGAAGCCTTCGCAGTTCTTGTATTCGGCGCAGTTGTTGGGGAAGAGAGTGTTGTCCTGGCCCGGGCCGCTGCCGATCGGGGCCGCGAAGGCGTTCGCGTAGACGACCGACCAGCCGCCCAACGGAGTGGAAGGTCCCGCCGGCTTGGCACTGACGGTGCCGCTGGGTTCTTCTTCCGGCGGTTCTTCCTGCGGCGGCGGTTCTTCTTCGGGCGGCGGTTCTTCGGGCGGTTCTTCTTTCGGCGGCGGTTCTTCGCCGACCTTGGGGAGCGGCGTGCCCGCGGCGATCATGCCTCCGGCAGGGCGTTCTTCGTAGAGGGCGCGTACCAGGACTTCGTAGCCTTGGACGCTCAGCCCAGGGATCTTGTAGGAGCGCCGTTTGAGGCCAAGTTCCACGGGCCGACTCCATGACGTGGACGCCGCCGCGGGGCGCCAGCGGACCCGGAAGCCGGTCAGCCCGACCGTCGTCGTGACGCGCCAGGAGGGTTTGAGCGACTCTTCGCCGGGAGTGATCTGGAGCTTGGTGACAGCCGGCCGCGCCGAGGCGGGGGCCGCTGCCGCCGAAGCGACGAAAGCGGCCCCGAGAATCGCCATTGCTGCCGCCTTTCCGCGCCTTGATGAGCGCGTGCGGCGCTGCGCATGTCCCTTTTCTGCGGACCTGCGCGACTCGATCCTCCGGCGGTAGATTCGCACTCCTACGACGATCGCCATTCCTTGAAATCGCCCATCTAGAGGAGTTGCCCCTCGGTTATCCTACCTAAACCTAGTCAAACAAGGCCATCCGCGTTTGCAGCCCCCGCCGACAGCGCCGGCCCTTGCCGCGAAACGAACTCCCCAGGAAGCGAACCGACGGCGCCCGACGCCCCCCCCTCGGCGGGCCCTCGAATAGACTGATCGATGGTGGTGGCGGCGCACGCGAACAGTCGCGCCAAGAGCACCCACATGAGCGGCAACTGCAACCGCCGCGACCCCGCCGGAGTAGCTCAGCTGGTTAGAGCAGCGGAATCATAATCCGCGTGTCGGGGGTTCGAGTCCCTCCTCCGGCATCCGCAAAACCCCTGCTATGTCAGTGTTTTGGACTTTATCAAGGGCTTCGGAGAGCAGCGCGGATTTCCCTACGGATTTCCCTAGCGGGCGTGACGGGGGCGTGAGCCGTGCGAATCAGGCCCTCTGGCGTCAGGCACGGATGCGACTGGCGCGCGCGCGAAGACGGGTCGCGACCTCGGCGTGGATCGGCAGGCCGACTCCCTCAGCGGTCTCGAGCGTCACGACGAACGCATAGGGAACCGCGTCGTCGAGGACGCCCGCACCGGGACTCCCGGTGATCGTGAAGCTGAGGTCGTCGCCGTCGGCAAATGGCACGGCGTCGTCGCCCTCGAGCACCTCGTGTTGCACGGTCCCGCGAACTACAGCGTTGTTGCTGGCCTCTTGGCGCTTTCGCGCGATTGCACGCGATCCGGTTGCATCTACACGAAGCTTCGCTCGTCGGTAGCCACGGTGGGCGACATTTACAGGGGTCATCCATGCGAGGGTGACGGTGATGCGACGCCAGTCTGTGCGGCTGGCGAGGCTCGGCGGGAGCGGCAGCAGGTACTCGTGCGTGCCCTCACCGAGCCTTGCGGCGTAGAGCGCCGTGACGCGGTGGTCGTCGTCGACCAGAGGCCAGCCGGGCCGCAAGAGGCCATAGCCGAGCGCGCGACCGAGATCCTCCTTGGTCACGCCACCGGTCGCGTCTTGGAAAGCCTGGCGCATAGCGGTCTCGGCCGGGCCCCAGGTCGCGCCATGCACGATCAGTGCCTTAACGAGAACGGCGTCGTACTCGGACCCCGGCATGGCCGCCCCCCAATCATCCCGCAGCGCGTCGAGGCGACGAAGGATCTGCCCGCCTGCGCGCGTCGTCAGAGCTGTCGCCGGACTCGTACCGTGCGCCCACGTCGTGCGATTGAGGGCTCCGCTCGCTGCGGGGGCGGCGACCTCGATACCCGGTGGACGGACTGTACGGCTCGGAGAGAGCTGTCGGTCAACGCCGGCCGCGGCGGGTGTGACTTCCAGGAGCTGACGTCCTCCCGGCGCCAGCACATCGGGCTTGATCGCGCGGCCGTGACCGGGCCCCCAGCTGCTGAACGCCGCGCTGACGCCGGGCGTGACGATCGGGGCGATCCGCCCGTCGTCGCTCGGTGCAGCCGCGTCGAGTTGAGCACCGCCCACGGTGAGCGCGTTGACGGACTCTCCCGGCGCGAGCACGCGACGCAACGAGGCGGTGTCGGCAAGCTGCGAGAGCACCTCGGACTCGACCTCTGCCGAATCGGCCATGTCAACGTCGTGCGGGAGCACGAGCTCGACCGGATGATTGCCGGCGCTGACGATGAACAGAATGTCGTAGGTCGCCGCAAGGTAGTCCAGCAGCCGCGCCCACGGGCTGACGAAGCGGTCGAACTGCTGCGCGCGGTCGCCGATCGACAGGTTGACGATACGGACCTCCGGCGCTTGCGCGTCCCCGCCCTCCTTCATCCGCACGACCGCCTCGTGGACGAGCTGCACCGGGAGGCGCTGCACGGGGATCGACTCTTCGGGGTTGGGAACCCAGTCGTGCTGCGGATCGACACGGATGATCGGCCGGAGGTAGACCGGCTCCTCCAGCGGCTGCTCGCCGGCGCCTAGATCGCCGTGGAGGATCGTTGAGGTGATCGCGGTGCCGTGCCGGCGGTGACGTACCTCGACCGTCTCCTCCCAGCCCTCGGGGTCGTCGAGGATCACTCGCCCGTCCAGGAGCACATGACGCGCGATCGGGAGGCCGTCGAGAATGGCTATACGCGGCGCCCCGAGGATCTCCATGGGCGTCGCTGGCGCAGCCTCGCCGGTCTCCTCCGGGTCAGCGATTGGGATTCCTGTCTGCCCGGCAGCTCGTAGGAACCGAACACCTCGGCCGTCGCGATCACTGAGCCAAGCGACGGTCATGGATTGCGCGGTCGCGAGCAGGACGTTCGCAGGGAGTTCGGCGAGCACGCCGTGGTAGTTGATCTCGGGGAGCACGTACTCCGTTACTAGGCGGCCGTTGTTTGCCTGTAGGCTCGGGGCGAGACTGTCAAGCTCAGCTTGACGGCGAGCTGCATCGGCGCGATACCAGAGCTCGACCTCGAATGGGATCAGCCGCTGGCCGGCGTCGGCGAGCTCCGCGCGCCATGCATCTGCGGCGCCGGTGCGGGAAAGACGGTCGCTGTCATCCCACTGCCGGACAGTGATGAGCCGCTCGAAGACAGTCTTCCAGGTCGCCCAGCCGTATTTGAGCTGCTCACCATCCTGCCATTGCGCCCATAGGCTCTCCAGCTGGCGGGCCGCGCGCTCGTCGGACGCGACGACGAACACCTCGCGTCGCAGCGTGGTCCGCTTGTCACGACTGGTATCGACGTTGGCGAAGACGTCGGTGTCCTCGATCTTGTCGCCGAGCTCCTCGGCGAGGTACTCGAGACCGTGGACTTTTGCGACTGCGGCAACGAACTCGTCCATCTCGCCCGCGACCTCGAGCACGAGGACGTACTCGGGTGCCGCCGCCTCGGGTTCTTCGGTGATCTGCAGGCGCTCGGATTCGAGGCTTTCCCGCAGGCGGCCGAAGACCTGCCCAAGGCGTCTTTGCTGCTGGCCTGGTCCGGGGCCAGTAGGCCGACTGCGGCCAAAGGACGCACCTTGACGCTCCCCGATCCGTGGCGGCGTGAACGGCGCCGAGGGGCGCTCAGGCACGCCGCTTCCGCCAGCGCGCGATGCGCTCGTTGACGATCTGTGGCGGGTTGGCTCCTGGATTGAGTATCAGCTGGCGGCGGATGTCCTGGCCGAGATCCTCCAGTTCGGAGAAGTTCGACGCTGGCGTGCGTTCGGCAAACGTCTTCGGCGCTGTCTTGATCGGGTGGGGCAGCGCAGCGAGGTAGCGCTCCCACCAGACGCGCCGTGTGGCGGGCGTCGGCGCGGGGAGCCGAAGTGTGAGTTGAAAGCGGCGGCCCGCGGCACGGTCGAGCAGCTCGGGATGGTTGGAGGCGGCGATAACGATGACGTGAGAGGGGAGTTCGTCGACGAGCATCAGGAGGCTACTGACGACGCGCTTGATCTCGCCCGTCTCGTGCTCGTCCCCGCGCTCCTTGGCGATTGCGTCGAACTCGTCGAGGAACAGAACACAGCGGCGAGTGCGCGCCCACGCGAACACCTGGGCAAGACGGGCGCCGGTTTCTCCCAGGAAGCTGCCGACGACGGCCTCGTAGTGCAGGATCGCCAACGGCGTGAGGAGCATCTCGGCGATGGCCTCGGCGAGCGTCGTCTTTCCCGTGCCAGGTGGTCCGAGGAGCAACAGCCGGTGGCGGGGCTCGACGCCGTGAGCCCTGAGCAGCTCGATTCGGCGCTGCTCCTCGACGAGCTCGAGGACTTCTGAGACGAGAGACTCGGGAAGGACGAGATCCTCGAGCCGACTTTCGGGCGTGCGCAGCTGCAGGCCCTCTGGCAGATCAATGTCGCCGACTGGCAGGGCAGCTTGATGTCCGTTGACGCGCAGCGCCTGACGCAGTCGGTCGGCGAGAAGGTGATGGTGCTTCGACTCCTCCTCGGCGATCACCGACTCGACGATCCGGCGCAGGTCATCATCGGCGCCGCTCCGCGCGGCTCGGACAAGGTCGATGAGCAGATCGGCGCGAGCCATGAACCTGACTAAGGATGACGGGCCTTACGGCAGCACGTTGCGAGGGTCAGCCGGCCCGACGGGCAGCGAGTCGCCGGAGGCCATGAGCGGGTGACGCATCGCGGCGTCAGGCACAGGCATGGGCCTCGCGGAGGTCGCGCTGATCGCGAACGGTTGTGCGGGTCTCGTCTCGAGCGCAGGCAGGATTGATGCGTGGTGGCGGGCCCGCCGCGGCAAGGGGCGTGCGAAACGGCGCTAGCTTCCGCTCGGTCTGATCCAGATCGGAGGCCATCGTGCCTCGGCTTGCTCACGTGAATGTCGGTGGCCGTCTCGCGGTGGTCGTGGTCTGTAGTAACGATGACCGGACAGTCGACAAGGGAATCCACGGCGGTGCTCGGCCAAGGACCGTTGCTACGTCCCGATCAGGCGGCGCACCTGCTTTCTGTCAAGACGAGCTGGGTCTATGAGGCGGTGCGCTCTGGACGGGTGCCGTGTATTCGGGTCGGCCGACACATCCGCTTCTCGCGACAGATGCTCGAAGACTGGCTCGCCGAGCAGCCTCGTGAGTAGAACGGCTTCCGCGTTCTCGCGCTCATTGAAGACGTGCGATGGCGCTACGATCGGCAGCACGATGGCCCGAGCGACTGTCCGATATGGCGCAACGGCGAGCAACGCGGACAAGCGGCTGCGGGGTCGCATCCGCGCGGTGCTGCGCAAGCGGGGCTTCATCAAAACCGGGCCAGCCGAATGGGAGGCTGGCGACGTTCCACCGGAGGCTGTCACGCAGGCGCTCCGTGACGTCGCGGACGAGATCGACAGCGAGCCTGCCGACACACGTCGCCACGTCTCCGCGACGATCGACAAGAGCCGCTGACGTCAGTCTGACGCTGTGCTTCCGGCGGCCTCGCCGAGGCCGAGGGCGGACGCGATCCCGCCAAGCGCGGGCTCGTGCTCGGGCTCAGCTATCGAGATCGTCAGTCGCCGCGTAGATGCCTGCCAGTCCAGTGTGAAAAAGGGACAGCACTCACGCTCAACCGCGATCGCGACGTCCACGACGCCAACGTTCACATGCTGATCGAGCTGGACGACCAGATGCCGGGAGCTGCGATCGACCAGGGCAGCGCCCTTCCCGGCATGTCTGTATCGCTCAAGCTGAAGGCGCAGTCCCGCCTCATCCAGAGCACAGCTCGGCGCCATCGGAAGCGGGTCCATCCTCTAGCAGCGCCCGTCGTCGCAGGCAGCGCTCGCGCCGCTCGAGATCGGCGTGGTGCAGCACGACTCGCCGCGCCAGGCGCCTCTCCCCTCTTTCACCGCAACCGCGGCGATCGCAAGCGCCGTTACCGGGTCTGCCCACCACCAGCCGAACAAAGCGTTCAACCCGAGGCCGACGAGCAGCGCCGCCGACAGATAAGCGCAGAGCATCGTCTGGCGGCTCTCGCTCTTGGTCGCCGAGGACCCAAGCGCATCGGCTACTCGCGCCTTTGCCGTGGCCAACGGCGGCATCGTCGCGAGCGTGACGATCGAGAGTCCGATCCCCACCCAGCTCACGGCCGGCCGATCGGCGACGACGAGCGAACGGCTCGCCTCTATAGCGACGTAGGCGCTCAGCACATAGAAGGAAACCGCGATCAGCTGCTGCGCGCGGCGCTCGGACATCGCGTGAGCGCTCGCCAGGCGCCATAT
>Ga0193729_1000320_pt1 | contig 24503 bp, 23 predicted proteins | sample U1c2metaG_FD_143036 | JGI IMG/M metagenome (GOLD analysis project Ga0193729, IMG submission 143036) | Soil microbial communities from a riparian zone of the East river system, Colorado, United States - U1c2 | ecosystem: Environmental > Terrestrial > Soil > Riparian zone | place: USA: East River...
CAGCTCAACCTGAAGGTGTACAAGGACGTCGACGGCGGCACCGCTCTCTACGACGGCTCGCTGGGCGCAATCAGCTCAGCCGCTCTCGGGACGTTCGCAGCCGCAGCGGCCCACACCTTCTACTTCCACGTCACCTTCCCAACGACCGGGACGGATGCGGGCGACAACCTCCTCCAGGGGCTGGCCGCCAGCACGACGTTCACCTGGTCTGCGACTCAGGCCTAGGACGAACGGTGCGGCGTTTCATCAAGACGGCGAGCAAGGTAACGGTGGTCCTCGTTTCGGGGGCCATGGGCGAGGCACCCGCGGCGATGTAGGCGCGAGAATGGCTTTTGAGTCGTCTGAGCCGTTTGAGGCTAGTTGCGGTGCGAGCGGGATCCCGAGGAGCTCATTCGGCTGGTTCGATTTGGGCGGAATGGGCTGCGACAGGTTCCGCTAGTTGGCGGTGACCGCGAGCCGCACTGGGTCGTCAGGCATCAGAATGTTGCTCCGGCCGGCTGTGCTCGGGTGGGCCGGTTTCCGACTGGTGGAACTGCTTGCGAAGCGACCCCCCGTTCATCGGGCGCGGACTCTACGCCCGCGCTCACTGCTCTCCGACTGGATGGCCTAAGCCGAGCTTGTCGAGGTCGGCGGGGTCGATCACTATCCAGCCCTGCGCGAGCATCGTTTAGAGTTGGTCGGTAAGCGCGTCGGCCAGGTACTAACCGCGGTCGGCGCACTCGGGCGGCAGGTTGACCCGCACGGCACCAGAAGTTCTTGTCGCCTTTCCGCCAAAGAGCGACAGCACGACGATCGGTGCTGCGCCCGCGGAGGTTCGATCTCGATCTGGCGATCTCCAAGGAGATGGCGCGTGGCGAGTACATCCACTAGCTGAGCCGCGTCACGTGCGTTCGCGGGTCTGACAAGGCTCCCGAGTGCCGGATTGCCACGCCCGTCTTGCCAGGAGACAACCGCGCGCCCAAACTGAGCCCATGGCCAAGCCTCTGCCGACCGTTTGGGAGATTGAGCCGCATACGGCGGCAAAGCACCGCATCCTCGAGGGCTACCTCCATGCGTGGCTTCCGATCATGTCGAAATACAACAGGCGCCTTGTGTACGTGGATGGGTTCGCCGGCCCAGGGGTGTATAGCAATGGCGAGCCCGGATCGCCGATCATCGCGCTCCAGGCATACCTCGACCACGCGCAGCGGGACAAGATCCGGTCCGAGCTTGTGTACGTCTTCATCGAGGAGGATGGCCATCGGGTCGCGCGACTGAACGAGGAGATCACCAAGCTCGGCAAGCTGCCCAGCAACGTTGTCGTTCACGTGATCGAAGGCACCTTCCAAGATCAGTTCGCAGAAGCGCTGGACCACGTCGAGGAGACGGGAGGTCACCTCGCCCCCACGTTTGCGTTCATCGACCCCTTCGGCTACTCCGACGCACCGATGAGCTTGTCGGGCCGGTTTCTGCAGTTTGAGCGATGCGAAGCGCTGATCTATGTACCACTGCGCCACCTGAATCGCTTTCTGAGCATGTCCAGCCAGGAGAATGCACTGAACGCACTCTTCGGCACCGACGAGTGGAAGAAGGCTCGCGCCATGAATGGCGCCACCCGCTTACGGTTCCTGCACGATCTCTTCTATCGCCAGCTGAAGGACGAATGCGGGCTCACGTACGTTCGGTCATTCGAGATTGTGAGCAGTGCCAATCCGGCAGCGGGCTATACGTTGTTCTTTGGCACGAAGCATGAGCTTGGTCTTCTGCGGATGAAAGAATCAATGTGGAGCATCGACCCGGTCGAAGGCCAGCGCTACAAGGACACGACGTCAAGCGGTATGCAGCCCCTGTTCGAACAGGAGGTCGACCCCACTCCGTTACGCCAGGCGATGGTCGACCACTTCGGTGCTAAGCCGTTCTCGATCGAAGAAGCTAACGACTTCACAGTGGTGGAGACGCCCTACATCCCGTCACACGTGAAGAGGCGGACGCTGAAGCCACTTGAAGAGGCAGGCAAACTCGAAGTTCTCACAGAGCGCAAACGGAAAGGCACGTATCCAGAGAAGACGAGGATGCGCTTCAAGCTGTAGCAGCTTGCGGCATCTCGTCGAACGTGAGTCCGTCAAGTTGTCGCCCGCCAGCCTTAGAAGTACGCCCGCCCCACTGTTTGAAGAAGAACGCGACGTTCGCTCGCCTGCACTCATCACGGAGTTCGCGAACCCATCGAATGTCCACCGGTCGGGCCTGTGGACCCGACTCGCCGCCCGCGATGAGCCAGTCGATCCCATCTATGTCGAGTGAACGTCGGTTCCCTCCAGTGACAAACAAGCTGCCAAGAAGCGGCTCTGCAGAAATGAAGCGCACCGCTGCTGGGATTTCGCGCAACACGTCTGCCCGCGACGTGTAGCGGCTGTTCTCGATCGAGACTCCGAGCCAGACGTTGTGGCCGAGCGAGCCGTGCACCCCGATGTATTCGCGCGCCCAATCGCGAGCTCGCTCTGGACGCTTTGTGAGGACCTGGAACGTGTGTTGCGATGCCTGAGTCATGACACGCCAAACGCGGTCGATGAACGTGGCGGGAACTTGCTCATGAAACAAGTCGCTCATCGAGTTCACAAAGACAAGGCGAGGACGCCGCCAACGGAGAGGCTGATCGAGCCGCTCGTCATGAAGGCGGACGTTCTCCCTCGCGTTCTCAGGCGTCCAAGGCTTAGAGGAATGCCGGAAGCGGAGGCTGATCGCCTCCGCATAACAGTGCGCACAACCTGGACTGACCTTGCTGCACCCTGTCACTGGGTTCCAGGTCGCCTCGGTCCACTCGATTGCTGACCTGTCGGCCACGCCAACGAGGGTAGCGCCACTGCACTGAAAGGTCCAGCCCCGGAGCGTCTGCAGAAACGTCAAAGGACGCCCAGCCGTCCGCAACGGGCCTGTAGTGGGCAATCAGGCCGATCCGGGTCCCTTGAAGGCAGATCCGCGTGGTTAAGTCGTCCGTCGCCATCTGCACGAATGTGATGCCGTTGCTAACCGGCCTGTCACGCCGGGCCTGCGGCCCGACAGAGCGTGTCGGTGTCGCGTTTTGGCGGAAAGGCGACAAGCTACGTAGCGATTCCCGTCGGGCTTCAGCGCCGCCGTCGCAGCCCTCGCCTGCCGGGCTTGGCTGACGTCAGTCGCCGTCGTACTCGTCGTGCCGACGGAAGAAGTTGAGGGGGTCGCCCTCGGCGCGCCTCTCGTTTCGTCCGCGCGGCGCTCGGTCGAGCCATTGGTACATGCCCCAGAGCGCGTCGAGCCCGCGCGCGTAGGTGGAGTACGTGTGGTAGACGATGCCGTCCTCGAGCGCGAACGCGCTCATCCCGGGCCGTTCCCGCGTGTAGGTGGGCCAGTCGGTGCCCGTGGTGGCCGCCCACGCCGCGAACGGTCCGTCTGTGGGCGCCTCGGCAGGAGGCGGCTGTTCGCGGAAGTTGTATTCGGGGCCTGAGCGTTGCTGCTCCTCCGTGAGGGAGACGTTGAAGTCGAAGTTGAAGTCGCTGTCGTTCGACGAAGCCCACGGGAAGCTCCAGCCCATGCGCTGCTTGTACGCCTGCAGCTTGTCGAGCGGCGTGTGGGACACAGCCCAGAGCATCAGGTCGTGGTTGGCGAGGTGGACCGCGAACCCGTTGAAGCCGTCCGCGATCGCCGAGCATGCCAGACAGCCGGCGGTGTAGTCGGGCCCGAACATGAAGTGGTAGACGAGCAGCTGCGAGCGTCCGCGGAAGAGGTCGGCCAGAGACCCGCTGCCCTCGTTCGTCTCGAAGGCGTACTCCTTGTCCAGCCTGACCCACGGCAGCTCTTGCCGCTGGCGCGCGAGCTCGTCGCTCCGGCGGGTCAGTTCCTTCTCCCTCGCGAGCAGCTCGGTGCGCGCGGCGAGCCACTCCTCGCGTGTTCCCGTTCGGTGCTTTGTCATCAGGATTCTCCTTTCAGGTGAGACCGGGCACGGCCGACGGCGCGACGGTGACGACGACTCCGAGCGTGAGGATCGCCAGCGCGACCGGTCTATCGACGGTCGGAAGCGACCACCGCACGGGCGGATCGACAGAGAAGGATGTTTGCACGAGATGACAAGCGTGTCGCACTCCCGCCAAAACGCGACAGCTCGCGCTCGCCTCTCACGTTCAAGTAAGCGACCAGCCGCAGTCGCGCGGTGTTGCCTTCAGGGGCAACAGAGCGGTTCTCGGCTCACGTTGATTGGCGTTGATTATGGCAACGGTTTGTCGTTAGTTCAAGCCGTTTTTGTGCCGGAAGCGGCTCCTCGTGCGATCGCGTGCACACGGCGCCCGGCTGTCTCGTCTTTCCGCGGTCGAGGAAGTACAGCTATCCCGGCTCCTACTACAACTACATGGTCCAGGTCACGTACGTGCTGTACGAATTCAGCCACGGCTATCAGTCGGCTTTCGCGGACATGAAGAGGGAGAGGACAATCGTCGGCGCGACAAACCTAGGCCTGGCGCCTTCGATCAACGCAAATATCTACGGATCGTGAAAGATGCCGCTTCAAGACTTGGCTGAAGCCAAACGCCGCTTTCGCTTTCTGGCGGAAGCACGACATCGATACACGGGGTCGCCTTCTCATACCTTTGCTGCGTTAGTTGTTTCTCAGATAGCGGGGAGTTGGTGGATGCGGCTGATCACCACCATGAACCTGTGACCGTGCGCCAATACCTCGGAGTCTTGTTTGCAGGGGGAATCCTGCTCTCCGAAGGCGAGACGTGAGGCACGCGACCAGAAGGAGCCGTCAGGTCGGGTTTCGCCTGTCGTAGTGGTAGACGGGACGTCTCGCCTCGTCGCGGTCGGCGTCGACGGCCTCTGGGAGATCTGGATCGACGGCAGATGAAAGGCAGTCGACGGGGCTACGTCACCCAGTCTTGGGCACCGAACACGCGGCCGCGCCTTTAGGACGGGTTGGGGACGGTGTTCGTTGGAGGGTGAGGCTGATTGTTGCGCCTCCGGCTGGTTGGTTGTGGATGGTGAGGGTGGCGTGTTGGTGTTCGAGGAGGCGTTTCGCGATCGTGAGGCCGAGCCCGGCTCCGCCGTCGGGGCTGCCGGTTGCTGGGGTTCCGCGGATGCCGGGTTCGAAGATGTGTGGGAGGAGGGTCGAGTCGATGCCGGGTCCGTGGTCTTGGACGATGATCTGGACGGTCGACTCATCTGCGGCGGCCCAGCTGAGGTGGATCGGGGCGCCTGGGGGGCTGTAGCGGAGTGCATTGTCGAGGACGTTGGTGAGAGCGCGTTTGAGGCGGTCGCGGTCGACGATGACGCCGAGCGTCTGGTCGCCGTCGAGGTCGAACGTGTTGTCTCGGAGGCGGGCCGTCTGCTCGAGGCCGGCAGTGACCTCGTGGAGCAGGTCGGCGACCGGCGTCGCTTCGAGCTGGGGCGCTGGTTGGGCGTAGTCGTCGCGGGTGTAGGCGAAGAGGTTGCCGACCAGTCGTTCGAGCGCGTCCGCTCGCGCTTCTGCCCGCTCGAGGTGGACGGCTGGGTTGCCCAGCCGGGAGCCGATCGCCTGTAGGTGTCCGCGCAGCGCGAACAGCGGGGTGCGCAGGTCGTGGGCGACGCTGGTGACGAGAAACCGTCTCGCCTCGTCTGCCTCGGCTCGCCGTTGCGCGCTCTCGCCGAGCGCGGCTGTCATGCCCTCGACAGCCTGCGCGATGTTGGCGATCTCGCCGATCCCGCTGCGCGGGACCGCAATCGTCAGGTCGCCTCCGGCGACCTTGTCGACCTGGGCGCTCAGCCTGGCGAGTGGCGCGACCATCCAGCGGCCGGCGAGCCAGACCGCGACCGCGAGACCGGCGAGCAGGATGACGGTTCCGCTGAGGAGCGCGACGAGCGCCCGGGTGGCACGGGACGCGGGCCGGTAGTAGAGGTCGGTGACCAGCGTGCCCGGCGATTCAGGTTTTGCGGTCGCGATGAGCTGCCGGTCATCGGGCCAGTTCGTCTCGGTCGGCGCGGTCGCTGCTTTCGCGCTGGGCGAGCGGGGCTGTGCCTGCAGGAGGGCTGGGCTGACGTAGAGCCGGTTCTTCCCCACAGACGGCTCGGCGATGACCACCTGCGCGAGCAGGTCGAGCCGGTCGACCAACCTCGCGAACTCGTGGACGGAGGTCGGCTTTTGCATGTTGCTGCGATGGGAGGTCAGGTAGGCGACGGCGGTGTTCAGCCGCCCCTGGATGCCCGCCCGCTGGTGGTAGCGTTCGACCAGCCAGGCCGCGCCTGCTGCAAGCGTCGGCAGTAGCAGCAGGACGAGGACGGTGCCGAGGATGAACGTGCGGATGCGGATCGGTCGTCTCATCTGCTGCCCGGATCGAGCCGATAGCCGGCGCCCCAGACGGTGACGATGTAGCGGGGCCTGGCCGGGTCGGGCTCGATCTTCTGCCGCAGGCGAGCGATGTACACCGCGACTGCGCTGCGGTCGCCGAACGAGCCCCAGACGAGCTCGAAGAGCTGGTCGCGGCTGAACACTTGCCGCGGGTGCTCGACGAGGACGCGCAGCAGCTCGAACTCGCGTGCCGTCAGCTCGTTCTGCCGGCCCTCGCAGCTGACCTCGTGCGCGGCGAGGTCGACCTCGAGCTCGCCGAAGCGAAGCGTCCGGAGCCCGCCGGCTGGGGAGGCGCGCCGCAGGACCGCCTTGACGCGGGCCACCACTTCTGCCGGGGTGGCGGACTTGACGATGTAGTCGTCGCCGCCGAGACCGAGTCCTCGGATCTTGTCGGCGTCGCTGTCGCGGGCGCTCAGGAAAAGCACCGGCACGGTCGAGTCACGGCGCAGTCGGCGGCAGATCTCGAAGCCCGACTCGTCGGGCAGCATCACGTCCAGCAGCACGAGGTCGGGACGGCCGCGCTCGAGCTGCTCGCTCGTCTCGCGGCCGCTTGCGGCATGCCACACCCGGAAGCCCTCCGCCTCCAGGAAGTCTCGCATCAGCTCCGCGATCTGCTCGTCGTCCTCGACGACCAGGATCGACGCTCCCGTGTCTTCGTCGCCTCTCACGCGACCCAGTGTCACCCAAACCCGGGCCGCCGACTGCTTCGCGGAGCCGCTTTCATCAGCTTTTCATCGGCGGCTCCTAGAGCTGTTATCGGGGCGGGCGATCATCGAGAGCGTGCATCCGCGCCCACTGCTTCTCGTTTCCGCACTTGCCTCCCTGGCGGGCCTGTCGCTGCTCGTGTCCGCATGCGGCGGCTCGCCGGGGAGCCACGTGGCGCAACTTGGCTCCACGACGACCACGACACAGATCAGCCCCGACTCCAACCCCTAGCCACGAGCTCCCAGTCAACGAACGCCCAGAGGATGCTCGCCTTCTCCCGTTGCGTGCGTGAGCACGGCGTGTCGAACTACCCCGACCCCGACAGCAGCGGACACCTGCCTGTCAACGGAAAGCAAATCGCGCGCAGCAGTCCCCAGTTCCCGGCGGCCGAGAACGCATGCATTGCACCTACTCTCGAGCGGCGCAGGGACGCCGCAGCAGCGGCAGCAGAAGCTCGCTTTCGCCTTGAAGCTCGCCCAGTGCCTGCGCAGGCACGGGTTCCCCGGCTTCCCCGACCCGACCGCCTCAGGCCAGGGCGTGCCCCCCGGGATCGACCCGAACTCGCCGCAGTTCCAGGCGGCGCAGACGACCTGCAAGAGGCAGGCGCAGCGGGCGCTCGGCCTGCCATGAGCTTCTCGTCCGCTGCCGCGATCGTCGCCACGGCCGGTGTGGCCTTTCTGGTTGCCGGCTGCGGCGGTGCGACGGGGAGTCATGTGGCGCAACTCGGCTCCACGACCTCGGCAGGGTCGGCGCAGCTGAACGGGGCGCTGGCTTTTTCGCGCTGCATGCGATCGCACGGCGTGCCGAACTTCCCCGACCCCGACCCCCAGGGGAACGTCTCTCCGTTCCAAACCGGTGTCTCGAAGCAAACCTCAACAGCCGCTGATGACGCCTGCAAGCACCTGCTCCGGAGTGGCGGCGGGGGCGGCGCGGGGACGCGGGGAGACCAGCAGAAGCTCGCGTTCGCCTTGAAAGCCGCCCGTTGCATGCGCTCGCACGGGTTCCCTACCTATCCCGACCCGACCACCTCGAGCCCCTCGAGCCAGGGGAGTGGGAGCAGATTCGAAGGCACCGGGATCGACACGAAGTCGCCGCGGTTCCAGACGGCCGAGAGCAATTGCGAGAAGCAGGCGCGGAAGGCGCTCGGCCTGCCATGAGTGCCCCGTCCGCCGCAGCGCCTGCCATCATCGCTGTGGCCGGCCTGGCTGTGCTGGCTGCCGGCTGCGGCGGCTCGCGGGGAGTCATGTGGCGCAGCTCGGCTCGACCACAACCAAGAGCAGGTCCAACCCCTCGGCAGCGTCTGCGCAGGCGGACGGAGCGGTCGCCTTCTCCCGCTGCATGCGCTCGCATGGGTTGGCGGCCTACCCCGACCCCGGAGGCGGCGGAGTGATCCCGAAGAAGACTCCGCAGCAACTCGGGGTCAGTCCCTCCGAGTTCCAGACGGCCCAGAGTGCCTGCATACACCTGGTCCCGAACGGCGGCCAGCCGACCCACGCTCAGGTGCAGCAGTACCGGAGCGTCATGTTGATCTACGCCCGGTGCATCCGCGCCCACGGGTCTTGAACATGCCCGACCCCGACAGCCGAGGACACCTCGACATCGGGCCGGGTACCGACGTTGACGTGAACAGCCCTCGGTTGCAGGCCGCGTACCAGGTATGCAAGTCCAAGCTGTCTCTCTGAGGTAGCCCGCGAGCTTAGGCGTCCGCATGAGGACGCTTTCAACGAATTTTCATCGCCGGCTCCTGCGGCTGTTATCGGGCCGAGCGATCATCGAGAGCGTGAACCGGTCCACCGATCCCACGCGCCGCCTCGACCGGCCGCGAAGACCGTCGACCCCGCGCCGCCGTCGGCCGCGCGCCCTGCTTCTTGCTCCCGCGCTGGCCGGGCTCGTCGGCCTGTCTTTGCTGGCGGCGGCATGCGGCGGCTCGCCGGGGAGTCACGTGGCGCAGCTCGGCTCGACCACGACCAAGAGCAGCACCTCTTCCAATACCGCGGCAGCGTCGGCGCAGCAGGCCGGAGCGCTCGCCTTCGCCCGCTGCATGCGCTTGCACGGGGTGCCGAACTACCCCGACCCCACCAGGAGCGGACTCGTGAAGGAGAGCCTGCAGCAACTCGGGGTCAGCAGTTCCCGGTTCCAGTCGGCCTCGAGCGACTGCAATCACCTGCTCCCGAACGGCGGCAGCGGGCCGAGCCCCACCCAGGTGCAACAGGTGAGAGCGCAGGCGTTGAGCTTCTCCCAGTGCGTGCGCAGCCACGGCGTCCCGCACTTTCCCGACCCCGGCAGCGACGGCCGCATACCCGACCCTGCCAGCGTTGGAATCAATCAGGGGTCACCGAAGTTTGAGGCCGCGAACCAAGCCTGCGGGAGGTACCGGCCGCCCTACATGCCCTCGAACGCCGCCTACAACGCCTACGCCAGGACTCATGGGTGATGAGCGACCGACGAGGAGAAGGTGCGCGCCGGCGACGGCGGGCACGGCTGCGCAGAGTACAAAGGGCGGCCGCCGTCAGCGCCACGGCCGGCCTCGCCTTGCTGGCGGCGGCATGCGGCGACTCGCCGGCTTCGTCGTCGGGCGCATCGAATGCGGGCGGGTCAACGAACTCCCGGTCACCGACCTCCCAGCCGCTCGCCTTCTCCCACTGTATGCGCTCGCGCGGCGTGTCGAAGTTCCCTGACCCGAACAGCAGCGGAGTGTGGGCGAAGAGCCAAGTCGAACTCGCGGCCGGAAACCCCCGGTTCCAGGCGGCGACCCAGGCCTGCGGGCACCTCCTCCCAAACGGCGGACCTGGCGTCCCGCCGAGCCCGGCCGTGGTGCAGCTGATCCGGAGCGACATGTTGAAATTCGCCCGGTGCATGCGCTCCCGTGGGGTGCCGAACTGGCCCGATCTCACTCTCGATCGCGGCAGGCCTATTTTCGATCCGGAGGCCGTAGGCATTGACCCGAATTCGCCGCAGATCAGCACCAAGATGCACGATTGCGAGCATGTGTTCCCCGCAAGCCTGGGGCGTCCGCCAGGCACGTAGGAGCTCCGCGCCGCGCGCGGAGGTGCCAGGCAGTCGGGCGGTTGGGCATCTCACGAAGCGTTAAGCAAATTCTCAGCTTCGGGTGCGGCTTGCTCAGGTTGGGATGCTCGACTTGTGTTGTGGCGCCTCACCTGGCATGGCCGTGACGTACCTCCGCGCCCGCATAGGCTTCGTTGGTGGTTCCTCCGGGTCATCGAGGCGTCGAGGCCGAGGATGAACGGGGGCTGATGGAGGCGGCTGAGGTTCGGGGCGGGCGTGTGCTGGTCGTGGACGACGATCCGGATGTACGCGAGGCTGTCGAGACTGCGCTCGAACTGGAGGGCCACAGTGTGACGACCGCGGTTGATGGTCTTGCGGCGTTGACGCGGCTTGGGCGGGCGGAGTTCGACGCAGTGGTGCTGGATGTGCTGATGCCGAATCTGGACGGCTTCGAGGTCTGCCGACGGCTCCGTGCCGCCGGCAACAGGACGCCGATCCTGATCCTGACGGCGCGCGACTCGGAGGAGGACACGATTCGCGGCTTGGACGTCGGCGCGGACGATTATCTGCTGAAGCCGTTCGCGCTGGGGGAGCTGCTTGCCCGCGTGCGGGCGCTACTGCGGCGGACGCGTCCGGCGGGCGAGGACGCGCCGCTCTGGTTTGCGGGGCTCTCGCTCGATCACCAGACGCGAGAGGTCTTCCGTGGTGGGCGCACGCTCGAGTTGACGCGGACGGAGTACGCGCTGCTGGAGCTGTTCCTGCGCAATCCGCGTCAGGTGCTGACGCGGGAGCTGATCATGGCGCGGGTCTGGAACTACGACTTCGGGCCGACGTCGAATCCGCTCGAGGTGTACATCAGCTACCTGCGGCGAAAGACGGAGGCCGGCGGGGAACCGCGGCTGATCCACACCGTGCGCGGCGTGGGCTACGTGCTGCGAGAGCCGTGAGTTTGCGTACGCGTTTGACGGTCGCCGGGGGCGGTGCCGTGTTCGTCGCGCTTGCGATCGCCTCGTCGGTGATCTACGTCGAGGTGCGCTCGAAGCTGCACGACCAGATCGACGTCTCGCTGATCCAGTCGGCCGACGGCATCGCCGGGAAATGGCTCGGGGCGAGCGGCCGGCTGAAGCTTCCGTCTGCGAAGACGGGATCGACGGGCAAGCGCCCGGCCGGCAAGGCCCGAGGGCCCAAAAACGCCAAGTCCTCGAACGCTGCCCTCTCGTTCGGCAAGGACGCGTCCGGCTTCTTCCAAATCATCCCGAGCTTCCGCGCTGTGACGAATGGAGGGGTGTCCGGGTTCGTGCCCTTAGTCGGTCGCGACGAGTCGGTGGCGAGGGGGCTGTCGCCGCCGTACTTCAGGGACGTTCGCTTCGCTGGCGCGGCGATGCGGCTGTACACGATGCGACTGCCTTCGTCGAGCGGCGGGCTGGTGCGGACCGCACGCCCGCTGACCGAGGCGAACGCCACGATCACCCGCGTCCGCTGGCTGCTGCTCGGCCTGACGCTCGGCGGGGCGCTCGCGGCGGGCCTGCTCGGACGACTGGCCGCGAATGCGGTGCTGCGCCCGGTGCGTGCGCTCGCCGGCGCGGTGCGCGAGGTGAGCGCGACGCGCGACCTCAACCAGCGGATCCCGGTGAGCGGCCGGGACGAGCTGGCAAGCCTCGCAGCCGACTTCAACACGATGCTCGCAGCCCTCGACGAGTCGCAACAAGCTCAGCAGCAGCTGATCGCGGACGCCTCGCATGAGCTACGGACGCCGCTGACCGCGCACCGCGCGAACATCGAGCTGCTGGCGCGGCCGGACCTGCCCATCGAACGGCGCCAGCGCGTGCTCGGCGCAGCCGTCCGGTCGATCGAGGAGCTCTCGACCCTGGTTGGCGATCTCATCCAGGCCGCCCGCGATGGTAGGTCTGTCGACGCACGGACGCCGCTCGCGCTCGACGAGCTCGTGGCGGCAGCGGTCGAGCGCGCCCAGCACAGGGCGCTGGAGCTCCGCTTCCAGTGCCGGCTGGAGCCCTACCGGTTTGTCGGGGCCCGCTCGCGGCTGGAGCGCGCGGTCGACAACGTTCTCGACAACGCGATCAAGTGGAGCCCGCCCGGCGGCACCGTCGACATCCGGCTCGTCGACGGGACGCTCACGGTGCGCGACCACGGGCCCGGCATCGCCGAGGCCGACCTACCGCACGTCTTCGACCGCTTCTACCGCGCCCCTGCGGCTCGCGCCCTGCCCGGCTCCGGGCTCGGGCTCGCGATCGTCAAGCAGACCATCGACGACCACGGAGGCAGCGTCACTGTCGCCAACGCGAACGGCGGAGGGGCGCTCGTGACGCTCCGCTTCGACGCCGACGGCCGATAGTCGCTCGCTCTAAGCAAACTCTCAGCAACCTCTCAGCCTCAGCGCAGACACGTTCAGGTTCCGGTGGTGAACTGTCCTTGCTCTCGACTGAAAGGAACCAAACATGGTGCGTTGCCGCCGTCCAATCCTCCTCAGCTCCGTCGTTGCGGTTGTCGCGTTCTCGCTGCTCGCGGCCGGCTGTGGCGGCGGCTCTCCCCGGGTCGCGAACGTCGCCACCTCCACGAGCGCCGCCACGACGACGACGACAACGCAGAGCGGACTGCTCGCCTTTTCCCAGTGCATGCGCTCCAACGGCATGCCGAACTTCCCCGACCCGCAGCGCTTCGTCGGAGGGAACGTGAAGCTGACCATCCACCAACTCGCTCCGAGCCAGGCGGCCATGAGTGCCTGCGGTCACCTGCTCCCGACGAACGGCAGCAGCGGGCCACAGGAAACGGCCCAGCAGCAGCGCACCAGGCTCGCGGACGAGCTGTCGTTCGCCAGGTGCATGCGCAGCCATGGTGTGACCCGCTTCCCCGATCCGACCGCGCAGGGTCAACTGACGGTCGAGATGGTCCAGGCCCAAGGCATCGATCTGCATTCACCGGCAGTTCTGCAGGCCGTGCAGACGTGCCTGCCGGCGTCGCACGGCGCGCTCACGCCCGCGAAGGTCAGAGCGGCGCTCAACAATGCCGGCCGCTGACCCTGCCGCCGGTCCTCGGCGTGGTGGAGCTTTCATCGACTTTTCATCGCCGGCTCCTGCGGCTGTTATCGGGCCGAGCGATCATCGCCGGCGTGAACCCGTTTCGCCGATCCCACCCGCCGCCTCCACCGGCGTGAGCAAGCCCCCTCACCGCCGGCTTTTCATCGACTTGTTAGAGGGGTTTTAGAGCCGTTTTAGAGCGGTCGGGTTTCCTGATGCGTGGCGTGACTCTGAACAGACGTCTCTTGCTCGCGGCGGTGCCGGCGACGCTCGCAGTCCTCGCCGCAGAGATGGCTGCGCTCATCGCGCCGGGGGCGGCAGCGCCGTGACAGGGTCGCCGTCGCCAGAGCTTCGTTGGCGTGGGGTGCTCGTGTTCGATTGCTCGCTGGCAATCGCCTGCCTGAGCGGTGGCTATGTCGCAGACTGAAAACACGCTGGTCTCGCCTCCGCCGAAGGGTTTTCAGCGGGCGCGTCTGTGGCTTTCTCGGCGGAGGCTGATCGCACTCGGCGCAGGCGCGGCGGTGGTGGCCGTGACGGTGGTCGTGTTCGCGAGCGGCGCGTTCGGGGGCGGTAGCAACTCGAGTAACGGAGCGATCCACAACTCCTTTACGACGTCGCTGGCGACGGTGACGCGGCGCGGGTTGTCGTCGCAGACGCAGGTGAGCGCGACGCTCGGCTATGCGGATGCCTCCACGGTCGTGACGGCGGCGGGGACAGAGCTGTCAGCGCTTACGCAGGCACAGCAGGCCGTGACCACCGCTCGAGCGCAGCTGGCGACCGCGCGTACGGCGCTTTCGGCCGATACGCAGGCCCTTAGGCGGGCGCGGGCGAGCTTGTCTGCGGACCGTGAGAAGCTGACGGTCGACTGCGGCGGCGACAACGCCGGCGAGAGCGCCCCCAGCTCGTCCGCCGCCGGTTCGGGTGGCGGCTCCGGGTCGGGGCCGTGCGCCAGCGACGCGCAGACGGTGTCGACCGACGAGCAGAACGAGACGCAGGACGCGGCGAAGGTCGCGGCCGACCAGCAGGCGGTCTCGTCGGCTCGGGCAGAGCTCGCGAGCGCGCGATCGGGCTTCGCCCTGGCGAAGTCGTCGACGACGCTGTACGGGCAGAGCTCGACCTACACCGACCTGCCGACGGTCGGGCGGATCGTCAAGCGCGGCCAGACCCTGTACGAGATCAGCGGGCAGCCAGTCACGCTGCTTTACGGACCGGTGGCGCCGTGGCGGGCGTTCATGGTCGGGATGTCGCCGGGTCGGGACGTGGCGCAGCTGAACGCGAACCTCGAGGTGCTGGGCTACGGCCACGGACTCTCGGGCGACGTCTTTACGCGCGCCACCGCGGCGGCGATCGATGCCTTCCAGGCGGCGCACGGGCTGGCCGCGACGGGGGAGCTGCTACTCGGCTCGCTGGTGTTCGAGCCGGGTCGCGTGCGGGTGACAAGCGTGACGCCGACGCTCGGCGCCACCGTGCAGGCCGGCCCCGTGCTCGGCATCACCTCGACCAAGCGGCAGGTGACGATCCAGCTCGACGCGGCCCAGCAGGCCGAGGTCAAGGTCGGCGACCCGGTCACGATCACGCTGCCCGACAACCACACGACGCCGGGAAGGGTTTCCTACGTCGGCACCGTCGCCACCGTGCCGTCAAGCCCGAGCGACCAAGGAGGCGGCGGGGGCGGCGGTAGCCAGACGCCCACGATCGAAGTCGACGTGACGCCGAGGGATCCTGCCGCGACCGGCCGGCTGGACCAGGCGCCGGTGAACGTCTCGATCACCACCGCCAGAGCGCAGGACGCGCTCGTCGTGCCGGTCGACGCGCTGCTCGCGCTCGCCTCGGGCGGATATGCGGTCGAGGCGGTCGGGACTGGCGGCGTTCACGAGCTGGTGGCGGTGAAGCTCGGGCTGTTCGACGACGCCGACGGCCTGGTGCAGGTGACCGGCTCCGGGCTCCAGGCAGGAGAACGGATTGTGGTGCCTGCCTCATGAGTACCGAAACGGCAACGGCTCTCGTTCGGCCTTCGCTCGCGCATCCTGGCGCGCGCTCGGGCGGAACGGATGCGCCGGTGTTGGAGCTGGAGGCGGTGACCAAGACCTACGGGTCGGAGCCGCCGGTGCGGGCGCTCCGCGGGGTCAGCTTCACCATCCGGGCGGGAGAGCTGGTGGCGATCGTCGGCCCCTCCGGCTCGGGCAAGTCGACGCTGCTGCACGTGATGGGCACATTGGAGCGTCCGAGCTCGGGCCGGGTATCGATTACCGGCCTTGACGTCGAGACGCTCTCGGATCGCGAGCTGGCAGCGGTGCGCGCGACCCGGATCGGTTTCGTCTTCCAGCTCTACTTCCTCGCCGAGCACGCGAGTCTGCTCGAGAACGTCGCCGACGGGCTGCTCTACGCCGGCGTCCCGGCGCGGGAGCGGCGCGAGCGTGCGGCCGAGGCGCTCGCAGCGGTCGGGCTCGGCGACCGTACGACGGCCAGACCGACGCAGCTTTCGGGTGGCGAGCGGCAGCGGGTCGCGATCGCCCGCGCCTTGGTCGGAGAGCCGGCGATCGTGCTGGCGGACGAGCCGACGGGGAATCTCGACAGCGCCGCCGGCGGGCAGGTGATGGTGCTAATCGAGGAGTTGAACCAGCGTGGGGCGACGATCGTCGTGATCACCCACGATCACGAGATCGCTGCCCGCTTCCCCCGCCGGATCGCGCTCCGCGACGGCCTGATCGTCAGCGACGGCAACGGCCCAAGCCGTGAGCGCCACGACCAACCTGAACCGAGGAGGTCGTCTCCCTCGTGATCGATCGCAGTCGCCGGCCGCTGTGGCGGCGTCCGCCAGCCCTTGTTGTCGCGCTTGTCGTCGCTGCCTCCGTACTCGTGATCGGCTCGGACTCGGCCAGGGGCGAACCGAGCCCGTGCCCGACCTCGAACCCGCCGACCGAGCTCGTCGTCGCCGGTGGCAGCGATCAGATCGCGCAGCTCGGCAAGCCGTTCCAGCTCAACCTCCAGGTCGAGCTGGCGAACACGAATGGCTGCCCGCTGACCGGCTCGCTCGGTGGCGTCGCGATTCGCTTCGACGCGCCCGGTAGCGGTGCGAGTGGCATCTTCGCCTCGACCGGTACGAACCAGACCACGGTCGGCACCGACGCAAACGGGATGGCGACGGCGCCGACATTCACCGCCAATGACACAGCCGGCAACTACACGGTCGACGTCCACTCCGGCTACGGCAGCGTCGGGCTCTTCCTAAGCAACACCGCGAGCGGCGTCGTCGCATCGATCGTCGCCGCAGGCGCGACGGCGCAGGAGGCGACCGTCGACAGCCAGTACGCGCAACCGTTGCAAGCGCAGGTGCTCGACGCCAACGGAAAGCCGGTCCAGGGAGTGACCGTGGTCTTCGTCCTGCAGCCGGGTCCACACGGAGCCGGCGCGGCGTTCCTTGGCGGTGCCGGTCAGGCGAGCGCGACCACGAATGCCGCCGGCCAGGCGACCTCACCGCAGGTCGTCGCGAACGCCACCGCCGGCGGCGTCACCGCGATCGCCACAGCGGGCAGCGCGACACTCAGCTTCCATCTGCGCAACCTGGCCGGCAGCCCGACCGCGCTCACCGCCGGCGCCGCCAGCGGCGAGGCGACACCGACGCACACCGCGTACCCAATCCGGCTTGCGGTCACGGTGACCGACGAGGAGGGCAACCCCGTCCCCGGCGCCGTCGTCAGGTTCAGCGCACCGCCGCAGGGGCCGAGCGCACGCTTCCGACGCGCGCGGGGCAGTCGGATCGCGCGCGCCACCACCGACGCCCTCGGGATCGCGATCGCGCCCCGGCTGATCGCCAACGGCAAGGCCGGCGGCTTCGCCGTCACCGCCCGCGTCGTCGGCACGAGCGCACGCACGGCCTTCGCGCTGGTGAACGAACGACGGCGCCGATGACGGCGGACGCGGGCCTCGAATCGCCGCGGCTGCGGCTCTCCGACCTCGCCCGCGTCGCGAGCGTCGGCGTGCGCACCCGGCGGCTGCGCGCGGGCCTGTCGGCGCTCGGGATCGCGATCGGCGTCGCCGCGATCGTCGCGGTGCTTGGGCTCTCCTCGTCCTCCCAGGCCGGCCTGCTCGCCGAGATCGACAAGCTCGGCACCAACCTGCTCACCGTCACCACCGGCCAGACGCTCTTCGGCGCCACCGCAGAACTACCGCTCGCCGCACCAGGGATGATCGGCCGCATCGGCCCCGTCACCGAGGTCGCCGACACCGGCTCGACCAGCGCGAACGTCTACCGCAGCCCGCTCATCCCCTCCGTCAACACCAACGCGCTCAGCGTCCAGGCGGCAACCCTCGACTTACTCCCGGTCGTCGGCGCCACCGTCGCCCGCGGCTCCTACCTGAACGCCGCGACGGCGACCGAACCGGTCTGCGTGCTCGGCGCCCAGGCGGCACAGCTCCTCGGGATCGACCGCGTCCACCCCGGCGAGCGCGTTTGGCTGGGCGGGATGTGGTTCTACGTCACGGGCATCCTCACCTCCGCCAGCCTCGCCCCCGAGATCGACAGCAGCGTCCTCGTCGGCTTCCCCGCCGCCAAAACCTCCCTCGGCTTCGACGACCACCCGACGACGATCTACGTCCGCACCGTGACCAGCCAGACCGCCGCCGTCCAGTCGGTGCTCGCCGCCACCGCCAACCCGGAAGCTCCCAACGAGGTCAACGTCAGCCAACCCTCCGCCGCGCTCGTCGCGCGCGCCGACGCCCAAGGCGCCCTCAACGGCCTGTTCCTCGGACTCGGCGCCGTCTCCCTCCTCGTCGGCGCCGTCGGCGTCGCCAACATCATGGTCATCTCCGTCCTCGAACGCCGCTCGGAAATCGGCCTCCGGCGCGCCCTGGGCGCCACCAAGGGGCACATCCGCGTCCAGTTCCTCTCCGAAGCGATCCTGCTCGCGCTCCTCGGCGGCACCGTCGGCGTTGCCGCCGGCGCACTCGCCACCACCGCCTACGCTTCCTCGAAGCACTGGGCCGTGGTCGTGCCGACCACCGCCTGGGCGGGCGGCCTCGCCGCCGCGCTCGTGATCGGCGCAATCGCCGGCCTGCTCCCCGCCCTCCGAGCCGCCCGGCTCTCGCCAACCGAAGCACTACGAACCGTCTGAATTCCCCGCCGGTCGGCGCACGCTTCCCGCTGCGGCGCTTCGGCCACACACCCGAGGCGATCAGTTCAACTTCGATTTCAGGAGGCGTGCTCGGCGCCGTTGGGAAATCGAAGGCTAGGTCGCTGCAAACATCTGCTTGCAGGCGCCGATCAGTGTTCGTCGAGTGCCGCTGCTCGACGCCGCAGCGCTTGGGCGCGGTCGGCGTCTCCGAGCCGTTCGTTGGCTTGGATCGCGATCTCGAGCGCTGCGCGCGCGCGTTGCGGCAAGCTGTGCTCAAGGGCGCTGTCGACAGCTCGCTCGCCGGCGGCGACGGCTTCCTCGACGTTCTGCAGTTCGAGCTCGGCTTCTCCGAGGCCGATCAGCGCCCCCTGTGATCCAGTAGGGATTGTTGATCTCCTCAGCCACTGCCAACCCGTTTAGTGCCGCTGCCTTCGACTCCTTCCAGCGGCCGGAGCCATAGAGTTTCTCAGCGAGGTTGCAGTAGACGCAAGCGACGCCCGCCTTAATTCCGACACTCTCGAACGCGACGAGCGCGTCGCGATCCATCTGGAGGGCGGCCTCGGTCTCGCCGAGCTTCGACAGGACGTAGCCGAGGTTGATCAGCGCTGCCGTCTGCTCCTCGGCGTTCCCCACGCGCTGTGCGAGGAATAGCGCCTGCTCGAGCGTACTCCGCGCCTTCTCCAATGGCGTCACGGTCGTCACCCGCCTCGTCCTGCTGAGCCCATGCCCGAACGTCGTCTTTCCGCCAAAGAGCGACACGGCCAATGCTTAAGGCGGCGTTTTTCACAAACAGCGATTTCCGTTCTGATCGCGACAACCGCGGCCGGTCGGGTAAACGCAGCCTCTTGGGTCCGAGAAACGGGCTCTTAGGACTTCTCGGTGCTCTGGGGGAGCCTGCCGGCGGGAGCCACACCTCACCCACCAGGCGTCAGCACAGACCCTCGCCCAGGGAAGCTTCCGGGTCTCGGTGACGCCCGGTGCGACGACCCAACCTTTCGCCTGCCCGTTGCCACTTATATAAGCAGCGATGGAGATAATCGAGATACCCCTGGCGGGGAGGCCCCCACAGTCCGACCAGGACAAGCGTTCGAGTGATGTTCTGCTGGTCGAGCTTCGATCACTCGTCGTGCGGACCGTCCGTCTCGTTGTCGGGGCAGGCTCGTCTATTGCCGAGGACGCAGCCCAAGAGGCACTCTTCGAACTGAGTCGGTCGCTTCCTAGCCTCAGTGACCCACGAGCTGCGCGGGCGTTCGCCGCGCGGATCGCTGCTCGTGTCGCTATTCGCATGGCGCAGCGTGAGCGACGCTTTGCTCTGCTGGGTCTGGCTGCTCGTCGTTTGCCGGACTCCGGCAGTACTCAACCCCTAGCACTCATTGAACTCAAGGAGGCGTTCGACCTGTTGCCGCCTCGGCAGCGCGCGACGGCTGTCCTGCGCCTCTACGTCGGTCTGGACGAGCAAGAAACCGCTGAGGCCCTGGGATGCTCCGTCGGGACCGTGAAGCGCCAACTACACGACGCCCGACACAAACTCGCGCTTTACCTCACCGGAAGCGACTCGGCGGTTGAAGGAAAGGAACGATGAGATGACGCTACCGACCATGCAGGCCGAGCACGCAACAGTGGCCGACGACAGCATCCGAGCAATGCTGGAAGCGTTCGCGGGGCCAGCCGATCCGATTTCAGACCAAGAGGCCGTGAGCCAGAAGCGGACAGCTTCACGTCGGACGCTCGTCGTGCTGGCTGCGGCGGTGGTCACTCTGGGGCTGTCCGTGCCTGCAGCGTTGGCACTGCTCGGCCAGTTCTCTCAGAAGTATCCCGATCTGTACGCATGGTCGTACGAGTTACACGGCGGCACCGTAGGGCTATCGTCGGTTCGCTTCGGTGGGCCGATCGTGTCGCGAGTTGCTCCCGGTACGTACCGCATTGACATCATGGCGGCCGGCGACATGCCGCTTCACGTCCAAGGGCCTGGCCTCGATCGCTTCAGCACCTACAAGGCAAGCCCGGACGACACGTGGATCAACGGGCACACGTACACGGTTTACGAGAGGTGGGTGGTTCGGTTAAGGGCGGGCCGCTACGTGTACCGCGCGACGGGTCCCAAGGCGGCGCGGGACGCTTCGGCAGGGGTCAAGATCGTCCGCAGATTTGTCGTGCACCCACGCTGACGCAGGTCTCGCCACTGCGACTAGCTGCCAGGCACTGGACGTCAAAGCATTAATCGCGCAGAATCCGTGCTGTGCGGTTCGCGCTTGCCGCTGTTGCGACTGTGGTCGTCGCGCTCGTCGGCGGCGGTGCTCCGCTCCACGCGACCGTATCGCCAGAAACCTGCTCTCCTCTTTCCACGGTTTCTACGTACGCACCTACGGGCTGGCCTGAGATTCGAGGCACGACGAACAGAGGCCAGATGTGGGTCTTCGGCTTCGGTGCGTCGGCAACCCCGCCTACGGCAGTCTTCGACCGGCTCGTTTCGCAGCCGTACCCACTGAAGTGGCTTTGGCGGATGACCGGGACAGGCCCACTGCGAATCTTCGCGACTGCCCCGAGCGGCACGCACGTCAATCCTGTATGGGGACCAAGCCTTCACACCGGGTCGAACTGGGTTCATCCCGGCGGGGAATGGGGGACAGGGTGGTTTTTCTGGGAGAGAGGCTGCTGGGGGATTCACGCGATACGCGGGAAGACCCATGGCGATGTGTTCCTGCTTCTCCGGTAGGCGGGGACCCGTCGTCACAGCCTCATTAGCAAAGTGCCGATCTCAGAAGACCGGTCGGGGGGCATTCCCGAACACTGGGGCAGCCGATGTCTCTCTACGACGCCGGGTGCCCTACCAGCGCGAGGACTGGCAGACCGACGACGACCGGACGCGATGGCTTCGCGCCCAACGCCTGCCCTAGACAGCCGCCCGCCGTTTGACGCCTTTTTGTTTCACGCGCGCGAATACCACAACACGAGCCGGGCTGTGCGCCAGACGAGCCGCAAGCCGCGTGAGGACTGCGAATCAGACACGACTCCCGTGTCGCCTTTTGGCGGAAAGGCGACGAGAACTTCTGGTGCTGTGCGGGTCCTGTCGGACGACGTTTTTGAGGTCTCGCGGGGAGACATCGCCTGACCTAGCAACGCACGTCCCATAACCCGGCGTCGCAGGTTCGGGGGAAGCTGCCGCTTTCACTTTGCCGCAACGAGGGGGCGAAAGCGAGACTGGAACCGGAGCACCATCGACTCCTTCTCGTTTAGGGGGGCCTCGTAGTGGGACGGCCCCCGGTTTCGAGGGCCGTCCACGCGTGCGGCTCTAGTCGACCGGCAGAGCGGCGCTGTAGCGTCCCCGAGGTGAAGGTCACCAAAGAGGAGGCGCGCCGCTTTCTCGTCGCCCGGCAGCTTCTCGCGCCCGCGCGCTCGCTCGAGGGCGGCCCAGATGCAGTCCTCGCGGTCTTCCGCCGGCTTGGCTCCATCCAGCTCGACCCGGTCGCGGTGGCCGGCCTCAGCCACGACCTCGTGCTGCACGCGCGGGTCGCGGACTACGAGCCCGCCTGGTGCGACGACCTCTACGAGCACCGCGAGATCTTCGAGGCGTACAACAAGGGACTCTCGCTCGTGCCGGCGAGCGAGTTCGCATGGTTCCGCGTTCGCTCGAGCCGCCGTTGGCAGAAGGTGCTCGACGACAACGCTGATCTCGCGAAGCGCGTGCTCGAACGGATCCGCGCGGAAGGACCGCTGTCCACACTCGACTTCGAGCGCGAGACCGGTCCGACGAAGGACTGGTTCGGGGCGCCCACGAACGCCGTCCGCGCGGTGCTCGAGGCGTACGCGAGAACCGGCGAGCTGGGCACCGGCCGGCGCGACGGCCATCACCGGTACTACGACGTGCCCGAGCGGCTCCTTCCCGCCGAGTTCCTTGCGCACGACCTCACCCTGCGCGAGCAGTTGCGGCACAAGATGCTGTCGCGCTATCGCGCACACGGGCTGCTCGGCGCGAGCGGGCGCGGCGAGGGCATCTTCGAGTATCTCGGGCCGGCGAAGCCGGACGGGACGTACCCCGGCCGGGACGCGCTGCGGGAGGAGCTCGTCGAGCTGGGAGAACTCGTGCCGGTCGACGTCGAGGGCGTGAGCGGAAAGCGCTTCGTCGTCCGTGACGACGGCGAGTTGCTCCAGGCGCCGCCGGAGCCGTCGTCGTCTGTCGCGTTCCTCTCCCCGTACGACGCGCTCGTGTGGGACCGCAAGCTCCTCGGGAGCCTGTTCGGCTTCGACTACGTCTGGGAGCTGTACGTGCCGCCGGCCAAGCGCCGGTGGGGCTGGTACGTGCTGCCGATCGTCTTTCGCGACCGTCTTGTCGGCAGGATCGAGCCGCGGGTCGACGCAGCCGAAGGCTCGGTGCAGATGCTCGCCGTCTGGTGGGAGGACGGCTTCGAGCCCCGCCTTGCCGAGGGGTTTGTCGACGCGATGCGCGAGGCCCTCGGCGCCTACCTGCGCTTCGCGAAGGCGGACCGCATCGAGTGGCCGACCGAGCTCCGCACCGAGAAGCGGCTCTTCGGCACGGCGTCGCTAACGTGAACCCGTGCCCGAGCGCGTGCACAGAGCTCATTGCGAGCCGCAAAGGGGCGCTGGGGCGCGACTCGCAGAAGCCGGGAGGAAACGGTGTCCGACACCGAACCGCGTCAAGGGAAGACCGTGCCGAGAGTGCAGCGAGTTCGCAACAGCTCGCCGCCGATGCCGGCTTTGCCGGCGTCGGCCGCTGGGGCTTGGATCGAAAGACGATCGCCGAGAAGTCGTCATGGCCTCGCGCAGCGAGGAGCCGGACTTCTCGGCGGAGTGGGCGGAACCAGACATTGCGCAAACCACGTCACGGCGGCGCCCCTGAGCCTGGTGTAGGCGGTCCGGCGAGAGCACACTCGCCCATGCGATGTCGTCAGCGCACCGCTTGATCGTGGTTGGCTCATCGCGGATAGGCTTTGCTGCGATTGAGCGTTTCATGGATGGCGATGGGGGAGCGCACACAGCAGCGTTGCCCAGCGAGCAGGTTCTGCGCTGGGTGGCCGGAGTGGTCGGCGGGATGCGCGTCGTTTCGATCGAGAACCCCTCCCGCAGCACGCACCGTCCCTCTGGCACATTCCGCCTCCGAGTCGAAGGAACGTCGACCGGCGCCACTGACCTAATCCTGAGGATCTCGGTGCCGCGCTGGATCACCGACGGCATGGTGATCACCAACGCCCGCGCCCTTCGGCTGGCCGAGACCCATGGCCTGGCCGGGCCGCGCCTGATCGCCGCCGATCTCGACGGGAGGGCGAGCGGAACCGTGGCTACCCTGGAGACCTTCCTGTCCGGCAGCAGCGGTTCCCCACCGATGGTTTCTGCCGCCCGCCTCCGGGAAGCCGGAGCCGCAATCGCGAGGGTCAGCGCCGTCGTCTTGGCGCCACAGGCCGACCTGCCGCCCCGGCCCCGGCCGTGCGCCGCCGACGACCGAGCCGCCGACCGCCGGCGGGGCCGGACGCCGACGACACCTCTGTTGCAGCAGGCCGACGAGCGGGTCAGGTCGCATGGCGTGCCCGCGGCCGCATCGGTGTTCCTGCATGGCGACGTCTGGGGCGGCAACATGCTGTGGGAGGGCGACCGCTGCGTCGCGCTGATCGACTGGAAGGGAGCCGGGGTTGGTGATCCGGGAGTCGATCTCGGCAGCCTTCGAATGCAGATGGCGCTTCAGTACGGCCAGGACGCGCCAGCCCAGGTGTTGGAGGGCTGGCAGCGACAGGCCGGGCGGGCAGCAATCGCGGTGCCCTACTGGGATGCCGTCGCCGCGCTCAACACGCCGACCGTGATCCACGACGAGTGGCTCCCGGGGTTCGCCGGCGACGGTAGCCCGCTGGACACCGCGGCAGTCACGGAGCGCCGCGACGCGTTCCTCCGCACCGCCCTCGATCAGCTTCCGGCACGAATCAGCTGACCGCGGCGCTGCGTTGCGGACACCGAGACCCAACGCGAGGCGGGTTGCAGCCACAAGGCGTCCGTCATGAGGGATCGGACGCGCCGCTGACCCGAAGCCGAGGAGAATCCACTACAGGACGACCGGGTATTCACGACCGACTTCGACCGGCCCGTTCGGCTGGTCGCTGATGTCTCGCCCGCCACGGCGACCGCCTTCAAGAATGCGTGCGCATCGGACTCGCATACCACTCAAACGTAGCGAGCCGCTACGCCTCAGGCGTCATTCCGGAACTGTGAGTGTGTGAGCAGTCCCGTCTGGGGCGTTTGTGAGGTTGGTGTCGGTGCTCTTTGTTCGTGACTCGATTTCGGAATGACTCCGTTTGCGGGTGTCTTTCCAGT
>Ga0193729_1000321_pt1 | contig 24450 bp, 17 predicted proteins | sample U1c2metaG_FD_143036 | JGI IMG/M metagenome (GOLD analysis project Ga0193729, IMG submission 143036) | Soil microbial communities from a riparian zone of the East river system, Colorado, United States - U1c2 | ecosystem: Environmental > Terrestrial > Soil > Riparian zone | place: USA: East River...
CGCGGTGATAGCCAGAGCCAGCATTTGCAGCCGCAGTGGAAACAAGATGAACAACAATCCCAACACAGGCGCGGCAGCGATAAACACCGCGCTATTCCACATTGGTATCAGGCCTAATAGTACCCCTGAAAAGATGAAGCCTGGTACGGTGGCACGAAAGGTCTCCCCCTTGATGACTGGTTCTTGTTTCGCTTCCGTTGCTATTTCTGTAGCCGCTTCGCTGTGCGAAGCGTCCTCGCTCTCCGAGACTGAAGCTGCTTCCTCTTTTGATGATTCTGGAAAGGCTTCCAGCTGCGTGATATCGTCAGAGACTAGTTTCGTTGTACTTTCGGGCAGCGCGTCAGGCTCTGGCGCGATCGCGTCTGTCGAAGCCATCTCAGGAGACGAAACAGTCTGAGGGCAGACTGTCTCCACCTTTTCTGCTTCGTGTGCGTCGATGGGGCCGGACCGCCCTCGGCCCGCGAACAACCAACGCAAATTATTCAGGAGATGAGTTCCAAGATGTGCCTTGCTTCGCCTTGCCGCCCGCGCGCGGTATTGGATGACCAGGAAAACCAACACAAGTAGAAATATTCCAATGGCACTGGCGAAATGCCGCTGATTGAGATAGGTCACTTGCGACCAGGTCCCCCATGTTTCACCACGATAGGGAAAAATGCTTGGGAGAAAATCGCCTCGGCGCTTAATAGCTTCGATCGCAGCGCGGATTGAGACCTGCTTGTGAAGGAACGGAACGTAAGAAAGCGAGCCGAAAAAGAAGAAGAGGAAGGACCCCAGGCGCCCCACCGCGCTGGAATTGAAAACAACCTCGCCGAGTGTCATCACGGCGATGAGCATCGCCACCAGAGTGGCTATGCTGAGCAGGTTCAGGCTCCACGGCGGGTTAAGCCCGAGGAATTCAAGATTTCCCGCCTGAAAGTAGAAAAGGAAGTGGTAACGAATGCGGTCGCCTGAGAAGTGCGGGTACTCAGTTGGAAAGTTATGGCCCACAGCGAAGCTCTGCATGATCGCAGTATTTGGCCCGAAATCGCTGTATTGAGCGTTAGCGATCCGCAGGTTGCCATCGCTTGAACTAAATGAGGCAAACATCATCCAGGATACCAGAGCGACATATCCGGCAATGAGCAGCCAATCAGCTATGCCTGAACCCTTGGGCCGTGGCAGGTATAATTCCGTTGATCGGCGAACATTAGTCCAGGTGTCATTTGGCTTTACGAGCTTGCTTTTCCACTTCGGCCAGGTCAGCACCGCGACTGCTGCCACAAAAAATAAAAGATTACCCCAAAGTAGCGGGCGTGCCGTCCACCAAAAAGCTAGCCCGACCAAGTACGTGAACCATGAGCTAAGCAGCAGGCCTACGAGGATGGCTGCTGCGCACCGGTGTGCAACGGACACAAACCGGTAAAAGCGTCGGCAAACCCAATCACCGACACAAATGGCCAATCCGAAATAAATCAGAGCTAGCATACCCAAGTCCGATCAACGCAGGCGCAAACCCTAAACGCGCCATCTCTTCCGTCAAACCGAAGCCCGCGCATTGGAAAATGCATCCATGAAGCACGCTGATTAAGCTCGTAAATTGCCGCGTTCTCATTCGGCAGCGCCGCAGACTCAGACACGCGACAGCGTGTGAAAGGTTTGGCCTAAGGCTGAATTTGGTCGGTCCAAAGAAATAGCCACGTGGCCATTGCGTTGATCGAAACCGAGACGGCGAAGAGCGAGATCTCGCCGATGGTCATTTTTGCCGGGCCGCTGCCCGTCAGCAGAAGAAACATCCAGGGAAGGAGAATCATGGCGTAGCGATACGAAAATTGCCAGCTTCCGGGGTTTCCGTGACACCAAAGAACGAGCGTCAAGACGGCTATCGCCATCCATGCGGTGACCTTGTATCTTCCGCCCTCGCGAAAAAGTAGGCATAGGAATGGGCTGGCAAGGAAGATTGAGCATCCAAATCCGTTTGGTTGGATGTAAGGAAAGTAAGAGATATTCTCAAACCCTTGAAAGAGCATCGTGTAGATATTCCACGGAATGGCATGGATCGAAAACAGCCCGTGCTCGTACCAGGGTTCCTGAGGCACTTCCGGGATGTGAAGATAGCCAAAATCGAAAATTGAGTGAAATCGCGCGAAGTTATACGCAGCCGTCAGGAGCGCGAGAGTTGCTGGCACACTTAGAAAACGGATCGCCATGGGCCTATTTCCCCAAAGCTCTTGCTTAAAATTCTTCCAGTTGAGCGCGGTTGGGCTTGAGCGGCGCCAGAGAAAGTAAAGAAAAAGGGGTAACGTGATGAGCAGCTCGGTGCGATTGCCAAAAGCCAGTGCGAAGAACGCTCCCGCGACAAAAGGGGACGGTCGCACCAACGTGAAATAGAGCGCTGCAGTTTCTCCCAGTAAGGCGAGACCGAGAGCGATTTGCCATGCTCCGCCGAACCCGAGATTACACCACGTCCACGTCCCGAAAATGGGGAACAAGGCCAGCAAAATCCGCCGAACCAGTGAAGTTCCTTCGAGCTTGGAAGAATCGGCTCCGAATGCCTTTGCGAGTTGAAAGAAGAAATAAACACAAGAACCAGCAATCAACGCGGCTAACACGCGTCCGGGAAAATTCTGGATTAGTCCTGCTTTCTGCAGAAGTGCGATCGGAAGCATGCTAAGCACCGCGCCCAGAGGGAAGGCTGAATAGTATCGATGTCCGTACGGGATCATTTCATTAAGCCAGTCGGGTGGTTGTTCCCGAAGGCCCAGGTGGCCACGCAGCAAAGCCGAAGCGATCTGGCTGGTGTAATCCAGATCGCGCAGCGTCGCGTTGGTTGAGAAGTAAAAGCCAAGCGCCGCGAACAGCGACAGGCCGGCGGCGATCCAAAATTCGCGGCCATTGTCAGGCTTCGATGCTTCGCTAACCGTCACAGTCTCTACTTATACTGAAACTCATGTCGCAAACAGACCGCTATTTTCTACCTTATTCTGGATGGCCACAACAACGTCCAATGCCGAATCCAGTAAAGTAGCGAGGCCGTCGATCTGCCGGGTCCTCTGGGCGTGCGCACTGGGAATTCCTTTTGCTCTCTCAGTCTTCGCTGCGTTTCGCGGCGGCTACATTGGACCAGATTATTATCCTCACTTCGAGCGACTGACGGAATGGTCTAAGATTTTTGATTTTTCTACAACTAGCCCACCGACGTACTACTGGCTAGGACACGGGTTATTTCTGCTTATCGGGAGCAGCAACGCTTTCCCAATCACGCTTTCAATCGCGCAAGCAGCTCTAAATACGTTGGCGTTGTGGTGGTTTCTTCTCTACACAGAACGCTGTTTTAGTTCACGTCTCAATCATTTGGGTCTCGTTTTCTTTCTGGGATTCCTCCCCGTCCGAGTTATCCACGCGGCCACCATTGGGACGGATTCAGCCACGATTCCCTTGTTCGTGTTTCTGCTTTTCCTTTTCGGCAACCTTTCGTCTGAGCAAAGTTCCACTTTGAAGAACGCCGCCTTTCTCGGCTTGGGATTAGCTGTGGCGGTGTGGACGAAGTACAGCTTTATGGCACTTATCCCTGCCAGCTTCCTCCTTTTGATCGGCATTTGGGCGAAGCGGAGGTGGAAGTTGAAACGTTTTATCGCGGTCTGCACTCTCAGTCTCGCTCTTCCTTGTGCACTTGCGCTCCACAGCTTCTGGGCAAGCAGCCGTGTCCACGGCTATAACACCGAAAAGCATTGGCTGGCTAAAGGTGAAGCGCCTGACATGGATTACCGTGACCTTTTCTCGGTCAAAGCCAACGACATTCAACTTTTCCGCGCTCCCCAATATTTCGCGCGGGAAATTCTGGCGCCGCATCGCCACAGCTATCTCGGGTTAGTGCACCTTGGCGTTTTCACGGACACCATGAATTTATTTCAGCTTCCACCGGCGGGCAAAGATCTCGGAAGCGTTTGGGAGCCTGATGATAAGACAAGGCGGCCGTGGAAGACTCCGCTCATGCAGGCGTCTATGTCTTTGGGTATCCTCTGGACGCTGTTGGCTCTGATTGGTGTGCCATGGAGCCTTTTTCGTGCCGCTCGAGATCTTTTCAATCGCAAACTGCAACGAGAAGATGTCGTTGCGATCCTTGGAACCGCGTTTTTCTTAGTGATTTTTCTTCCGATCCCGTTCGTTCGTTGGGGCGCGCTCTTTGGATACTGGACGCCACGGCTTATCCTGCCTGCGTTGCTTTTCTTTTCCCTGGCGGCGTTTCTCTCCGTTGACAAAAAAATCGCACGGAGTTCAGAGCGAATGTCATGCGCCGTTCTCGCTCTGGTTGCGCTCCAATGCGCAATAGAAGCTGTCATGCTTATTTGATCGAGGCTGGCTGTTCGCCTGCAATTGTGCCCCAAAATATCCGTGTCTCGGGCGGAAGGTTGGGGTCGGACGCCAGCCAGAAAGCCGTGGCCAGGAGATTGATGACGATCGAAACGGCGATTAGTCCGTTTAACATATGGCGCACACGAATCAGAACGATTCCGCCTGCGCCTAAAAAGACGATGAAACAGAAAACCAGAAGCGGATAGAGATCAGCCGCGTAGCGTTGCGCGAGGGCGAAGTAGGATAAGATGCAGACGAACTGTGCGAAGAGCGCCGCTGCAATCCAACGCTGAAAGCAGTCGGCTCGACCTCGTCGAACGAGACAGACGGTTCCCAAAACAGCGCCCACGACAAGCCAGCTCGAGCACCATGGAACCGATAAAAAGGTCTCGCTGAAGGGGAGCGAGAAGGGCGCGGAATTCGGGAGAAGATGTCTGTCAACGCGGAGAAAAGGCCGCTGAAGGTAAAGCGGTGGAGGAACCAAACTGAAATAATCTGCAAAACTGTAAGGAATTCGGAGCGGGCTGAACACGCCAAATTTGTGGGCGAACTCGGCATGAACCGGGTTAATGTAGTAATCGAAGTTTACTCCGAAGGGGCTGCCGAATCTTGCGTAGCTCAACCAAATATAAAAGGCAAGCGCAGCGCCGAGCGGGAGGAGGAGCGCCGCGAGATTAATGATTCGATTCTCCGGCCGAATTGCTAGAGCAAGAAACGGGGCGATCAGGATGAAAGGGGCGCCAAAGGTGACTCGGGAGAGCAAAGCACAACCGGCACAGAGCGAGAATCCCAGCAACGCGCCCGTCAGGGCGCTACCCTCGGCCTTTCGCGATCGGAAGGCGAAAAAAATCGCGCCTAGCGATAAGGCCAGTCCCCAGATGATCGGTTCGTTATAGATGGTAAGGTTCCCAAGCAGGAAAAGCAACGGCGAGGCGAGCGCGAACCCAATTACACACGCGTTGCCGAGCCAGTCACGGGCGCGCGGTGAAAGCGGCGACGAACACAGCGCTGTGCGCATGAGCCCGGCAAAGGCAAACAGCGCAATGACTCCAGCACAAAATCCTGAAATCCGGGACCATTTTCCGTATCCCGCAGGGTAGATGAAATTGAGCGGAAGACGGAGGAGCGCTGGGAACGGCCCGAAGTACATGCGCACTTTGCCGTTCACGATCATTGCTTCGTGCCCGATCGCGTCCGCATCGACGTCCACGTCTCCGCGCAGAAAATGTTCTGCCTGTGAATCGTAGGCGCCGCCCAGCACCTCCTTGACAAAAATCTGCTGTCCGCCCGTTGTCGTAAAAACCCATAGAAGCACGCTCAACAGCAACGTGAGCGGCAGAAGAAATCGGGGAGCCGCGGAAGAACTCAGAGGAAGCTGGTTACTTTTTGAAATCCAGCGCGCCTTTTTTGAGGGCGTAAACGTAACCTACCATCAGGATCGCGATGAAACTGAGCATACTCCAGAAGATGACGCTGCTTTCTTTGATGGCGTCTCGATATACGACCGCCCACGGATACATGAAGACGATCTCGATGTCGAACAGGATAAAAAGCATTGCCACGATGTAGAACTTAACGTTGAATCGCGGTAGCCGTTCCCCCTCCGGAAGCATCCCGCATTCATAAGGCAGATCTTTGGCGCGGGTGCGCTTTCCGCGTTTGCCTACCAATACACTGACGAGCAAAGCGGAAACGGCAAACAGCATTGCAACAAGTATTTGCAGGAGAACCGGCAAATATTCGCGCAGCATCCGGGAATCTGGCCTGAACCCAATTCGTCGTGAGATAACAGGCTTATCTTACCCCTGCGAGATGACCATTCTGCTGGGCAATCGCATTCGCCAAAGCCGCTGGCAAGCCCTTGTATTTCTTGCCGTTCTTCTTGACCGCACCGCGCGCCACGAGATTCTGTAATTTCTCGTAAGCTCGCAGCCGCAGCATCTCTTCGCCGCCGCTTGCAGCATTCCGGGCACGCAGATTTTCGTGCACGATGTCGAAAAGCTGCTTAAACTCAAAAGAAGAGCGCCGCGAGAGGACAGCAACTAGCTCCTCAGTTACCAAGTCGGGAACACGACGGGAGAATGCATTTTTCTTTAGAATAGCCATAGGGCGAGAAAGCTAACACGTTTTCCGAAAACTGCAGCAGTTTTCTTCGCTCAACGGCCCGGAAGGGTAAAAAGTGCCGAAATGACACAGCGGGCATCCCGCGCGTCCAGCTTGCCGTCCTGCCGGGCACAAACCGAGCGGTCCCACGCCGGCCTAGGGAGTCGGGGATGGGCTGGGTGTCAGCTGCGTGGCCCCTGGAGAAGTGCCCCAGCCGCCTACCCCGGTACCGATTTTCTGTCGTGCCGTGCCAAGGCTGCTAAGAATAGCCACGGCAATTGCCGATTGATCAAGCGTGATTGGCCCGATTGACTCAGCAACGTAGCCGTCATGATCGTATCGTTGCGAAGTAACGATAGGGCTTAAGTGCTTCGTAATCACCTCCGGCGACGGAAGCTTAGTAGCATCGATGGAACCAGCTATAGCCGGCACAAAAGCGGCAGCCATTAACAACATTGGACGCAGCGAAGCGTCCAGACGGGAATACAGCAGTGCCGTGTCGACGTAAGCAAAAAAATTCGTTGGCGCCGGCAGCAATCGCTCAGCTGCTTTATAAGTCGAGGAATCGGAAAGACCAGCCGAGCCGGTCCCGCTGCGTTTCATTGCCTCTTCAACCGAGACTGGGTTAATACCAGCTACAAGAATCCGATTGGACACGGCGATCGTCGGGGTGATCGCCACGAGGCTCGCAGCCGATTGTTTCGAAAAATAGCGCACGCCGTCCTTCTCTGTTTGCGTCCAAATCGCATCTTCATCAGCGCGTATGAGGGCATCAGTGATCTTCCCGGCTTTGGCCGCGTCCGTGACTGGCAGTGTCAGGAGCAAGGATGGCCAATGCGCACTCGACGGCCAGTCTGCCAGCGATGCCAGGTCGAGGCCAAATGCAGCCTTCCAATCGTCAGCGGTGATCCCGCTATCGACGAGCGCCTGAAAAACTTTCGTGCCAGCAAAGGCCGCCGCCTGGTTCAGTGTGTCGATTTTCTCCCCCAGATTGAGAAGCATCGATAGATAAAAAAATGTCTCTGTCGTACCGAGCGAGACGGAAGACCGAGTGACCGTAGCTTCGTGCTCCAGCTTCGGCATGCCGAGAAAAAGGACGTCGTGCATTTTCCCATCGTCGAACCGTATCGAACCGGCGATGCAGCGCATTTTCTCGAGCATCGTGGTCTCGCTCGGCGTCGGCGTTGATCGAACAGCAGCGCGCAACGCTGCAAGCCGTTCGGAGAATATTTTTGGCTGCAGGTAAAAGAACGCCGCGTAGTTCGAGGGTCGGTGCGAGAGGGCTTCGCGATATGCTTCGTCTTTGTCGAGTGTGGCCTGCGAATTCTTAGCTCGGTAATCAGCGCGATCGAGCAGCGCCTTTAATTCGGTCAGGTCCGTTGCCGCAAAAAACCACGGCCGATCGTAAGTGGTCGCGAGAGTAAACGGAGCCGCGGTGACCAGCTCGATTTCATGGCGCTGATATTGCAGTTTCTCGCGTTTCGCTGCCGGAGTTTGTCCTAAAAAACCCGAGCGCCATCTGCTGATGATTCGCTCAGCTTCCTCCTGGCTGCCACGAAAACGAAAACCGCCGACAAATCGTGGATTATTGTTATCCATGGAAGTCAAGGCGAGGAAGGCTTGCTTCGGGTCGAGCTGTTCCACCTCCTCCAGCGTTTGAGCCCCGAAAGCTTTCGGGGTTGAAAGGTTCCCCAGCGGCTTGCGCAGAAAATCCTGGACCGCAGGTTCACGGTATAGCTGGTAAATATCGCTGCGATACCAATCATCGCGGGTTCGCTTGAAGTCAGGCATGTGTGCCAGAAAAATTGTTTCCCGAGGCAGAAGCGCGCTTACTGGCGCGCTCGAAATTTGTTGGGAAAGATTCCAGTAGTACCACCCAGCGAATGCCGCGGCGAGCGCGATGAATAGGAACATCAGGCGTCTCATGGAAGCGGAACTGTAGCGGCAGGAATCTCGCTGCGAAATTTAAATAATCGGCGCTCGAAGGATTTTGCGGCTGGACCGCGTCTCCGTAAAGAAATGAAAATTACGCCCGGGGATGAAATTGCCGATGCACAGCTTTAAGCCGCTGTTGATCGACATGCGTATAGACTTGCGTCGTCGAAATATCGGCGTGGCCGAGCATCTCTTGAATAATCCGCAAATCGGCGCCGTTTCCGAGCAGATGCGTCGCGAAACTATGGCGGAGAAGGTGAGGGTAAACGTTCTTCTCCAGCCTGGCGCGCCGCGCGTGTTTCTTCACGATCTGCCAGATACGCGCCGTCGTTAACTTGCTACCTCGTTCAGAAAGAAAGATTTCGCTGCTGCTACGCGGTTTTACCAGTTTGGGCCGCTCCACCGACAGATAGGCCGCCAGCGCTTCGCATGCTTTTCGACCCACCGGCACGAGCCGGGTTTTGTTTCCTTTTCCAGTCACACGCACAACGCGCTCTTCGAAATTGAAATTCTCAAGCCGTGCGTTTGCCAATTCGGAAATGCGCAAGCCACTTGCGTAAAGCAGCTCGATCATCGCGCGATCGCGCAATCCGTGAACAGCTTTCAGGTCGATGCTTTCCAGGAACTGCTCCACTTGCAATTCATTTAGTGTTTCGGGGAGATAACGCTCGATCCGTGGCAGGGCCAACGCCTCAGCCGGATCCCGTTCAATCGTTCCTTTTGCGGCCAAAAACCGAAAAAAAATCTTCAATGCCACCACGATTAGCTTGATCGACGACGCAGAAAGGCCGCCTCGTTTGCGATCGGCGAGATATTCGCTGATGACCGGCAGAGTCACACCACGCGGATTAACGATTTTTTTACTGGTAGCGCACCAATGCGCGAAGTCGCTCAGCGACCTTTGGGTGGAGAATTGGTAATTTTCAGAAAGACCGCGCTCGACTGCGAGGAAACGGATAAACGAGTCGATTGCGTCTTCCACGACGCAAAGCTAAGTGAGGAGTGATTGGTGACTAGTGAAAAGTTGGGAAGACGTCCGGCCGCGACATTATTGACAAGCGAAGGTTAAATGCTGGATGTTTCTATTGCCATGAGCCTCGACTTAAACACTGTCTTGAAAGATTGGCCACATGAGAGCGGCAGTATCAAAGTGCGCAAGATCGCCGGGCTCGACGGCCGCGAGAAATTGCAACTCCGAGTCGATCTCGGCGTATTGCAAATGGAGATGACCGGGCGGCCAGATGGCCGGCGTCCGCACAATTGCGAATCGCTCCTGGAATATTATCAAAAACGAGCGGCGCGCGCCGGACAGAAACACGAGGCATACGAGCTTACACCTGAGCAATGCGCCGAGCTTCAACAGGAAGGCATTCAATATTATCATCGTTACCTGAGCCTCTTTCAGATCAACGATTTCGAGGGCGTGGTGCGCGACACACAACGCAATCTCGATCTTTTTACTTTTGTCGCCGAGCACACAGATCGCGAGGAATTTTCCTGGGCTCTGCAGCAGTTCCGGCCTTACGTGCTTATGATGAACACGCGAGCCAAGGCATCCATTCTGCTTGGTCAGGGAAAATTTGCAGAGGCCATAGCCGAAATTGAACGCGGTCGCGAGGTGATTGTAGATTTCTTGCAACAATCAAATTTTCCGGAGTTGGTGTCGAAAAGCTCGGAGATCGCGTTTCTCGACGAATGGCTCGAGGAAGTGAAGGCGAAGCGCCCGCGTTCGAAACTGGAAATCATGCAGCGCGAGATGGAAACTGCGATTGCAAAGGAACTCTACGAGCGCGCGGCCGAGTTGCGCGATGCGATCAAGCTGCTGAAGACGCAGAAGTCGGTGTAAACGGCTGCTCGGAGCAGCCATCTTGATCCACAGCAGCGATCTATATCTGAGATATGAAGACTGCGTTCTATTCGCTAATCCTGACAGCTTTAGTCATCCTTCCGCTCCGTGCGGATCTTACGATCGTTTATTCGACAACAATGCAACCCGCCAGCCACGGTCAAAAGGCGCAGGCAACCCCTAGCACAGTCGCCGCCGCTACTAACATGTCCATCAAGGTCAAGGGCGACAAAGCGCGTATTGACGCTCCTCCGCAAGTCACTGCAATTTTCGACGGAACAACGGGTGAGCTGATCAATCTGTTGAATGACCAGAAAACTGTTGTTCGCATTTCGCCGGACAAAATGAGAGCCATCGCGGATATGTTGAACAAGTACAGCAGCAACAAAGCGGGCGCCGATAAGCCCAAGCTAACACCCACTGGCCAGAGAGAGATGATCGACGGTTACGATGCCGAGCAATACACCTGCGTCGGATCAGATTTTAAGGCGACCTACTGGATCGCACCGAACTATCCAAACGGTGCCGCCGTCCTGGCGCAACTCCAATCGATTAAATCTGAGCTATGGGACGCGGCCAATACGAAAATGCCTGACTTTCGCGATTTCCCCGGGCTGCCGATCCGGATGTGCATGACTGTCGGCAAAAATAACCCGGCAGATGAGCACGGTGCCAAGGACAACCGAGGCGGCGCGCACGGTGCCAGCGCCTCAGGACACCCGATAGAAATTACGAGCACGCTGACAGGTGTAAGTCTTGACTCGATTGCCGATAGCGAGTTTACCGTGCCGGCCAATTTTAAAGAGGCAAAGCTGCCGGACATCTTTAACAAAAACGCGGACCCATCGGTGTCGCCGAATCCATAACGCAAGCATTTTCGGTCAAGGAGTGTAGACGTTTTCTGTAGAGGCAGCCGTGTCGGCTGCGCGTGCCGCATTTTGCAGGCGACACGCCTGCCGCTACAGTTACCGAGCCATGCCTTCACTTGTGCTGGCATCGAGTTCACCAAGGCGAGCTGCATTGCTTTCCGGCGCTGGATTTGAATTTGAAATCGCGCCACCGCGGCTCGCCGAAAAATTTGATGCTGCTTTTACATTACGCGAGCTCACCCTCTGGAATGCCATTCGCAAGGGAATGTCCATCGCTCAAACGCGCCCCGATGCCATTGTCATTGCAGCGGATACGCTCGTCGCGCTTGGAAATGAAATCATCGGTAAGCCGTCGGACTTGGAGGAGGCCACGCAGATGCTCCAGCGCTTGAGCGGTCAGACCCACGAAGTTTGTTCGGCCGTTTTAATTTACCACCAGACATCCGGAAGGTCGTCACTTTTTCATGATATCTCGCGTGTTCACTTTCATCGGCTGAACCGCGCAATGATTAAGAGGTACCTTGCGAAAGTGAACCCGCTCGACAAGGCTGGCGCCTACGCCGCGCAAGGAACCGGTGCAGAGATCATCGCAAAAATCGAAGGCTCATTCACCAACGTCGTCGGCCTGCCAATGGAGAAGACAATCGCTACGCTGGCCAAATTCGGCATACGGTCAAAGCCGAACGAGGAACGACGGCTTCCCAACCGTCGCGTTCGAGTCGACGGCTGCCCAAGCCGTCGTTCCTTGAAATTCAAATAATATGTTCGCGATTATCCGATCGAAGCCGGATCGTTTTTGTCTGCAGATTGTGTCGGGCGCGGATGAAACGAACTGTCTTGCTCTTGACCCGCATCAGGATTGAATGGGTTATTGCCGTAACGCCACCCCGCGCCCGCACACCTGGCAGGAGCGCGCTGTCGCTGATTCCGGTTGCGCAGAAAATGATGTTCTGGCCGTGGGCCAGATCGTCTGCCGAATAGACGCGGTCGAGATCTTTTTCGTAGCCGTCGGCGATCAATTTTTTCCGCTCCTTCTCGTCGCGTGGCCACATTTTGCTTTGCATGTCGCCGCCGAGAGATTTGATCCCGGCGGCCGCCAGCACCGCTTCGGGAGAACCGCCGATGCCCATGTAAAGATCAACATCGGTGTCGGGCAACGACGGCGCGATGGCCGCCGCGATGTCGCCGTCCCCGATCATGCGCAAAGACGCGCCTGCCGCGCGAATTTGTTCGACGATCTCCTTGTGTCGCGGTCGATCCAGCATCATCACCGCCACGTCCTGCACGCGCTTGTCCACCGCGCGGGCGACGATTGCCAGCATCTCGGGGATCGGCATGTCGATGTGAAGCGAGTCGCCGCGCTTTTTCATGTAATCGATGACCCGCGCCCCGTACGCCAGCTTCGACATGTAGAATGAGGGAATATCTCGCAACGCAACCTTCACTGCTTCCTCCGGGCTCGCCGCCGCAATACAACTGATCGAGTTTGGCGCGCCTTTCGAAATATTCGTCGTACCGTCGATCGGATCGATCGCGATATCGAACTGCGGCGAACCTGGAATCCACGTGCCGAGCTGTTCGCCTTTGAAAATTCCGGGCGCGTTATCCTTGATTCCCTCGCCGATCACGACTTCGCCGCAGATGTTCATCAGATCGAACATGCCGCGCATTGCGTCACAGGCAGCTGCGTCGGCTGCTTCCTTGTCGCCCCGACCAAGCCAGCGCAACGCATTCAGTGCAGCCGCTTCTGTCGCGCGAACAAAATCGAACTCGATGATGCGCTCGATGTCCCGATAATCCTGTTTTGGCAGTCGCAGAGCCACGAAGCGTCAATTTTCACGCATGTCGCGCGCGATGACAAGATATCAAGGAGCGGCGGCTGCCGACCTTGAAAAATCTTGTGTGCTGCCCAAAGCCGTTTCGGCCGTTGTCCCGTCGATTCGCGGAAGTCCCGCTTCAAGAATCAGCGGGATCAGGGACGCTGACGAAACTTTCATATTTTCGTTTAAACCGATCTCGAGTAACGCGCCGCGATTCCACGACGCGATCGACGGCGCGCCATCGAAGACGAGATTACCCAGCGAATAGGCGATTGGGCAGCCGTGATAAAAGTCGAGCGGCTGGACACAATGCGGATGCGAGCCAACCACAAGATCAACTCCATGCTCTACTAGCCATCGGGCTAGTTCGCGCTGTTTGTCAGTGATATTCGCCGTGTTTTCAATTCCCCAGTGGACCATGCAAACCACGAGGCTTGCCCGCGAACGAGCACTGGCGATCGCGTCGCTCAGGCGGACTCGATCGGATGCTGCTGCGATTTCAGATCCTGCGGCAGGGCCAACATCACTGATCGCTAGAAGCGCGATTTTTTTTCCATCGCGCACAGAGAAGAAACTCGGCGCGTAAGGATTGCCTGTTGATCTTCCAAGGCCGACTGGCTCAATCTTTTCACGAGATAAAGACGCTGCGCAGTCGCGCAATGCCGCGGTCCCGAAATCGAGTGCGTGATTATTTGCCAAACCCATGGCGTGAAATCCGGCAGCGCGAAGCAATTGCGCTGAGCGCGCCGGAGCGCGGAATGCATAGCGTTGCACGGAGCAGCCGCGATTCGAAATCGTACATTCCAAATTTGCGGCGGCAAATGAAGCACCTTGGAGAACAGCCTCGATTCCGGCAAAAGGATCTATCCCGCGTTCGATCTTCGCTGCGCAACTGCGGCCGAGCATTACGTCGCCGCCAAAAACAAGAGTCGCTGCGGGTTTTGCGAGCGGCACCCGAAGCAAATCGAAGCGATTTTTTCTGCGTTCCTTCAGTAATTGGCCGAGCGTCACCATTTTCGGAGTGCCTGCGAGTTGGTGCGCGACAAGATCGCTTTCATCAAGAATCCCGACAGGCTGCCGATCCTCTATTACTGCCGCGACATGCGTGCCGAGATCGATGATCATACCGCGCTGTAGATCTTCGGCGTCAATTTTTGCCGTGCCGGACGTGGCTGAATCGGTGATCAGATCGAGATGGTCGCGTAGTCGCTTGGGATCTGACCACGGAACGCGCAGGCCTTGACGGCGTAAGGCGTACACCATCAAATTCGCACAATCGGCACCGAGATTGGTTTCCGGTCCGGTATCTGAATCTTTTGACAATTCGCCGCTACCGAAAAGATACGGGAGACCGAATTGCTCGCTGATCGCGGCGCGGAAGCCGCTGTCGAGAAATCTCCGCAATTCCAGAACGGGGGTTTCGCGAATTTTGCCATCGACGTCTGCGCGCGCTCGCAACCGAAGCGAGCCACAATGCAAATGTCGATCAAACAAATTGTCGATCTTGCTTATCGGTAGAACGGAATCGTGATGGTCGATCACAACTTCATTCCAAGCTGGCCGCGGCGCGGCGTTCGCCACAAAGCCGACCTGATCGATCGATAAATTGGTCAGGTTGCAGCGCGAATATTTCGGCGTAAGCGCAAACCATTCGATCTTTTGCGGTTTCGTTGTCCACGGCTCGATGATCAGTTCGATCTCGGCCGACTCGCTCGCCGGGACGCGCCAAACATTATCTGTCGAAGGCTGGCGATTTTTGATCTCAAGATGCAATTGCGCCGCCTCGTCATTCCAACTGCTCAACAACTGCCCCCATCGCGCTGTACCGTGCCGCATGTTGATGCGCTTACGCTCGGACAAAATTCGGGCACGAAGCTCTTGAGGAGCTTGCGCGAGATCGAACACCGGTAATTTCTCTCCTTTCGCCATTAATTTCTTGGCGAGATTCGAGTGGTCGTTGGCAACTGTGAGGAACGGCTCGAACTCGATTTCCGCGGTCGGCAAGGAGAGCGCGGAAGTCAATGCCAGCGTGAGCAGCCGCTGTCCCTCGTTCTCGCTTTTCAAATACGGACGTGAAATGGCGAATGTGATGGCGCGAAGGTTTGGTCGCTCGATTACGAAATCCCAGATCCGCTCGAAGGCTGTTCCTTGTTCTGCAACTGGCAGGCCGGCGAAATAGTCGAGGTCAATCGTGACAATCAGAGGCTGATTCGGATCGAGATGTTGCCCAACGTGCTGAAAATCGGAGACTACATAGGATCCGCGTAATGATCCCGATTTCCGCGGTGCTGCTTCTAGATGACCGTCGAGAAAGGCCGTTGCTTCTTGCGTGCGTCCGCGGATTTCAGCCGGAGAAAGTTTCTCTGCCGGCACCCAAATTACTTTCGCAATAGGCGCCGGCATGAGCGGCTCGATCCAGTTGAAGCATTGAACAGCGCCTTCGCTGCGCCAGCGATCGAGCAGCGTTTGTCGATCCTGCCCGGACGAAGCGTTTCGAAGCGCAGCACGAATTTTATCGGAATCGAAAATGCCCGATGCGTCGCTATGCGCATCGAAATGGACCAGAGTGCACGGCTGGTCGAGATCGATATTTTGGGCCAGCCAGTAAAACGTGCCCGCGTGATTGTCCTCAATGTAAATCGGCAAAATATTCGCTGCCGCGGGTGGGGGACTGGCGGCAACCAACAGCGCCGCCGTGCACAGCATGAGTGCTCGCGCCCTCATCGCGCTCCGTGAACTTCCGGTTTTTTGGAAAGCGGCGCGCGCAACTTAATGAGCGAGATGCACGTATCACGGAATCGCGTGCCGCGATGCACACCCTTGATCACCAGTTTGATTTTGTTGACCGGCTTCGTGTAATCGCCTACGCGAATCAGGTACGGCCTTTCGAAGAGCTCATCGGGAATGTTTTCCGTAAATGTGTGCTCATCATTGAGCGTGATTTCGAGCGCAGCAACGCGATTGTTTTTCAGCCACGGATCTTTGTTATCGTAGTCGTAATATCCAGGCTGAATCAGAATGCCGTAGAGCGGAAGCGGACGCTTCACGTTAAGCGTTATGCTCTCGCCGATGCCATCGCCTTCCACTCCCTCGGCCCAGGGCGTTTGAATCTCTCGGCTTGGATGGGCCTTTATATTGACGACGTCATAATTGTGTTTTCCTTGCGGGGCCAGCGTTGAGCTTGCCGTCGCATCATAATCGGTATGATCGAGAAAATATTGGTTGTTCCGAATGACGTAGGAGGCACGGCTATTAAGATCCTCCTCCGAATAACCAGTCGGATAGGAATCGTATTTTGAATGCGCGATGACGCGGATGTCGTCCGCCATCGTTGGCTTCAAGTTTTCAAAGTCCCATTCGTAACGGGTATCGCTGATTCTTTTGAACCGATTCTTAGGCTTCTGGATCGAAACGTCTTCGGGTTCAGGGTGCAGAATGTTGATCTCAAGTTTGCCTTTACCAATTGGCCCTTTCCAGGTAGCCGCCGGCGAGAGTGAATACGCGAACGTCGCGTCACTGATGTGTAAGTCATCTGAAACTGATTCGTCGTTCTCGGCGTACTTCGCACGGTAACGAATCGCCACCTCGCGCGTTTGATTTCGCTCGAAGGGAATGACGGATTTCTTCCATGACTTGATCGTAGACGACTCTTGTCGCCAGAACGGTCCTGAAGTCGTTTCGCTATCTTCCCCCTCCGCGTCGCTGCCTTCTTGCTTTGCTTCGCTGTCTCCTTCCTTCGCTTCGCTGCTTTCCTCGTTCCCTTTGCTGGTTTTTTCTTTCCTTTCGCTGCTTTGTTGTTTAGCTCCGGCCACGTTTGTCGACTTTAAGTCTTTTCCGTCAACGCTGATTTTGTAATGCTCGATGTGGCTCTGCGTGGGTTCGATATCGGCGTCCGGATTTTTTTCCCAGCGCTCGACCGGAAAGAAGAAATCCTGTTGCACCTTTGGGCCGGTGTTGTGCATGCGGTAGCGCACATCCACGGCCGCATATCCCGGGTGCAGATCAATTTTCAGCGTTTCGTCCTCGATCCTGACGTCAGTTCGGCGATTGTTGTTCGAGGCGCTTGCGCTGCCCGTCCTCGGAACGCCTGTCTGCCACGCGCCGCCATTGGCGAAGAGCGCGCACGCTCCAATGGCAAGCGACGCCATCGTGAGCAATAGTGTCTTCACTTCTGGCGTTTCTTAACATGGCCTCGCGGCATTTGGCGAATTGATAATCTCCTGGCGGTTAACCCTCCATTTCGACGGTATCCTCCGAGCGAGACTTTGTAGCTTGATGTTGGCGCGAGTTTTTCATTCTATGGAATCGTGAGTCCCCCGAAGGATGACGTGACTTCATTGACCGCGGTTGAGCCGGCAACTCTGGGACAGCATGGCGGAGTCGCATTTACAACCACGCATTGGAGCGTGGTATTGGAGGCGCAAGGTGAATCGCCCGCGGCACAAGAGGCGCTCGAAAAACTTTGCCGCACATATTGGCGACCCATTTTCGCTTTCCTTCGGCGACAGGGGCGTCCGCCGGAAGAGGCAGAGGACATTACCCAGGGGTTTTTTGCTCAGCTATTGGAGCGCAGAAGTCTCGATGCCGTCCGCAAGGAAAAAGGACGACTTCGTTCTTATCTGCTTGGGGCACTGAAATATTTTCTGGCCGACGAGCAGCGTCGCGCGATGGCGATCAAGCGAGGAAAAGGACAACGGTTCGTCCCATTGGAAGAATTGCGTGCTGAGAACCGAGTCGAGATGGAACCAGCGGACCCAGTAACTGCCGAAGTGATTTACGAGCGCCGATGGGCTCTAACGGTGTTGGAGCGCGTGCTCAGCCGATTGAAGGATGAATATCGCGCGGCAGGTAACGCCGCATTGTTTGATTCATTAAAGGAATTGCTGCCGGATGAGCCGGGCTCGCCGTCACAAGCACAGATCGCGGCGCAATTAGGCATGACCGAAAATGCGCTCCGCCAGGCGTTTTACCGATTTCGGCAACGCTATCAATCCTTATTGCGAGAGGAGATTGCCCACACCGTTGCGACACCCGGCGACATCGAAGACGAACTGCGCCATCTCATTTCCGTGCTCGAGGCGTAAAGACGCGAATTACACAAAGGCTCGACACGAATTCCACGAATTGTCACGAATTTTTGTAAGGACGGGTTAACGGTTAGAACCTTAGTGTGAATTGGTGAAATTAGTGTCTCGATTAGTGCAAATTCGTGAAATTCGCGTCTCAAAGAAAAGCGTAACTTATTGGAGAATTTTACGGAGTACAAAAGGGGAAGCGCGCGAGCGACTCCGACCATGATCAGGATAATCAGAGTCTGCCGGAAGTGCGGCGCTAACATCTTTTCCGACGCGCCGGAATCGCTTTGTCCCAAGTGCGTGCTGAAAAGCGCCCTCGGCAACTTCGTGGGCGGATCTGTAGCCGGGGGCGGTGACCCCGGCCGTGTCGACGATCCCGCACGCGATGAAACGGATGCTGCGGCTGCTGGCCTTAATAAAAAAACAGCTCGCGCTGCCGAGCTTCTCGGAGAGTTGGGCGATTACGAATTGCTCGAAGAAATCGGTCGCGGCGGGCAGGGCGTTGTGTTTCGAGCCCGGCAGAAGAGTCTCAATCGCACGGTCGCCTTAAAAGTAATCAGCCTGGGTCAATGGGCGAGCAAAGCCCACCTGAAGCGCTTTCGCCTCGAAGCTGAAGCCGCGGCGAGGTTGGAGCATCCCGGTATCGTGCCAATCCATGAGGTGGGCGAGCGCGATGGTTCATGTTACTTCAGCATGAAGTTCATCGAAGGTGGCCAGCTTGATGAAGTCGTTAGGCGCATGCCGATGTCGATCCGCCAGGCGGCGGAGCTCATCGCGAAGGTGGCGCGTACCGTTCATTACGCACACGAACATGGAATTCTCCATCGGGACATCAAACCGGGGAACATTCTGCTGGATGCAAAGGGTGAACCGCATCTTACCGATTTTGGTCTTGCCCGATTAGTCGAATCTGAAAGCAGTGTCACCCAGACCCTGGACGTCCTGGGCACGCCCAGTTACATGGCGCCAGAACAAGCCGTGGGAAACAACGCGGCAGTGAGTAGCGTCACAGATGTCTATGGACTTGGCGCAGTGCTTTACCAATTGCTGACAGGTCAGCCGCCCTTTGCTGGAGGAACAACCTATGAAACCATCCGCTTACTTTGTAACACGGAGCCGCGAAATCCGCGGGTGTTGAATCCGAAAATAGATCGCGATCTCTCAACAATTTGCCTTAAATGCCTCGAGAAAGATCCAAAGCGTCGTTTCGCCTCCGCTCTCGCGCTGGCTGAAGATCTCGAACGCTCTCTAAAGCACGAACCGATTCGGGCGCGGCACACTGGAGTTTTCGCTCGAGGGAAGAAATGGGCCCAACGCAATCCAAGCAGCGCGCTACTTGCAGCGTCCCTGATCGCTCTGGCAACAGCTGCTGGCTGGATCGTTTGGAAAAGTGAATTTATCCGGCGTCCGGTGATAACAAAGGGAGTCGCTGTTCTGCCGTTCGAAAATCTCAGCCCTGATCCAGATAACGCCTATTTCGCTGACGGCATTCAGGATGAAATCCTGACGCGGCTGGCTAGTATCGCGGAGTTAAAAGTGATTTCGCGGAGCTCCACGCAGCGCTATCAGAGCAGACCAAGGAATCTTGCCGAGATCGCAAGGCAGTTGGGCGTAACGAACATTCTTGAAGGTAGCGTGCAAAAGGCTGCCGATCAGGTGCGGGTCAATGTGCAGTTGATTAACGCGCAAACCGATTCCCACCTCTGGGCAGAGAGCTATGATCGAAATTTCACTGACATCCTTGGCGTGGAGAGCGAGATCGCCAAGCGAATCGCGGAGTCGTTGCAAGCGAAGCTCTCCGGTCGCGAGGAACAGGCGTTAGCAGCCAAGCCAACAAGCAATCCGGAGGCTTACGATGTGTACCTACGCGGCCTGGCTTTTGAAGGACGCAGCTTCTCCTCCTATGGAACGTACTCTCCCGATCTCTTAGGGCAAGCCGCCGGTTTTTTCGAGCGGGCGGTGCAAGTCGATCCTAATTTTGCGCTTGCTTGGGCGCGGCTTTCTCGTGTGAACGCGCATATCTACTTTTCCGGCGGGGTCGAGACTACTTCCGCTCAGCGCGACGCAGCGAAACGTGCTTTGGAGAATGCGCAGAAACTGGAGCCGAACTCGCCCGAGACCCTGCTCGCCTTGGGTTATTACCAATACCACGTGCTGCGTGACTACGGGCTTGCTAAAACCACGTTCAATCGTGTCAGCAAAATGTTACCAAGCAACAGTGAAGTGCCGATGGCTCTCGGCCGAGTTGCCCGACGCGAGGCAGATTGGGATGAAAGCATTGCCTACTTCGAGAAAGCCCTCGCCCTGGATCCACGTAATGTGCAGGCACTCGTGGACTCGGCATTAACTTACGGCATGCTTCGACAATTCCCGAAGGCGCTAAAGCTTTACGATCGAGCGCTGGACGTTACGCCAAACGATCCGGACGTGATGGGGTCAAAGGCCAGTATTTATCAGGCGCAGGGTAACCTGCAAGAAGCCGCCGGTTACCTACCACAAATAGACGGGAAGACTCCTTCTGATGGGCGGACTCCTTCTGATGCTATGTTCCTACCGGAGATCAATCAGTTGCGATTTGAACGAAATTACGGTGAGGCCCTTCAATTCCTGCAAGCCCTACTGGCTCAGTTCCATTTTGATTCTCAGTTCGAAAAGGCCTCACTTCAAGTGGAGCTTGCTTTGATGCAGCGCGTTGCTGGCGATTGGGCCGGCGCAAAGGCTACCGCTGAAGAGCCACGCGACATACTCGAGCGCCTTTACAGAGATCAGTCAGGCTCGCCGCGTGCGCGCGCCGAGCTTGCGGCGGAGCTGTCTCAAGCTTATGCAGTGATGGGGAACAAGGACTCAGCGCTAAAGACAGCGGCGCATGCAATCATGCTTCTGCCTCGGGCTAAAGATTCGAAGGTCGGACCGGCTTTCGAAGAGAACTTGGCGCTAATTCAGACGATGGTCGGCGAGAATAGCCGTGCGATCTCAACTCTGGCGAGGCTGCTACAAACGCCGTATGGTAGCGTGATTTACGGCCAAGCGCCCATAACGCCGGCGCTGCTAAGTCTCGATCCGATCTGGGACCCTTTGCGCGGCGATCCCACTTTCCAAAAACTGTGCGAGGAAAAGCAGCAATAAAATCTGACCACGGATAACACGGATACAGATGTGATTCACCACGAGCAGTAGGGCGCGGGCAAGCTTGCCGGCCGTGGTTAGCGCGGGCCGAATCGCGCGTCGATTGTGAGCGTCCGCCGCGGCGGACGCCAGCCAAGAACCCATCCGTTACATCCGTGTCATCCGCGCAACCCGTGGTTCGCATTTTTCCGCGTAACGAAACGGCAAATCTTACGGAGTACCTCGATGAATGGCCAGAAATGAGTTCTCAATGACGAGAAATCAAAGAAGGCCAAAACAATGAAAGGAAATAACACTTATGAAAATGACATTAAAAAACAGAACGGCGCTGGTCGCACTGCTCTTTGCTCTAGCTTTGCCATTGGTCCCAAAGGTCTATGCGAGCGGCCACTTCGCTACGAACTATACCAATGCAAGCCTCACTGGCGTTTATGGGTACAGCAGTTACGGCGAGCACTTAGGACCTAGCAACCCGAATAACAACACGACAAACGTTCCGGCCGATAGCGCCGGCGTTATGTGGTTTGACGGCCTTGGCACGTTTGAGTTTCATGATACCGCCGATCTGGGCGGCTTCGTCATTCAACGTGGCACGGCCAATAACCCCATCATCGGAACCTACACAGTAAACCCGGATGGCACGGGCACGATGCAGTGGTTCAGCAACGGCGCTAACCACACGCGGGCATTCGTCATCGTTGATGGTGCTATGGAATTGCAGTTGGGCGCAGCCGATGGTCTAGATGTCAGCCGCGGCGTCGCAAAGAAACAATAAGAAAGCTGCTCAGGGGGCATATCATGCACGCTTGACACCTCCCGTCATGGGAGGGTCAAGCGCGCGGTAGGGAGTTAGCTCCCGATGGCGCTTGCGTGAGCGCGAAGCTGGAAGCTGGCTCACCGCACCCTCCTTGCCATCCGAGAATTCGATGCAACAGCGTGAGCCTCGAAATTGCGCCGGGTCGCAACTTTCCGCGTAACGAACCGCCAAATCTTACGGAGTACCTTAGTGAACGGCCAGAAATGAGTTCTCACGATGAGAACTCAAAGAAAGCCAAAACAATGAAAGTAAATAACAGTTATGAAAACAAAATTAGTTAAGAGCATATTGGCTCCCTTGGTAGTCGCCTGTGGATTGGTCGGCATGGCTACCGCAGGAACACCGCCGCTGGTAGGCACCGAAGGCGGAAGACTTGAAGGGACTTGGGACATGCAGATAACTCTAACCGATTGCGTAGGTCACACGATAAGGAGCTTCCCGTCACTAATAGAATTCGCGGCCGGAGGCACGGTGGTGGAGTCAAACGCAGGGACACCTCAGGCTCTGAAGACGCCTGGAGAAGGTGTTTGGCGCCATGCCACTGACCATAACTATGCGTTTCGCTTCAAATTCTTCACCTTCAACACGTCCAACGTCTTTACGGGCTGGACGATCATTGCCGGCGAAACAACCGTAGACAGGACAGGAAACGCCAATGCGGGGTCCGCAACCGTCAAGGTCTATGACCCCAACGGCGTGTTACTTGTAAGTCTATGTGCTGAGACTGCTGGCACGAGATTCGAGCTCTGACGGATTCCGGCTGAACGAGATTCGACCTCCAAGCGATTACTGGGTTTGGCGCGTCACATCCGCGCCAAACCCTATTTACTCGCCTTGGAGTGCGCTGAGGACAGCGCATGCTACAGCCGAATGCCCGGTTTGTTCGCTTATTTTTCCGTTCCGGCGACATGCTCCGCGTGATCATGCGCACCGTGACTGTCCAGCGATGGGCGGATGCGTAGGAAAAATTCGAAAGCGTAACCGAGATCGTCGCCGTAGTATCGATCGAGAGTGTCGGGGCGATTGTTGATGGTGAATTGCGTGCCGAGGCCGATGTCGAGACCGTTGCCGTGTGATAGATCGCGGATGTAACCGAGCGTGTACGCGCCTACGGGAAAGATGCGCGTGTCGGCGGCGGAGTTGAGAACAAGCTCGTGTCCGGATTTTTCTACGCGTTCCCAACGAAAGTAAACGGTGTCGCGGCCGCGCTGATAATCGGATTCAACAAGGAACGACTGCGTTTTGCCCTCGCCGGTGTCGTTGTTCTGGCCCCAAACAAAACTGTTTGACCAGTTGATGTCGCGTCCAAGCGGTAGGTTGTAAATAACGGACGCTGTTGTGCGATGCCGGTTCATGTCAGGTTCGAGAGCTTCGGGGCTCTTGATGTAGCCGTACGAAACTTGCAACGCGAGATTTTGCGTTGGGTTCCAGGAAAGTCGCCCGCTGTACGAATCGAACTCCGGTTGATCGAAATCGTAACGGTCTTCATCCGGCTCGCGCCCCGTGAAGATACTGCCCTCAATTTTCACATTTCTCCAAGCGACGCCGGCCGTGGCGACTCCGAACGTGACGTGCGTTGAATCCTGCCAGTGATGGCCGAGCGGCGCATCGGGATCATCCATCGCTGATGGGCGATGCATGAAGGTCGGCGGACCAAGCGCTGGTTCACCGGGATACCCGAAATAGACATAGCCGCTGAAATCGTGATCGAATTTCTGTGAGAGGCTTATTGATAGTTCGTCGAAGAGATCGTGGGGATGTTGTCGATCGTGCAGCGGTTCGCCGTGCCACGATTCGCCGCTTTGAAAGAGAAGCGGATAACCGCGGCCGCCTTCGGTGAGCGGATCGAGACTCATCATCAGGCGTGCGCCGATCTGCGTGCTGTCGCCGAGGGGATGCGAATACATCGCCATGATCCAGTTCGGCGCATCGATTCGATCATCGCCGCGTCGGGTGCTCACGTTTGTGTAACGCGGGAAAATTGCGCCGTGCAACATCAGCATGTTGTCATCGAACATGAACATTCTGGCATACATCGGGCTCGAATCCGGCAGCCAGCTTGTGCCTGAACCCTCGCGGCTCATTGGATCAGCAAGATCGATGGACGAATGCATCGACATTTGCATTTCGTGTTCGCCTGCCGCACCGGAACTGTGCGCATGCGGGTGCTCCTGTTCGTGGCCCGGGCGATTGAGGTCAATCGCCCCTACCTTCGAGGTTGAGCCTTGGGCGTTCGATGCCTGCTCGCGATTTATCGGAGTTGGACGTTCGTGTTGTTTCAGCGGCACGAGTTTCATCCCGCATTTCGGACAATCGCCTGGATGATCCATGACGACTTCCGGATGCATCGTGCACGTGTATTTCTGCATCTGCTCTTTCTCTTGCTCGTGCTCGTGATCGTGCTCCCCATTCACGTGACTGAGATTAATTGCGCCCAGCTGCGCACGCGCTGCGAGTGCGATTGCACAGATCAGAACTAAAAGATGCCGATTCATTTCAGACGTCTGTAGTGGCAGCCGTGTCG